>Ga0307516_10003184_pt1 | contig 21352 bp, 21 predicted proteins | sample 19_EM_MG_FD_203310 | JGI IMG/M metagenome (GOLD analysis project Ga0307516, IMG submission 203310) | Populus trichocarpa ectomycorrhiza microbial communities from riparian zone in the Pacific Northwest, United States - 19_EM | ecosystem: Host-associated > Plants > Roots > Unclassified | place... | reverse complement strand
TCCCCAACACTACCACCAAAAACCCACACACAAGATCTAAGATTATTCCGTTGTGAAATATCGAAAGTAGCCTGATTACCTTTGATTCTCCCCACACTCCGGTTACAAGACAACCCCAGTGTCACACCCATGCACTTCTTCATAGCATTGGCAGACGAGGAGTAGGGGGCAGGTTAAGGTTTTCTTTTGTTTTTCTTTTGTTTATCTCTAAGGGAAGGCATTAATTTTCCTTGGTGCATATCTATTCTTTCTCGGAGTAGGCCTGGGCAGAGGGGATGGGGATCTTGCATCGAGCCGCCATGCATGGACAGCGGACAGGAAACGGACTGTACATACCTCCACAGTGATCTAGCTAGTTCGCATGCGAGTAATGACTAAACAGAATAAAAACTGTGGGGGATCAGGCCAGGGAAGTGGTCGGGGCAAGTTCAGACCTTGGGAAGACACTGGAGATGGTCCTTGGATATGCAGGCAGGGTGGACGCAGCAGTTCTACTGGAACCCCAGAAGAGCTGATGGTAGCCACTGTAGTGGAGGAGCAGGAAGCCGCGAGAACAGAGGCAGAATGTCCCAGGAAGGGCCTTACACTGTTCACTGATGGATCGAGGATAGAGAGCGGGGCAATGGGATACGCTGTAGCGTAGAAGAACGGAGAGCAATGGAAGGGGGTGAAGACCCATCTAGGATTCGGACAAGAGGTATTCGATGCAGAGTGTGCAGCGATAGTGAAGGGCTGAGGGCGTTGGAAATTGCTTGAGGAGGCGGTCCAACCCAGAGAAAAGTGACGATCTTCACGGACTCACAGGAGGCGATGAGGCTGATGGCAACGGACAAGCCGGGCCCTGGGCAAAAACATGTCCTCCAAGCACGGAAATGTATAGTGGTGCTGAAAGTAAGCAGACCACATATCCAAATAGACAGCCGACACTGCCCAGCTCACAAGGGGGTGTTGAAATAATACTGATTAGCAATGAAGATGGAAATGAATGATGGGAGTTCAGTCAGTGTGAGTGTCCGTATAAAGTGAGGATGTACAACACGTATGGACACTGGTCGTTAGAGTGGCTCGCAACCTGGTTGTAGTATTCGATGAGTATTGAACCAAGATACTCCTCTGACACTTCCCCACTTGTGCCTCATGCAATCGTGTCCTCAACTGTGACACTGGGACCTGCGGTCAACGTCGGAGTGATGGCAATATCGAACTAGTCAGGTTTCTCGATAGTCACGAAGGAGGTGGGGCGCGCGCGGTCTTCGCTGGCGTTCAATTATTATACAGGAATAACTACCCCAATGACCCTCCTTCCAAGTTCGCCCACCGTTAGGGGATTCACAGCGAATAACCTAAAGGATTAGGTTCGGTATCTGGGGCGACGGCTTGAGCGCCAGATCGCATGCAGCTCTGCAGCTGCGGCTTGCTTGACGGATCACTCGGTGGACGGTGCGGTGTACGCAGTGCCTCGCGCGGCGGCGCATACTTTGAGATGGGCCCGGCCGCTTGCCAGACGGCTCGCTCGTGTATCGCTTCGGCGGATGGTTTGAGGCGGGCCCGGTGTCTTGCCCAATGGCTCGCTCGTGGTGCTTTGGCAGAGGATTCGATTCGAGACTGGCCTGGCGTCTTGCCCGACGGCTCGCTTGTGGCGCTTCGGTGGATGGTTCGAAGTGGGCCTGGCGTCTTACCAGACGGCTCACTTGTGGCACTTCGGCGGATGGTTCGGTCGAGACGGGCCAGGATTCTTACCCGGTGGCTCACTCGCATTTGTCCGGTACGGCGGATCATTCGACGCATTCGGTGCATGCCAAACAGCTCACGCGACAACTGCCTAACAGGTAAGATAAGGAAAGGAATACGTTCACACACCAGACCCTCCTGGGTGTGGGCCGGAGCCCGAAGCTACTCGTCCTGGTCGGTCTGACAATAGGTTCCGCCCTATGGTATCTCGGACCGCGCCATTCCCTCAGCTTATAGCTGGGTTGAAGTCACGACCCCACATCAGCCCTTGAGTACGGCCTCAGACATTATACCCTCAACGGGGGTCATATCCATGCTGACTGATGTGTTGCCCATCAGGCCCTGCCTATCTCCCACCTAGACTTTCGAGCCCCTCATGTATCCTTCCGTCTCCTTCCCGATCCACTGTCGTCTCACTCACCTCGCTTAGGTGTATCGGCGCTTCGGCGGATGGTGTGACGCATGACCGGCGGTGTGCCAGATGGCTTGTCTATATCGTTTCGGTTCGAGACGGGCACAGTGGCTTGCCCGGTGGCTCACTCGTATCGTATCAGTCTGGTTTGGCGTCTGCCAAATAGCTCGCTCGACAACTACCTCACAGGTAAGATATGGTAAGAAATACGCTCACACACCAGACCCTCCTGGGTGCAGGCCAGAGTCCGAAGCTACTCACCCTGGTTGGTCTGACGATAAGGAAACAAGGTTCTGTTTAGCACTACATAAGTCGCCCAACCCTTTCGGGGTTAAGTCCCTCATGCGGCCCAGTGGATCGCGAAATCTTTTCTCGTCCATCCCGTTAGATGACGTGGCCTTATCATCTCGTAGATAACGCGACCCAACTTCCCTCCGTTTCCCACCAGTTGCCGGTATCACTTATCTCCCGAAGTTAACCCTCACGACCGCTGGCGGCCGTATGCCTTGTTCACTCCACTTTTTATCTCCTGCCTAGAATCTCGATCCCCTTGCGTATCCTCCCGTCTCCTTCCCGATCAACTGTCATCTCGCTTGTGGCGCTTGAAGGAGCGCTTGTATGATCGCTTGTAGGATTGCTCGTAGGATCACTTATAGGATCACTCATAGGATCGCTCATAGGGGGATGATCGTTGACTTCATGTCTTTGTGACCAGTAGGTGGTTCATTGATGATTGACTGTTCTGTGGTTCATTGATGATTGACTGTTCTGTGGTTCATTGATGATTGACTGTTCTGTGGTTCATCGTTCCACTGATGATCCTGATGAATCTTCCAATGAAGACCGATTGCCCACCACTTGTCGGCGGGTCGTCGTATAAGTATCCGGCTGGGCATAGTCACGTGCTGGGGGAAATTACCCCGCACCGCAATGTGAAAACTGTTGGCCTTGGTGTTAAACTTCATCAGTGTAACACAGATAATCTCTTGATTTGGATCGGAGAGTAGTGCTTCCACGTATCCTGAGAGTGGCTGGAGTAGGTCCTCAGTTCGCTTGTCGTGATTGGGTGATACGATATGGATTGTGTGCGGGGTTGATTACGCTACTCGACCTGAGCTGGAGCAATGAACCCTCAACCATACCACCTATCCTTTCTACGGCCGCGACAGCATCAAGGCATAGCTCCACCCCATATCTTTCCCATTAGACTCTCGAACCTTGAGGTGCGATCCTGTAGCGGCATTTGCACTTTCCTGAACACGAGCCGGTACTTGGTCTGTGAGCTACCCAGCGCTATAGGATTGGCTTGAAGTTAAGCGTCCGCTTCAGTATCCGTTCAACTCGAGGTCACTTACCTTGGTGCGACGTGTGCCCTGTATCATAATCGTTGTAAGCATCTCAGATAAGTGGGTGATACATTCATGCTGTCGTGCGCTGGCAAAGCCCAGAGTTCATCGCCATAATCAGGTGTCAATGACGAGGATGCGACTGGTAGCATAATCCCTCGTGTCTCCTGACCATGGGGTGCAACAGTATCGTCTCGGGCCTTTGAGCCGTCTGCGATGTTACAGCGATTCCCAACTTGTGGTGTTGTTCCTCTAAGCCGTGCCTCTGGAAACAACCACGCTCCTATTCCGTGATCTAGACTCGCAGCTCCTTGCATTCCCGTTTTCCTTCCGATCGCTTGTCCTGCTTATGATGACCACCAAGGTTGTCTTCCTCTGCGGCAGCACTTGCGCTTTCCCGGTCGGTGCCGGTACTTGGGCCAGGGGTTTCGTGGTGCTGCAGAGTTGGTGACCCGAGCCGAGCCCCGACGCCGTCGGTTGCCCGGTCTCGGGATGCCATCCTAAGATGGTGCGACGAGTTTCCGATATATATGGTTAGTTGTTTCTTTGTTCTCTAACTTTTCAATTTCAGCATTAATGTTTCACAAGTTAGTATCAAGTTTTCTAGTTCTATAATGAATTGAAAGCTCAAAAAAATAGCTCTGATAACCAAAGCGAAGGTAGTACAGTTATTCGTAAAGGAACTAATACCTTCCTGCCCTGTCCTTATCCGAATGTCCAACCCGTAATATTTAGGGTGTAACATCAACAGACACTAAGGCACAAGCGCCAAATCGAAACAACGGTCTATACCAACAACACCCCGATACAGAGAACGCCGCGAGAAGTATTTCCGACAGGGGGTACCAGGCAGCGAGAAAGCAGATGGATGGGCGAAACTGGCAGCAGAAGAGCCCGATGCCTTTGCAGGTGGAGAGAGCAGGTTTTGCGCTGGTTGTTCCCAGGCCGAAAAGACCAGGAGAATGGAGAAGGAGGACGGGGAGGAGGAAGGAAGAGAGGAAGAAAGGAAGAAAGGAAGAGAGGAAGAAAGGAAGAGAGGCAGAAAGGGTTGAGGCACGCAATGGGGCTGGACGGGATAAGCACTCACCGAAGGGAGGTGAGAAAAGGGAGAGAAGAAGGAACCGGAGGAACATGGGGAAAGAGTGGTTGTATTTTTCTATCCAACCATGGACAACCCAGAATATGAAAAAAAGAAGGGGAAGAACTAAACGACTGACGAAGAAAAAGCGAGGGCAAGTGGAGGACGGACGCCAGCGGCACTGACGCTGCTTTGGTCACTCCACCTCTTTCCACGAAAATGAGTTCCCGCAAGTGCACCGCAAGTGCACCGCAACAACGCCCGTGGCATGAAATGGCTGGGATACAGCGACCGCTACGGGAGAAGTCGGATGCCACTGTCCAGACCGCTATCCGGCATTAGAAGGCGGATCACGGAGAACAAGTGCGAGGAAGCCAAGAGCTGGGTAGAAGGCACAATCAACGCGAAAAATACAGGATGCCGAAGAATGAACAATACAACACAATGGTGGCGGAAACACCGAAGCGGTTGGCTGGACGATACCACCAATTTCGAGTTGGCCATTGCACGAAAGTGCAATATCTCTAGTGGACGAAGAACCGCACCACTGCTGAATGCGTGTGGTGTTGGAAATGCTTCTCGCGTGTTGTTTACATTTGGTGCATGTGCGTTAGAGTTTGTTGAGGACACGACTAGATAGGGCGCATGCGTGGGAAGTGTGAGCGGAGGATCTTTGTTTTGCGGGTTCATTCTCTTCTTCTTTACTACTATAACCATCGAATAATACAACAAAGTTGTGAGCCATTCGAACGACCTGTGCCCGTACACCTTGTGTATCCTCATCTCATACGACATTCAGACTGATCGAACTCCTATCGTTCATTTCCATCTTCATTTCTAATTGTTACTCTTTCAACAGGTTATGAGCCCGCAGCCGTAAGCGCCCCAGATACTTCAACGAACCCCAAACCGATCAGCTACCGCTCCTCTTTGAGACACAAGTATGGTAACAGGCAAATGGCGACAGGCAACGGCGAGCGGATGTGCGTACGGCGATCCAGAACCGAGAAAGGACGAGACAGAGGATCCCAGACAAGGACAAACAAGTTGTAGGAGAAAAGAAAGGAAGGAAAGAAGACCGGAAAGAAGAGACCCTTCTATAGCTCGACAAGACACGATAAGACATAGGAAACGAAGCAAGACAAGACCTGACGGAACAAGACAAACAAGTTGTTGTGTGAGTAAAGAAAGGAACGAAAGAAGGCAGAAAAGAAGAACCAGAACTTGCTTCAGAAATCAGATCGGTACGGACAGATTGGCACATGAATGCGATGAAGAAATGGAAGCCGTTGAGTTACCAGACAATGCAGTGAAGATATCCATTGAACAATAGAAACGAACGAAATAAAGGTCTAATTGAGCCGACAAGATAGTAAGTCAAAGACCCCATTTCTCCGTCATACAGCGAATTGGCTCAATGAGCTGCTGGACGGAACAGCTGAGGGTACTTCGCAAGAATGCAATGTCCACAGAGACTATGGCCAGTTACCGGCTATATCCTTCCCTGTTGTCAACGGTGAATTGGCTCAATGAGCCGCTGGGCGGAATATCATCTCTCCGTTGTCACCAGTGATTTGGCTACGAGCTGCTGGGCGGAAGTCAATGAGTCTGCAATACTGCAATCTGATTATACTATGTATCTGGCAGATCATCAATGTTTCTACCCGAACAGGCTGCTAGGCATGTCTTGGAACGAACAACGCAATTATGCGCAAGGCGCACAAAGAATGGGATGATTTGATGTCTTCGGAACGCCTTGGATCTGCTTGGAATTGTTGCGAGGTCTGAAGACAAAGCCGAAACCCAACCGATCAATGGATCACAGCCAAATAATGAGAGTGAACCTCTCAGGTACAAGGCCGCACCACGAAGTCCACAAGCAAGAGAATGGTAGAAAGCTATGTGCCAGGAGTGTCATGTGCTGGTTGGGAACCAAACATTTGACATTGAGAACGGAACGAAAGGTAATGCCGTTCATAAGCGAGTGACTGACATAGAACACCCAATTGGATACAAGTGGCACTACAAGAGAAAGGTCAACCCAGACAGATCTGCTCGTGACAAGGCACGGATAGTCATCAAGGGCTATGAGCCGAAGAAAGGTATCAACTATGATGAGACCTATGCACCGGTATCCAAGATGGCAACATTGCAATGCCACTTGGAATCGACTGGCTCACATCGACTGGAAGCGCCACATCGCCGGAATGGCCACACCGACTGAAAGTGCCACATCGACCAGAAACGGTTAGCTGTGATCGGGCGAGGTTTAGAAAGTCCTGGTTCACTTGCGGCAACAAATTAGCAAGCTAATTGACTTGAGTGGATATGCGTCTGTATTCTCATTCCAAGCAGGACATGCGTGGGAAGCGCTGCTGGTGCTGCTGCCGCTCGCGGTGCTTGCTCATAGAGCCCAAGCAATTAGTACCCAGTGAGGATCGCGGGAGGGGACGATGGAGGGGCCCGGCATGGAGTCGAGGGAGGGGACGAGGAAGAGGGACAAGGAAGGAGGTCGAAGGAGAGTGTCGAAAGGGGTCAGTAAAGAAAAGGGCCCCGGACGCCGGCCCCGCGCTTACCGGTCGCTGTGGCCTCCCACAGCTACTTTTCATGCAAGAGTTCATTCGTTGCACTCCTTCTACTCCACTTGCTGTAGATCACTTGTTTTTTATTCGCCCGATTTCTCCATTTCTGGTATTTGTTCGGTTCTCGTGTACTCGGATTTTCTCGATTCGTACGTTCTCATATCTGATCGATTCTCTTGGGCTCGTGTTTGCTCTGTTCGCTCGTTCTGTTTGCGCGTTCTGATTGACCCTAAGCCAGTATGGGTGCATAGGATGGTGTCATACAGCTGCATGTTTGCTCACGGTGGCACGTTGCCGGAGGGCAGCATGCCGAAACAGCACCTCACCGGAACGACACCTCACCAGAACGGCACCTCGCCGGAACGGCACCTTGTCGGAGGACAGCGGGCCCGCTTGCGCTGAGCTGCACACCGCCGAAAGCAGAAGAGTGACTGCGCAGGAAGGACTTGGCAATGGGTATATAAGAAGCAAGCTCCTCCCGCTCGTAGATAGAATGACATGACTTTCTTCTTCTCTTCTTTCTTGTCCCCATTCGCGTGACAATTGGTAGCAATACCGAAACCAGTCGATTGACCACCAGGACCATTCCAGTCCACCAAAAAAACTATTTTTTCGCTGAGTCCTAGCTTCCGCCCCGCTCCCCGCTCCCCCCACACCCACCACCAGTAATTTCTCCCTCGCCCCCGCTCCCCACACCTACCACCACTGATTTCTCCCTCGCCCCCGCTCCCCATACCTACCACCACCAATTTCTCCCTCGCCCCCGCTCCCCACACCCTTTTCTCTCTCCGTCCGCTCCATGAGCGGCAGGTCCTGGCAGTGCCAGCCACGACCGACCCAGCAAGAGCGAGACCAGAGGCGTACATCTACTCAGGTGAACCAGCTTGCTAATAGGCTCCCACAAGTGAATCAGGAGTTTCTGGATCTTGCTCGGACACAGCTACAAGCTTTCAATTCACTGCAGCGAGAGAGCCGGTAGCACACCAGTCACCGCCGATCCCACTCTCGCTCACGCTCCCGCTCGCCGCAGAGGGACACCTCCGGCTACCGACAGAGACCACGCTTGCTGTCCCCTCGCGCTGCCAATCGTACCCCACCGACCCCAAGGTGCCCATCCTTCTCTCCCGAGCGCCCCTCTCCCGAGCGCTCTCGCGAGGACTCGGAGACACTAGCTGACGCGCCGAACCCGACCCCACACTCTCCTACTCCATCTGTCATTGGCTGGGATAGTTACGTAACTGAGAACCGACAGAGGCAGAGCACCGACCGTTACGTACCCGAGTACACTGAGAATACCTGCTTGCCATCAAGATATCTTCACGCTGCAGAGCGACCTCGCCATCGAGGAAGTTCCAACCACCGCGGAGGAGTTTTCAGCTACCGTGGCAGGCAGCCCCAGTGTAACAGACAGCCTCAGCGCAACGGGTACTACCAGGGAACCAACGAAACCAACGAAACCGCTCCTGTTCGGGGAAACGGAAACGGAAGGGGTGGAGCCAGAGGGCGAGCCAGAGGCCACAGCGGATGCCAGCGCCCTCATTCCCTACACGAGCGGATCAGATTCTAGGACATACAGATTGCCAATAGTACCTGTTCATCAGGGAAAACAACTGTCTGGGTCCTACGATCAGCAGCTCCGCTACTTGCAAGTTCATTACCAAATCCAGGCCGGAGTTGATCCTGTTTCAGGTTCGCCCGGTACTGTTCTCATTCCCGTCCAAGTCGAAAACTCGAGGAAGAAGCGCAAGGTAAGACATCAGCTGGCCGAACCTACTCCCTCACCATGCCAGTCCGCAAGTCCAGTCTTGTCTGAGGCCCGCTCTATGGAGTTGCTGGATGCCCCGCCCCAGAAGCTTCTGACATACTACTCGGACGGCGCCCTCTACTCCCATAACCAACCCACCCGATACTCACTCGAAGAAACGATGTCTGTCAGGGACACCTCAATGAAGCGAAGGGAGCGCAGTCCAGCCGGCTCCCTCAGTGAATACGATGATACAGAGGAACACGTATCTCGACCACCGCTGGCGATTGGGGCTACGCAGTCAGAAGTTGCTTCTGGCAAGCGGCCCATTCGTCCCGACACATCCCAGTATGATCCGCTCGCCCGTCATGGCTACAGGCAGCCATCAGTCATACCGTCTTCCGAGGAAGATGACGTTATGGAAGGAGTGATGCACCATGCCATAGAAAGCGCTCCTGGCAGAGGTCAGCCCCGTTCTCCTACGACTGCGGTGTAAGAGCTCCTGCAGCAGGCACTGCCCCTTCTGCCCATACAGCAGCCGCAGCAGTACTTGCCTTTCCCGCAGTACGTGCCCATGCAGCAGCCGCAGCTGCAGCAGTACTCGCCGATGCAGCAGTCGCTATCTACCCCACAACGGCAACAGTACTTGTCCATGCAGTAGCCGCAGCAGTACTCGCCGAAGCAGCAGTTGCCATCTACCTCACAGCCGCAGCAGTACTTGCCTACGTAGCAGCTGCAGCAGTACTCGCCGATGCAGCAGTCGCCATCTACCCCACAGCCACAGCAGTACTTGCCGATGCAGCAGCCACAGCAGTATTTGCCACCGCAGCCATCGCCACCCACATCACAGCTGCAGCAGCCACAGCAACAATACGCACAATACACACCGCTATGGCAGGCCCCCCAGCAGTACATGCCGATGCATTACGCTCCCCAGCCATACATGCTGCTACCATATCCCCCGCAGCCGCCGCCACAGTCCAATCCGGCCCTGGATAATGTTGCCACTCAGATGGCCAAACTCGCAATGGCAATGGAACATCATCAGGATGCTGTCCAGATGGAGCTAGCCAGCATGCGCAACGCACCTGCCAACGAACAGATTCGTGAGGAGCCCGGAGCCCCAGCCCTGAAGCTGGGTGATGTGGCTACCTTTGAGCCCAGGAATCAATCGGATTCCGACACCACCTCACGATTCATCGATTCTCTCTGTGATGCTGTCTCGCATTACGGTGAAGAGCGTACACGCGTCATCCTTCGTCGTTGTTGTAAAGGGTCACCTGCGGAAGATTGGCTCGCCGGGATGTCAGACCACGACCGAGCGCTTCTCCGGGCAAGTTGCCGGCACTGGATTACCATCATCGAGCGAGATTTCATGCCTTACCTCGCGACCCGACTGTCAGCCACGCGCACCGAGACATTCCATTGGAATCAGAGTCGTACTCCTGCCGAGTATATCGCCAAGAAGCTTCACCTGCTGTGCATGGCCAATATCACTGATGAGGACGACATCGTTGAAGAGCTTCACCACCCACTCGTCGGAGCACCAAGTCTTCACCTGCACCTCGGCAAGTACATTACCGAAGGTGGAAATTCCGTCTCTGAATATAGACGTGCTGTCGGTCGACTTCAGGACTCAGCCAGATGCGAAGGTGATATGCCGTCGGCACTGCCACGTCCTAGTACGCGCTGTCCCCCCTTCCGCGAATCCACCAGCGGACGCGCTCATTTTTCTGACGCAAGGCAGGGAACCTCCACACCCACAAATGCACCAACTGTTGTAAGTGCTCGAGACGCCATCGGCTCAGACTTAGGCATTTCCAGTCTTTCTGCACGCATGACTAAGCAGCCGCGAGATCGTCTACGGAAGTGCAGGAACTTACCGGACTGCGGGGATGGCGAGCATTGGGATTGGCAATGTATTCATAAGAGGAGCTCGAATAATGGAACCAAGCGAGCATACTACGCAGAACCAGTTGATCGTGAAGATAGCGATGGTGAGGACATAGATGTGACTGCCCCTTCTTTTGAGGAGCTCGAGCCCCAGACGGAGCTTGAAAGGGAGTACGACCAAGCCCAGAATGCCTACTTCGCGATTCGTTACCGTGAAGAAAAGGGTCTTGGTTTCCTTGGCACCAACAAGTCCATTGGAAGCGGAGCCAAGGTTTCCAAAGTTACGTGCAGAAACTGCGCTGCTAGTTTTACGTCAAACAATAAGTTGTACAGGCACTTACGTGACCCCTGCCAAGCGGGCAGTCAGCAGCCGGAAACGGCAAGTTCCGTCGTGGTAGAATCAAAAGCCGTCATTCCCGGTGATCCAACTGATGGCCTTGCCGATTTCCATTATGCCCAGGCATTCTGGTACATCACGCCAGGTACCAACCCGTACGTCAGCTGTATCGACTCGGGTTTTGGCAATTCGGCAATCGACGACGAGCTACAGTTGCGTCTGTATCCGGACACATCTCGTTTGCCATTGCCGTATCCCCGATTGGTCGAAGGACTAGGAGGAGCAGAATGCACAGCGACACACGTGATTCTCCTCACTATCTACATGAAAGGAACAGACGGGCGATACGCTCAACTTGTCAGGCCTTTCCATGTATTCAAGAAGCTTTCCGTTCCACTGCTCATCGGGAACGACGTAATGAAGGCGGAAAAGTTCGATCTGCTATACTCAACCAACCGGCTACGTATCGGTGCCTGTGATGGTGTTTGCGTCCAAATCATGGTGTACTCAGGTTCAAAATACGGCCGGATTCCTGTACGCTGCGCCGAAGGTATAGTCATACCCGCCAGTTCCTCCGCGGTAGTCGGCGTCAAGTTCGGCCGAGTACTCCAACGGAATCAGGACTATCAGTTCACACCGCTGCATACCCGTTCAGCACTAACTGGCGCCGGAGCTCCCCATGCAGTCGTTCGGCACGACCAGTAGGGACTGCTATACACGAACTTTGAAGCCACACCGCTCACCATATTTAAGGGTTCGGTTCTCGGTCACGTTCGTTCCTTGGAGACCTCAGCAAGTTTGGCATGGGCGGATGCATCGAACGACATTAAAGCTCTCTTCGGAGTTACGCGTAAAGCTTCATTAGCATTCACTGCTACAGAGGTTTTCGACCCCCACCGGACAGACAGATTGACCATTTCCGATGCCCCTGACTACGATCTTCATGACGCCCTTCGAAGCAAGCCCAGGCCACGGCCTGTACCTACTCTTTCCACCCAGACCATACCAGATGGAGAACATTCCTGTGCTAGCGAATCCTTCGAGATTCCACAGTGGCTCCTTCAGGAGTACGTGCCTCGACACAAACACGAGCTTCCATCGTACATGAAGGTCCCCGACAAGGCTACGTCTATATGGGAGCAAGTTGTCGTTAATACAGAAGACGACATTTCCTCCACTCAGATTGCCGTGCTGAGAAGACTTGTCCGGAGGCACCGTAGTATCTTCAACGATATCATGGGATGTGTGAGGGAACCCGAGGAAGACTGGCTACGAATCGAAGTACCACCGGAGCTTGAAGTCAGCCTCAAGCCAACCGGGCTGTATCGCCTAACCACGCGTGGGCGTGCAGCTCTCGACGAACAATTCGATTTGAATTGAGAATACGGACGAATGGCTGCGTTGGACAAACCAAGCCCATGGGATCTGAAGGTGTTCGTTGTTTATCGCGGCACCAAGGCTCGGCCGGTCGTCAACATGCGCAAATTGAATGCAGCAATGATCGGCGACGCATATCCACTGCCGCGGCAGGAGGAGGTCATCCAGGCAATGCAAGGTATGCGCTGGCTGGGATCAGCTGACATTACATCCGCCTTTTATCAGCGTCTGATACACCCAGCCCATCGATACCGTACAGCCATCTCTACCCACAGGGGCAGAGAAGTCTTCAACGTATCCATAATGGGTGGAAAAACCTCGGTCCAGCACCAGCAGCGCCTGATGGATGTGAGGCTGATTCAGCGATTGTCTTGGTGAGGAGCATCCTGTTACGTTGATGACATAGTGATGTACACACCATCGTTTGCGGATTTCCTTGGGATCGTCGACGAAGTATTCAGTATACTCGGGAATCTGGTCATCACGCTCAAGGTGAAAAAGTGCTTCTTGGGATTCCATTCCCTGGAGATTCTCGGCTATCTTGTCGATCGGCTCGGGCTGACCACAGCAGAAGCCAAAGCAGATGCGGTGCAAAACATCCCCTATCCCACAACGCTGTCACAGCTAGAGTATTTTATTGGCCTTACGAACTGGAATCGTCACCTGATCCCATACTATGCCCAGCGAATAGCTCCGCCCCAGGCATGCAAAACACACCTGCTAAAAGGTGCACCACCGACGTCACGTGGCAGAAAGGATTACGCGGCCCGAACAACCGTACCTACCAACACAAGGCTGGTCCAAGCGTACGACGATGTGAAAAACGCACTTGTATCCCGACCCCGCCTGTATCACGTGGTTGATGATCTCCTGATATACGCATTCGTTGATTCGTCAAAGGAGTACGGAACCGGCCTAGCCATGTATCAGCCTACTGGTGATCCGGAAGTATACTCCAAGAACCACTTGGTTCCCTTGCATTTTATGTCGAAACCATTGACAGATGCAGAAACCAGATACTGGCCAACGCATTTGGAGATGTCAGGGCTTGTGTGGGCAGCCAAGCGTATGTGCCCATATATGGAAAGAGCATTTGTTACTTTCGTCACCGATCACCACAGTAATGTCGCCCTGTGCAAGATGCAGGGCCTTGACACCACATCCACTGACAGATCCAGTTTGAGACTCCATACGTGGACGATCTACCTGAATCAGTACAGGGATCACATGCATGTGGTGTACAGCAAAGGCGCCAACTTGGAATGTCCTGATGTGTTGTCAAGACTACGCTACGAGATCACTTCACGAGCTGAACAGTTGCGTACCTGGGCCAGGAAATTGGGCGCCAGACCGGAGATGGAAGAATTCGAAGTAAACGAATGCTTCGCTGTGACTCGACTCGCAGGAAAGCAAGCACGCGAAGTACAGGAACAAGCAAAAGCCGCCACAGGTGCAGCCGCCACCGCCAGTAGCACACCTACGAAGAAATCCTTTAAGGACGTGCTGCCGGGGAACGTCACCAACGTAATGGAAGGAATGGGTGTTGAGTTGTCCCCAGCATATATGGATCAGCTCCGCGCGGCGACCCAGAACTCGCAGCGTATGAGAGCTATTTTTAACACACTCAGGCTTGAGGGTGTTCATGATCCGCAGCTAGAGGCGCTTACAATCCCTGCCACCTGTCAGTACGCACTACGCGATGGGCTTCTCTATCTCATCGACCCCAGGGATAGGCGTTTACGCCTGGTGCTCAGCAGCCAGGAATTACGTTAGCAGCAACTGTCAACTGCACATGACGAAATGCATTGCGGTTTCTACCAAACCTACAAGCGCCTTGCTGGTTTCTACTGGCCGTCGATGGCAAAAGATATCGCCACCTATCTCGCTCACTGCCCTGCTTGTTTGGTGAACAAGCCAGCACATCATAAGCCATACGGGAAGTTGTCACCAATAGTGTCACCATCGGAACCATTAGACACAATCACGATAGATCTCATAAGGGACCTGCCGCCATGCAGTCGTGAAGGATCTGGCGATCTTTTCGATACGATAATGACCATGACAGACAAATTCAGCAAAGCCGTACGCTTTATTCCCAGCAGAACGGATTGGTCTGCGGTTGCTTGGTCGAAGCATTTTTACGAAGACGTCGTTTTGAATGGCTGGGGTTTCCCCCATACTATCATCTCCGACCGAGATAAGCGCTTCCTCTCTGGGTTATGGCAAGCGCTACTCTCTCGTGAGGGCGTTAAGAGCCTTACCACGACAGCCTATCACCTGAACGCAGATGGGCAGTCAGAGAGAACCAATCAGACGCTGGAAGTCATGCTATGCTACTTGGTGAATAGCAGCCAGTCCGATTGGTTCAACAATCTCCTTCCGCTACAGGCTGCCTGCAAAAACATGGAAGCCGCATCGACTAAAAAGTCACCGAATGAGCTGATATATGGAAAAAAGCTTCAGACTGCACTCGAGGTGGCCACGGTTCCTCTGCCAATACCAGCCACGGCAATTCCATTGCACGAGCTCCGCATGGTTGCCCAAGAGGAAGCAGCAACCACTATTGCAATCGCACAGAGGGCGATGACTAAGCAGTACGACGCAAAGCGAACCGTGCTGGACTTTTCCACCGGTTATGCTTTCCTCCGTCTCAGTGCCGGGTACTCAATTCCATCCACGCGTAAGCACAAGCTGGCCCAACAACGCATTGGCCCCTTCAGAATCCTCGGGATCGTCGGAAAGGGCAAGGCATACAAATTGCAACTTCCACCACACGATGGAATCCACCCAGTGATTTCAGTCGTACATTTGGAACCCACTCCCGTTCCAGGCTCCGATCCATACGAGCGACCAGTGGCGACGAATGATGTAGCCCCAGTGGCGGGACCTGCAAGTGAGCCGGAATGGGAAATCGACGCAATTGTTGGCAAACGTTCCACCAAGCGAGGCCGGAAAAAGAAGACCGAGTTCCTCGTCCGGTGGAAGGGTTACGGTCCGGAATGGGACGCTTGGTACTCTGACGACGACTTGGCGAATGCTCGGCAAGTAATCGCCGACTACAAAGTATCAAAATGAGAAAAGAATTCAATGGGATGGAGGCTCACTGATAAAAAGCCCAGGTTTTTCTGAAAAATTTGTTTCTTTCTGCAATTTGTTTCTGTTCCACAATATTGTTCTTTGCTGCAATTTGCTTCTTTTTTACTTGTTACATGTGATGGATTTTGTTCGCCTTGCTAGTTTTCCTGTTATGTCCGGACCATGTTGTTTCTGTTCTTGTTTTTGGGGGACCCCGAGGGCGGAGTCCAAAGTTTGGGGTGATTGTGACCCTAAGCCAGTATGGGTGCATGGGATGGTGTCATACAGCTGCATGTTTGCTCACGGTGGCACGTTGCCGGAGGGCAGCATGCCGAAACAGCACCTCACCGGAACGGCATCTCACCAGAATGGCACCTCACCGGAACGGCACCTTGCCGGAGGACAGCGGGTCGGCTTGCGCTGAGCTGCACACCGCCGAAAGCAGAAGAGTGACTGCGCAGGAAGGGCTTGGCAATGGGTATATAAGAAGTAAGCTCCTCCCGCTCGTAGATAGAATGACATGACTTTCTTCTTCTCTTCTTTCTTGTCCCCATTCGCGTGACAGTACGGGGGTGATCACCGCTCATTGTGCAGGGCACACACCGGATAGAAGTAAAAAAGTGTTGCTACTAGTTGAGGGGTAGCAGAAGCATGGCATTCTAGCAGGAGGAGCAACAGCTTCTTGGAGGAAGTCCACCACCGCTAGCGCTACTCGGTGACTATCCATCACTAGTCCTAAGGGTACATCCATGCCGAGCCCTGACAGCAACCTTAGACAGCATATTGGCATGGCGTCCACGGTCCAGAATCCTCCTCCAACAGTAATTCCACAACAGAGCTCAGTGGCCCTCACGTCGATGCCTTGCTACTGCCTCACAGCACAATTTGTACGACCTCACTCACAGCCACGATAGCTATACAGCAGTTTTGTGAACCTTAAACGACACCCAATAGCCGCGATCTTTACGCATCAGGATGGTGTGCCTGCAGAGATAACCCCGCAGTACTGTTGTTGCTTTCCCACCATGAAGCCAATATGATTTCAACTTCAGTCCTACTCACGGCACTCAGCATTCTCACCACCAGCACCTTCAGCAAATACATTCCGAGAAGTTACCGGGTACGTAACTGTTGGCTTGCACAAAGTCAAGAATTTATCTTGTAGAAGTCCTGTACATGGACATTCTTTCAACACCAGTTGGACTGCATGCCGTTGGTACTCATCCTAAACCCCCCAGTACCCACTGCCACTCCTGTTCCACATGCATTCCTAGATCTCTCTTGCTCGTGCGCTTCCACAGGAATAACTCACCGGAGAATTCTGCCTTCCACCATGATCTGGAAGCCAACCACAATTAGTGCATCTGTCCTCGATGTTGGGGTCCACGGGCCCAAACCCACAACTGAGGCAATCCCACACACTGGTAAGTTGTAGTGCTTCGCCCAGACTCTCTGATAAGTCACGATCTTAGCTTGCTGCAGAACGCCCTCTGTTGATACCACTGAGGCTAACTGGCAGGTTGTCTTGATACATCACCAATTCGTACATTTCGGATATCGCCCTCCTGAGTACATCTTCAAAAATTCGTTCCGCTTCCAGATCGTTATCCCATAGCAACATGCCATATTTGTGAGTACAGTCAGATGCGTCGCCTTCAGTGGTGTGCGATCAACGTTTTCCTGCCTACTTTGGGCGAGGCTGGGGGGATGAGCGAGGCTGTCGGGATGGGTGAAGTCGTCACGATGGCCACCAGTAGAAGGTGGGGCGGGGGGACCATGGCGGTGATAATGGCAATAATGGAGCTGATTGTGGTGGGTATGCTATTGGAAGGGGGCCTACCACACTGATAGCAAGACCGCTGCAGCTGCGTCTGTGGCCCCTCAACCACACTCGGCCCGGCGGATGAAAGACTGCTGCGGCAGGCAGCTGCAGTTGTCACTCTGATCTATTCGCGGTTATCATTGCAATACGCACACCGCGGTGAGTAAAGGGAATTCTGGTGGCAAATGGCAGGTGGCGGACAGGGTCGCCATGCTGTCCAATTCACTGGCAGAAAGATGGCATGTGAAAACCGGCACGGTCAGAACGAACAGCACACGATTGGCTAGCTTCCGCTTGCTGAGGCGTCCTGTGACAGACTGATAGTGTCAAATTAAGTCGGGAAAGCTCTAAACGGATATCGGCCCTGCCAGGGTTGTCTGAAACTGAGGGGCCACTCTAAGCATATAAGTAAGGGAATCGGAGTTAATTGGAGACCAGCATGTATATATAGGAGCCTCTACTGATGCATCTTATGACATCTCCATCTGTATAATCCGACACAGGTCACCCTGTATTCCTCCCGCTGGCTGGTGACCATCCAGCCCACCAACCGTAGCTCGGTATCTGTGTCCAACGATATTGTGTCTCGCCCCGGAAATGACCCACATGGGCTGCAAATTACTGTGATGCCAAATGGAGGGTGGGGGTTGCTGTGTCCAGTTGGGTTCGACTCGTAAACTGGTAATGGTGGCTGGAGGGCAGCAATGGCTACAAACGGAGTGCCGCTGATAGGTGTTAGGCTTCTTACTTCCCCTTTTCCGATAGCTGACGATTTGGACTGGAAGAGCAATCCTCGGCACGGACTGAAGGTTCAACCGATACTGCGTGATCTCACTTTAAATAACAAGCACGTCCATCGCAACCTCCGTTAGCAACCACGACCACCATGTCATCTAGATATCATCGGTGGAAACTTGCCGTATCTGGGTATACACATTGCCGGCGGCCATATTTGTCAGCTGCGCTGCCTCGCACCTACCAGAAGAAGCAGCCCGCGGCGGCTAAGGTAGGTGTTAAAATGTTATGGTCGGCAGTGCTTTTGGTGGAGAGTTTGGCACGAACACGAAAATGGTCTGTCCACTACAGAAATTAGATCAGCACTGCGTTGATAGAGACTTGCAAAGACTTGGAAGAGAGGTTGTTTAAAGGTAAGGGTGAGGGTAATCGTAAACGGGATGGCCACGGCGAGAACATTCACGGGCAGAGCAAATGGCGTAGCAGGAGCCGACACGACAATTCTCGTTATTAATCGAGTGTAAAGCAGAACAGGAGAGAAGCCCAAACACAGAACCTGATCGACCTCCGTTGTTGCACGGTGCTTATCCTAATCGAGCCCACTTCGCTGCACCTGTCCGCTCAGTTCTTCTGGCTGCCCGCTCGCTTCTCCGGCAGTTGATGCTCTGCCGCTCGCTCTATACAGGACAGCGCTGTGCTTCCGGTAGCCGCAGCAAACACAGCATTAATGCAGAGGCCATTTGCCGAGCAGCGAGAAGCATTTCCTACAGCAGGCCTGTTGGTCGATTGTTTTATCCAACATAATTGAACAGGAGGTAGAGAGCAGAAGTGAGCGAAGACATATGACTTGCTGATACCCCAATTGGGCCCAGGTTTCAGCTTCCCTAAAGCAATGAAGTTGCCATATTACAGCCTCCAGCGCCGCAGAAATGAGCGTCAGATACCTTCGATGCCTCCCCCGCTTGTTGCCAGCAACCAAGTCTATACGAGTCGGTTGACGGGTACTTGAGGTCTTGACCGACAGCGGATTGGATATGCATATATATGTGTAGGTATATATGTATCAAGAGATGCCCTCAGTCAAGCCTGAAGATTGAGCAACGGAATTCTCATCTGGTTATTGGATAAGTTTGGCATAGATTGTGGTCTCCTAGCATCACTGAGCTGTCATAAGCAGGCGTCTGCCATTTTGGCAGTTCCTTTCCTTCCCTGCCAACCGGATTCTAGGCAGATCGACTACATCAGATCGCGCGGCGGTGTGTAGGTGTCCATAACGTCGTCGAGTAGGCAGTATATAGAACTGTTGTGCCCCTCAGACAACCGTCGTCCGCCACGAGTGTCGTCCGATCCGCTATCAGTGTAATCCATCGGCACCACCGCCAGGCGGTGTGGCCACCAGTGGCGTCAAAACAGGCATTGGCCACGTCCCGTATCGCCCACTCTGTCCACGGCTAACGGAGGTCCCACCCATGTACCAGGGGAGTGCCCATTGTCAGCCAATTGGAGCCAGCAATAAGTGCTACCAGCTCATCGTGTAAACAGGAGTTGGTCTGCGGTCGCTGGGCATGTAGGGTCCTCGAGCCTGCCACCATCCGGAGTTGGAACTCGCGTCCAAAGCTGCCATCAGACTTTGCAACGGCCACTACGTCTCTGGTTAGCAGCTCACAGTTGTTCAATGCTCGCTATGGTCTGGTCCGGACTGCGGTCAGGACCGGACGGTCCGCTATGGTCCGGTCTGGTCTGCAGAATTCTGAGACCGCCTCAGTCCAGTCCTTCCAATTGAAAGACCACCGAAGACCGTGGTCGACTGTGGTTGACCGCGGTCTTTGAGGCTTAATCACCGAACCCCCACATCTAAGTTTGCTACTAAAATTTCCTTGATCCCATCTAGTTACCTCGCTACCACATCCAACAACCCCATTACTCAACTCCTCTCACTTGCCCACCCTCTGCAACAAATACAACTTGCGCACAATGGTGTCCTCGATTACAAACGACAGTGCACGGAGCTAAGGTACCGTGTCCGTTCTTTCGTCCCCACCTCCTACCTCCACAGGTGTTATGGATCGACAACGCAGGGGATTGATAGCCACTAGCATTTCCACCGGAGATGAGGAGCACCAGATTGCATCCTTCAGATAGAAGGGTCTCACACAGATGGCCCTCGAATATCTTAGTATACCCGCCATGTCAGCTGAACCAGAGAGAGTATTTAGTGGTGCGAGGATAACAATATCTTTTCGGAGATACAGTCTGGGAGAGTTGTCAACACGATGGCCTCATTTCGACCCATCATGAGGAGATCCAACAGCTGGAGAACACGCTTCATACTTTGTGTATGTAGGGCAGAGATGGAGCAGAAGCATCAGATTACAATGGATAGTGCTACAGCCTACAGAGGTAGTAATTAGTGGTATTAATTAACATAATTTACATCATATATGGCAGTCGTCCATGGTCGACTGTGGTCGATCCTGTCTTATACTGTAAAAAGACTGCCAGTCCGGTCCTAGGGTAAGGACCGGACCAGCAGCCATGGTCCAATCCAGTCCTTCCTAAATAACGGACCGGACGGACCATGGTGAGTGTTGCGGTTGCTTCACCATTGCTATACTTCTCCCTGACAGGTTCCGGTTTTGATTCGGGACAAATAACAGCAGCCTGCAGTCGCAGAGAATAATCCTATTGCGGATGCGGGCTCAGTGCATAGCTATACAAACGGGGCCAGGAATACAAATCTTCTCCGGTTCGTATCCGTATCGGAATTGGACGGTATGTAGACGTAAATGTGGGGGCAACTGAATGGTACACATTGGCTGTTGGCAGTAGGTTGTGTTTTAGCTACTTACCAATTGCTGGGTTCTGTCAAGCATTGTACCCATTTCCTACTGTCTTGTTTTATTTCCTTTCTATCTGATCATAGCCTAGGAGCTCCAAGCTGTATGAATAATGAATTAATAAGTAAAACACCTGCATATCGAATTGCCTACGCTGCCCGTCGCCTGTAGGTACAACTTTTCCATGTTAGCTCGTACAGGTGAAGCCCAGCACCTGAACAAAACCTCCATCCACCAGCTAAACAATGGCTAGAAGGATACCGTATTATCTCACTCATAAGGTCCCCCTATAAATTCCACTGTTATAGGTACTAGCGCCACTAGCGCACACTAGAGCGCTTAAGGACTAGCGCAATATCAAATCGCGCTTGTCCACTAGGGCC
>Ga0307516_10003183_pt1 | contig 21358 bp, 36 predicted proteins | sample 19_EM_MG_FD_203310 | JGI IMG/M metagenome (GOLD analysis project Ga0307516, IMG submission 203310) | Populus trichocarpa ectomycorrhiza microbial communities from riparian zone in the Pacific Northwest, United States - 19_EM | ecosystem: Host-associated > Plants > Roots > Unclassified | place... | reverse complement strand
AGGAGCCGAACGACGAGATCCGTTTGAAAAGGGACGGTTTCTTGAACTTGTCTTGGAGGACCTGGTCGAATGCCTGAATAATCCTAGTCGAGTGCCACCACTCAGGTGCCTTGATCACGTCCGCGACAGCCGTAGAGGCGGCGCCTCTCTTGGCCTGGATCTTGCAGATCGGCCGGAAGCGACCCGCGGGGAAAGCCTCCTTGAGCTCACTGGGTACACCGTGGTCTGAGTGGTAGTTCGGTCCAAAGGCGGTGAGGATGATCTGTCTGTATTTGTCCCTCTGTTGCTTGGTAGAAACGACTCCAGGGGGAGGGCTGGCGCAATTCAGGTAGTTGATATCAAGGTCAATGATGCAAACCTCCGATGGTGGTCGAACGGCGTATCGGGCCTCGGTCGGGAAACCAATGATATAGGGACCAGGATCATCGACGTAAATCTTGGCGTCTCGCGCGTGAACGGCGGGGAGAGCGATACCATTCCAACCGCGAAGTTCAACAATATACTTGATGGTCATAACTGCAATCTATTTGGGGAGGAGTCAGCAACATTGGGGAGAGAATGGCAAAGAGAAACGCACTCCGAGCATAGCAGGATGCCTCGAGTAGAACAGAACCCTACCTGTGGGACTGAGTGCGATCTACGGTGAATCAGTGAGTGCGGCCAACGTGAATCGGTACCAGGGGGCACTGACCTCACAAATCGTTAGGATGTTGTCTATATTCAGGCACTTAAACAGCGGCCACATTGTGAAGTTGATATCCACCAATCCTCTGCCAAAGTCCAACCCACCAGGGAACCTGGCAACAACCTCGAGACTTGTCTCGGCCCCGTCGCTCTTAGCGGAAGCGTCCAGGCGGACAATGTCGCCAGGTCGAGGAGCAGGGAACGAGAGGATTTTTGAGATTTGTAGGGTGTGGGACTGGACGTCCTTGGAGAATCGAGCCCAAGAGAGAGTGAGATAGTCCCTCATAAGGTCATAAATTGGGTATCGAGACACCAGGGCTATCCCATACCGTCAGTTTCCCCGGACGTGTGTGATATGCGACGTAAACTTACTCAAGGCATATGGCAACCAGAAGACGGAATCGACAGGGAGGAACAAGGTACTCTCGCCGGGGTTGTGAACCGTACTGGCCACATCGTAATCACTCTCGCTGATCTGTCCGTCCAGATCGGTTTCAGCATCGGTCTCGGCGTCGGTAGTTGCACCCCACGGGGACTTGGCGCTGCTCCTGGTCTTCTTCCTCGCTTGAAGGGTTACATCTCGCATACCACCGGTCTCGCCGCGCAAGCTCCTTAATCTGGCAGCAACAAGGGACTGAGAAGACTCTTTCCGGGAACGGTTAGAACTAGAGGATTCAAGAGTCCGCCGAATTGCTGCCGTGCGCTCGGCATCAGCGTGAGACCAAACGGTGAGACAGACACCGTGGTAGGTGATGGTGCTGCCGGACTTGGGGGGACCAGGAGTGCCAGAAATGTTATTGGTCGTCGGGGTCTCATGGAGGATCGGAGCAGGACCGAGGAAGGCAGAGGATGGCTGAGCGCGGGAGAATGGATCTTCTTGATGGTTCTGATGGGAGTAGGGGTAGGTAACGGATGAATTGGGGCGATCGGTGGTTGTGGTCAGCACAGAGGCGCGTAAGACATCAGCTGATGGGGACGAGACGAGTGGGTTCGGCGGCGCTGGCAAGTTGAAGGAGAAGCTGTGGCAAGTAGACGGTGGCTGCAACGTGGACGCGATGACCTCAACCTCGCGTGTAAATGAAAGCTGGGGGTGTGATTTACAATCAGAAAATCAATTGGAGGGCAGATCATCGTGATGGGTGGGCAAAACCTTACTTTGAGTGCCTTGGAGAGGATCTTGCCTACGTCCTGCTTGCTGAGGTAACCAGCGGAGCTGAAGCCATCCTCAACTTTCGCCTTTTTGCGGTTCCGCTTGGAAGAACCACCCCCGGCGCCAGGACTGACGGTGCTACCGAGCACTTCCGGTCGCCACCACCTGTTCACGGCGCCTTCGGAGTGATGGAGGCCGAGAACAGAATCCGGGTCGGCGAGAGTCCAAGTGTGAGGGGACTTTGGGAGGCCGGAGACTATGTAGAGGGTAGTGAGGGGGAAGGTGGGCCCTGGAGTAGCAGGTTCAATGGGCGGAGGTCGGGCCGAGTGAGAGGACACGATGCTGGTGCGGGTGGAGGCGGGAATAGGTTCCATGCTGCGACGGTGTTTGATACCTAAGACGCGACTGGCCTTGTCGAGACGGGGGGAGTGAATGAGAGACTGGGGGTGAGTTTGTTCCTGGTCGTCGGAGACGGTGATCACGGGTTCCGGTGGGATGGTGGACGGGGAAGGCAAGGTCCGGTGCGGCTTGTCGGAAGGATCCCTATCCAGCGCGACGGGAGTGGGTGTTGAGAAAGAGCGTGGTTGGGACGGCTGGGTTCGTTTGTAATAAGAACTCATCCTTTCCTTGTTACGATCGAGCTACGGCAGCGCGCTCTGACAGACGGGGGCAGGAGAAAGTGAAGAATTGTACGGTGAAGGCGAAAGAAATGAACGCGGGAGACCGAGCCGTCGCTGGGCTGCACAGCGAGGGTGGAGGGGGGGTGGGGGAGGAGGAAGGGGAGAGAATGAAGCTCGAGGGGAGCGGAGACGTTGGGACGTGTGTACATAATAATACAATTATTAAGTTCTCCGTCGGGTTCTATACGTGTAAGCGAGATGGTTCGCGACCTATGCTGTAACGGAGGAAGACGAGCATTGGCCGGGAGAGAGTCCGTGCCAAAATGCGATTGCCCCCGCGACCAGAAGTGCTGATGCAGAACGCGCGCGCTATAGAGAGCAGTCGCCTTTGGACCGTCAACTCTCTCTCTCTCTCTCGAGAAAAACGAGTGCAAGTCGCGTATCAGCCCTTCTTTCGAATAAATCCATCACGCAGGTGAAGGAAATACACGCGTGCCTTGTTTCACCGCAATGAACACCGCTCGTGGCCATAACTACCCGACATTCCATCCGTCGCCAAACTGAAATTCACACCCCGTGCACGTGACCGTTTGATCTTCGGTAGCGGGCAACGTATCCCCCCCTTCCCGTTCACGATCGACCACGGAAGGAACACACGACCTTGGACCGAAACCCAACATGATAATAACCTCTCTAATCTTCCACCTTGTAAGGTATACATCCCTCCGCCCGTCTCCTCGTAGTTGCCGCACGCTCACCCCTCTCCCCCAGCGCCTGGTTCGCGTTCCTCCTCCCCGCCTTCGCCACATACAAGGCGCTCTCCAGAAAGGACCAAGATGCCGTCCAGAATCTTTCCATGTACTGGTGCGCCGTTGGTGTCCTTGTCGGCATCGAATATGTCTGCGAATGGTTCATCAGCTGGTAAGTCCCAACGACATACGTGTCCACCTTCCATCTGTCAACCTCCTTGCCTGGCATCCTCCCTCGCGCTCACATCACAAACACGACAGGTTCCCATTCTACTGGGAGGTCAAGACTCTCTTCCTCCTTTTCCTCGCCCTCCCCCAAACCCAGGTAACCTCTCTGATCATTTGGAGCTGCCGTAATTATAAGCGCCCAGCCCTCATCAAAATCGATCTCTAGGGTTCCACATGGGTGTACCAATCCTACCTAGAGCCGTTCTTCCGACAGAACGAGCAGGAGCTCGACCAAGGCATTCTTTCAGCCCAGTCCACCGTCGTCACTTTCGTCCAAGCCAAGTTCCAGGCTGCCTGGGAGGCGATCTGGAACGCCGTCAACAGGAACCCTACTAACGGTCGTCCTGGTGCCGGTGGTGCCCAGAGCCCATCCCCGGGTCAGAGTTACCAAGGACAGCCTGGAGCAGCTCCCAGTCCCTACGACACCGCCAGAAACTTGTTCAACGCTTACGCTCCAGGTATCCTTGGATCCCTCGTAGGTGGGACCTCCGCGGGCGCACCCGCTAACCCCAACGCAAACACGAAATCCCCGACGAGACCATCGCCTAAGCCACACACCTCATCCTCCTCAATCTCTTCCGGGAACGGGGGCGCCCTTCCTTATCAGAGGACTCCCGTTCACACGCCGGGAAGCGAGGGTGACGTTCCAGGCTTCCCCCAACCGCGCTTCCACTAGAACGATTCCCCGCTTCCCCTACGGGGCGGAGTAAATTTCCCTCGCTCACAACAGTTCCATCTCTCATCTGTCAAACGCTAGATTGATGTAATGGACGTTGCCGCTCCCCTTGATATGTGGCGTTCCCAGGCGGTCGTGAAACGAGTGCTAACATTTACAAAGATCAGTGCATACAATCGAATAACAAAGTCCTCATGTGCAGTATTACATCCCCCTCCCTTCAAATCGTGTCCATCGGGAAAACAAAACGAAAGCAGAATGTGTGATTCTACTGGGCCTTGTGCCTCTTAAACGCATCATGCACGTCTGCCGGTCCGTACTCCAACCAGATCCCAGTGTTCGTATAACACTGCTTGATTCTCTTCCGGAACTGCTCGGTGATCCTCAGCAGCTCATCCTCACACGCCTTCCACACCCCCGCAACGAGTACTCCTCCCGCTCCGCCACCCACACCGCCGTTCGGCTGGACGTCTGGACCAAACGTGGAATTGGGTCCCAGTTTCGAAGTGGGTAACGCGCTCCCGGGTTGAACACCCCCAACGTTCGAAGAAACCCCTCCATCATCCACAAAGTGCTTCTCGACTCGCTTGAACAGTACATCGATGTGCTTCCGGACATCCTTCGCGCTGTACTCCTTCACGACCTTCTTGAGGGCCGACTTGGAGTAAGTGCTGTTGTTTTGAACTTCGGTCGGCGCGGTAGTTTTGAGTAACCGCTCGATACCCTCGAAATAGTCCTACCGACGGTCGGCTAGGTCAGCCATTGAAATCCTACCCGCTCAATGAATTCCACCCACCAGAATTTTAAGGAACGGTCGCCGCAAGACCAGCTTGACGTAAGCCGCAAGGTTCTCATCATATATCCCTTCGGCTGGGACCAAGAACGATGACACGGATCCGATGTCCAAACTCTGAATCTCGGTCACGAAGTGATGCATGTTCTCTAAAAACCGAAGGTCAGGCGACGCGGGAACCGACGAAATCGGAAATAACGGACGCACCGATCAGTATAACATGATAGTTCAATTGTCCCTTGTCTTCCCCTTCCCCGTCCATCTTCGCCATTCGCTTCAGGCACTCGAACATCGCCTTGACGATAAGATCGTACGCCGCATCCACGTTCTGTCGGATCTCCAACCCCTCCGTCCCGATCATCAGCCCTTCGATTCTGCCGACGAACACCGGGAAGTATTTCACGAACTGAGCCACCCCACCACGTTTTCGGCTAGTGAGTTTCGTGTCTTCAACCGTTTTGATTTGCTCGTTCTGCAATGGCGACGAAGTTGTCATCACCAAGCGATCAAGGGGAGGGAACGTCTTGGGGTTCTTACCACGTGTCTGTCGAACTGGGCCTTTAGCCTCACATGATGCTTCTCGAGTAGTTTGAGTAAAAACTCGTTTTCTCTCTCCTCCACCCTTGACGTGAACAGTTCCAGTGCGGCCAAAACCCCGACCACCTGCCTGCCAGGACCGAACCAACACCCAATGAGCGATCGTTGTGGCGTTGATATAACCGAGACTCACAGGTTATCACCAACGGCAGCGGTGTCAACCCACGCCTTGACCGACGTAGGCAAATAACCAAATATCAAATCCATCGCTCCACGAACGAGCTTCAGCGTTGCCTGACTAATCCCGCTAGATCTCATCGCCTGCCGTCTGAAATAGTTCTCCAACCCCATATAGTCAGCGAACGTAAGAGCAGCGTCGTTAATCTGGAGGAAATCGGCGATGAACGTTCTTTCACGACGGATGGCAGGCGCGATTTCATCCAGTACGCATCCCAGAGCCTGCATGAGACGTTTGTTTCCCCGAGATTTTGCGATTTTCGGTGAAGAAGCCTTACCTCCGCAGCGCTGAGACTATCGCCAGAAGCCCCGCTCTTGTCGATGGCACTCTTGTTCCGAGCAGTGCCGACTCTTCGTAGCCCTGTCCTCGGTGCGAGTGCGGTTTGAGGGACAGCGAAACCTGGAAACGAGTCAACGTCGTGCAATTCAAATCACGAAATACTCTCACCCCCAGAATCGTCCTCCACAGACTTCTTGACGGTTGTCGCATACGCAGTGAACAAGGCCTGCATCTGGGTGTTGTGGAGCTCACTCGCGGCGGAAAAATATGCCTAGCCCCATGGTCTGATCAGTACCAGCAACGACAAGCGACCAGAGTAAGATGTACGTACAGCACAGAGTTTGGCGTATACACCCTCATCCATCTCCTTCAGGTATAATATCAGCCCGGAGTACCTGCCGAGGTACTTTTCCAACGTCCTGTGGTCCGCCATAGTGGCGCGGCGGCGACCGCTACCCTTGGTCACACCATTGCTAGCACCGAGGAGCATCTTCGACTAAAATCGCGGAAGAATGACGTCAGCTCCTACCATCGGTATACAGAGTGGGCCAAAATACCTGAGCAGTGAACATGATAGACAGATAGTCGAAAATTCGCTTGCAGAACTGGGAATTGTACGTCCTGTATTCGGAGAGTCGTTCCATTCCGGCAGCCATGTCTAGAAGTAAAATTGTGAGAAAAGGTTTCGCAATACGCGGTCCTACGCCGAAAGGCTTGCAGACCTCGGTCTCGCCCAGCCTGTAGCGCCTTGTACAAATCCGCCGCAGCTTCTTCGAGTTTCTGGATACTCTTCGACTTCTCCAGTGACTCTTGAGTGAGGGTGACGAGGGACTCCCGTTCAACATCGACAGTTTCCTGATCCATCCGAACGATCAGCTACGCGAGAAGGTGGTGGTCAGGGGGACATACCAGCAGGTTTTCGATCTCGGCCATGAGCGCACGCTGATTCTGGGTTTGGACTTGCAACCCCCGATTTTGGGACTGGATGTACGAAATATCGTCTGCGACTTCCTGCGTAAGAGAAACAAAGAGTGATCAGCCAACTTGGTTGGTCGAGTCCTAATAACACAGACATTGAGGTGAATGCTGTACGACGAGACGTGCCGTTCCATCAAATCCAACTCATTGATGGCGTCATCCAAATACTTGACGACGATGTCTATCCTATCGTCCGACTCGATGAATGAGTAAATGTTCGCCTATCGGGGAACCAAATGAACAACATAAAACGGATGTTCAACAAGGAGCGTACCCTTTCCAAGGCCATCAGCTCATCCAACAGCCTTGCCTCCATCTGTTCTGCACTACCTGTACCAGCAAACCCGTGTCCTAAACCCAGTCCACCACGGCTGTTTTTCCCAAAGATGTCTTCAGTTGCCCACTCGAATCCATCCAACATCTCTTCCACACTAGTGAGAGTGGCCCTGATAGTCTCCTCTTCGTTGTCGCCTCCCCCTGCCCCAGCACCAGAGCTAGCGACGATAGCCGAGTCGGTAGCGAGGAGGCGATCGAGGAGCGTTTGGTTCTGGGGGTCAAAGAACGAGATCCTGGCATTTCTAGAGTGGGGATTATCCGCTGGTCTGAGGGGTAGCGAAGTCACTAGGGCGGAGGGTAGAGCGGAGGGTAGAGCGGAACGTAGCGCTGAGGGTAATCCAGAAGGTAGAGGTGAACCAGAAACTGAAAGCGGGGGCACTGGCGAGTCAACATTGAAGGCCGAAGGTGGCGGGCCGTTCGGCGATAAGATTACTCCCCTCGGGAGAGGAGAAAAGGGTTGAGGGGAAGGTCGGAATTGCAAGTTCTGGGGTGCTTGGGAAGGTCCTGTCGGTTCTGGTAATTGAGCTCGTTGCGCAAGTGGGGAGGGGATAGGGCCGAATGACTTGGGCGAGGTGTCTGTATCGTTGAGCCGCGTAGCACCATTCACACCGGTGTCGAGCTTGTTCGTGTTCGAACCACCAGGGAAACCGGGAGAAAAAGATCTCGGTATGCCCGCAAGGGTGGGTGTGGTCGGGGCAACATCAAACCCTGATCTTGTCGGCGTCTGGAGTGTCAATGGGGTGGGTCTCAATATGGTTCCATCGTCCCTTGCGGTGCTCGTTCGGTTGAAGGCCGGACTCAGCAATCCTGACGCGCCATTCGTTGGTGGTAACCCAGAAACACTCGGTTCATTCTGAACCAGAGGTGGCGGTCTCCTGCTCGGCTGATAAGGGACACCAGGGTTCTGTGGCTTAACAGGATATCCCGATCCTTGAGGTCGGGGTGGAGGGGGAAACTCGGGGTATTCAGGATGTGAGGGTCCAGTGGGAATAGTGCGAGACCGTGAAGATGGCGTTCCGGGTATCTGCCCATTACGATTGGCTTGGTCTCGAGATGGTGTCGTGGGTCTCGGACCATTCGACGCTCGTGTACTAGTTGTCGTGCCTCCGTACGCGTCGGAAAACCGCATGTTACCTCCAGAACTGGGGATGGACTGGCTTTGGTACCGTGAACCGAAGCTGGAGGTATCCTGAGAAGGTAGGGTTTGACGAGGTTGACCGGATAGGTTGGCTCTAGGCAGGGGTCCTGGGGGTAACCGTACTGCCTGCTCTTGATCCTGCCCACGTTCGTAATTCCTTGACGGCCCAAGTGAGGACTGGGAGGGGTCACCTTGGCTAGGCAACCCGTTAGTGCTGGGTTTCACACCTGAAACACCAATGTCACAAGACAGTTCTCTGAGCGGAACGACCCTCCACGTAGGACGACTCACTGCCAGACTCGTCTCTCAGACCAATAAGTCTCAAAGTCTGACCTCCAATCGTCTTGTGTGTCCTTATGAGTGCCTGCGCGAATTGCGAGAGTTCGGCGGAGTGATCGCACCGCCATCGGTACGTTCGGCTCAGCGTCAAGCTGATGTTAATGACCTATACAGCATACATACCAACAAAACGAGGGGTTGGATGAGCCAAGGAACGGCGGGTCACAAGGGGGTACAGGTGCATGGGTGCGTACGTTCACTTCGATTCCCCGCAGTTCAGATAAGTTCCATGTCTTGCCGATGGAAAACGTCCCATTCGTGTTCCATTTAGATTTGTGGATGAATCCAGTTTTGGCGTCCGTGACTGTCCGTGAAAGGAGAACCGAGAACAGGTTGAATGGGAGGGAATGCGGTGGGTTGGATAGAGGTCACGTACCAGAAAGTATGGTGTACCTCGGTTTCGGTTGGCCGTCCTCTCCGTCTTCGACAGTGCTCAGGTGGGCGACATACCTCTCCGGTGGGCCGCCGGCCGCATTGCGTCGTTCGAGGGCAGTCGAGATGATTCTTCGCTTGGCGTCCTCATAGTCATAAGAGGCCATGCCACGGCCCTGGCGTCACTTGGAAGGAGTGGTGATCAAAAGATATCCACGTGCGGAAACGCCATCACCGAACGAGTATCATCTTAACCAGAGCGTCCCCCGAACGAGAGACGAAGCGCGGTATCACAATTGAAACAACTAGGCAAAATACAACGAGTAGTCGTGCCGTCATTAGGTACATGTAAGGGGTCTTAAACGAATGATGAAACTGGGGGGAATTAAGAACGAGACAGAGGCAAAGGTTCATACTGGTCAATACTCTTCTTGCGTCGGAGTCCCAGCCAAGTGAGGGTGTGACCCACGCTGGAGATGGTAGAAGGTTTCGCTAGCTCGACTTCTCCACTCCTCAACATCCTGTACCTTTTCCCTCGCCACGTTACTTGGCTCCCGATGACCGCATACAGCCAGATCGGGAACGCAAGCAGCTCACGGATCGCCCAGGCGATGAAGAAACTCATTCGGGATCCCTGCGGCACAGGGTGTCCCGCTATCGAGCAGTAGACGTCGAGATCCGCGAGTATCCAGGCAGAGAAGTGACACGCGAGGAAGAACCAGTGAGGGGTACCGAAGAGGGAGTGGGTACTGAGAGCGGCGATCGTGCCCAAAGCGATGGATTCTGTCCAAGGCTCGAGGAGTGTCGCGCTGAGGACCATGTGTTTGCGAACCCGGATCCACCGTATGCGTCGGAGGATGTAGTCCTTGAGTGACATATCTCCGATGGCGTTGTAAGCAACGTCACAGGAGAGGTCGTGCCCGAGGCCCAGCTCGTGCCAAATGGCACTCGCGATCATGTTATCCTCCGCCATGTACTTCCCAAATGTCTTGAGTCCTCGCTCGGTGGGCGGATTTGAAGTGTCCCCTGTGTGGGGCCTGAGAGATCCATCAAGCCGGTTGACATCGGAACGCCGATAGAGATTGGATTTTCCCATAACGCAGGATTCGAGGGCGAGGGTGTTTATAGCGATGTACATCTTCGCGTGGGTAGTGTTTAGGAAGGCTTCTTCGACCTTTGCTCCGAGGGTTGGGGTACTAACTGTCGCGAATGGGACATGGTGGACGAGGGAGATCCTCCTGCCTGATTGCGGAGACTTGGTGAGGATATCGATGGCGCGTGCAAGGGCACCGGGGGAAATGGTAATATTCGAATCGAGGACCCAGAGGATATCGTGCTTTGCCTCCTGATACGGGCGTATGAGGTTGTTAACCTTTGGGTTTACTCCGACCACCTCCTCGCCTGCTCCACATGTCACTCAACAGCTCCTGAGAAAACGCGGAAAGGTTGGGACGTACCGACGACCACACGGGCATCGAAATTAGGGTACTTTTCTAAGAGAATCTGGACGACGGGAAGAGCCTGGTCGTACTCGTTTGCGACGGAGAAAATGATTTCAAAATTGGGGTATTCTTGGTGGAAGGTCGATTCGAGGTTTTCGAACAAATTTGTATCGAGTCCTTTTAGCGGGCGTAAAATTGAGACACCTGGGACAGATTCTGAGCGAGCTGAGCTGCTGGGAGATATGGGAGATGGTGAACGGTATCTCCGTCGACTGTGGGGAGCAAAACACTGTCGGTAAGCGCGTGGTTCGGCCCGTGATGGCGATAGGAGAAAGCGACTGACGCGGCCCACACGCCCACGAGCTGGATGAACCAGTGGACTGTGTACCAGCCAAGGCAGGCAATGGATAGATAGTAGCGCACTGCGCTGGAGGAGACCAGCGGGGACTGGCGCGTGTCGGACTCCATCGTGGTTGGATGACAAGAGGGCGGGAAGAAACGCTTTTAGCGGCTTTGCTGACATCTCACCAGAAGGGACGCTCTCAGGCCGCAGCGATGTGCTCCATTTGTAATGACGATGACAGCCGACGGTTCACCGTCCCTAGGTACCTAGTTGCGCGGACGTGGATGCTGGGGGACCCTCATCCCTCAACTCGTCTAGCCCAAATACCTCGACCGTGTTCTTCCACGCCCGCTCCGTGATACGCTCAAACGTCACTCTCTCGTTCATCCGATGGAGAACCCACGCAACTCCCCCGATCCCGCATGGCTCGTTCCTCCCTTTAACCGGCTTTCCGTAGACGAATCTCTCCGGTTTAGTGTCGGGTGGGAAATACAGCGACCGGAGTGATTGGGGTAACGCATCGATGTGGCGCCGCGATGCGTGGCTAGCTGTCATCGAACACCAGGGGGCATCTGCCGTTGATAACGGGTTAGAACGTGAACTGGAGCCTCAGAACAGAAACAGACCGACCGGTCTCAAACATTATCTTTCCCGGTGGAATCGCCTTGACGGCTGCCAAGTTGGCCTCGGTCTTCATCGAACAACCATTGACACTATACAGGTCATTAGCTGTGAGCGCAGAGCCATGCCAATTCCACCAACCTGATGTGGAATCCCATTTGTACCTGGAAACACGTTCAGGCCCGAGGTCGAATAAGTGACGAATAGATTGTACAAACCAATTCAGCGACTTCCTCCGCCGTTCCAGTGAATGAATGAACCACGCCGCCGTTACCGCCAACGGCCTTACCCCCATTCTCTCCGAAGCCCTCATCACGTAAGATTTTGACGAAATCCACATGGGCTGCCCGCGAGTGGAGGAAGAGAGGAAGGTGATACTTCTTTGCCAAGCTCAGCTGTGAGCCTATGACCTACTTGCCTCAGTACCGTCCAGGAAATGAATGTTCACAGGTCATCAAACAGACTGACGGAAGTGCTTCCTCTGGGTTTCTGGGTCAGCAAAGTGCGTTCGATCGTAGTCTGGCTACCATGGTTAGGATCAAGTTCTGGAAACGTCCTGACAGTCATACCGAGACCGCATTCCCCCACGGCGACGACGCGGCCTTTGCCTCGAATGTGCTTCTCTATCAGCTTATCGAGGGCATCAAGGTAGGCGTTCGGGCCGCCCTTGAACTTGTCGAACTGGCCGGACCGTGTAGGATGGCACCCGACCGTCGCGTAGAAGCCTGCGGTATGACCGGTCAGTTCCGGGCTAAACGATCCTCTGGGTGAAGGGCGGACCGTGCGTTTCAGCGAGGTGGAGGGCTTCCTTTGATTCATGGAGGCTACCACCAGTGAGGATCATCGACTTGACACCCGCGAGGCGTGAGCGCTCCAGAACCATATCAAAGTCGTCTAATATATCGCAAGGATTCAGGGAATACTTGTAGAAAATCACACCTGGGGCTCGTACCATCGTGTTTTTTCTTCCCATGGTGGTACCCACGAAAAACGGGATCCGTGAGGTTTACTGTGTCGTCATATCATGGGCGGCGCTTCGAACATAGAAAAGATCGAGACCTTACCTCCGATGTCGATGAACCTCAAGTTTCTGACCGTTGGTTCAGCAGCAGCCCTCGCAATGACGGTGACCGACATCCCACTCTCATTTTAGCAAGTCCGAATTGGGACGGGTGGGTGGGGATTGCACGTGATTGGAAAGGATAATCTCACCGATTGATCCGCCCCGCTTCGCAAGAAAGTTCGTCCGGCTCCCGGTGTCCCGTTGAAATATCTGGAGATCCGGGTGCTTATTTAAACACAGGCCCAGTCTTGACTCTGGACCACCACCACGATTCTTTGTAACTGACGGTCAGGAGGGAACGAGAATGGCTGCTACTATTCAGGGCCTTTCGAGCGCCGGAACTGGCTTGTTTGCTTTGCAGAGCCAGAATCCGGATGACGTCGTCATTACGCTGGCCATTCGATCGCCCCTCTGTAAGGCGAGGAAGGGTGGGTTCAAGGATACGAGGTACGTTACTGTGGTGTTCCGACGGGTTTGGACACTGAGTGCTTGCTAGGGCTGATGAGCTCATCACCGAAATGGTCAAGGTATGCTCCCCGCCCGGTTCCGTGACTGGCCCCTTCTGAACAACCAAACAGCAAACGCTTTCCCGCGTGGGCTTTGACCCTTCTCTCTTCGGGGACGTCTGTGTCGGCACTGTCCTGGATCCGAAAGCTACGTATGCAGCACGAGCTGCCGCCATCGTCGCTGGAATCCCGGAATCCGTCCCCGTCCAAACTATCAACCGGTTTTGCTCCTCTGGCCTTATGGCCGTAACGACAATCGCAAACCAAATTTCTACCCATCAGATTGACGCCGGGCTGGCGATTGGCGTGGAGTCCATGTCTCAGTTCATCGATGAGAGACCAACATTCAGCGAGGAGATCCGAAACAATGGTCCCGCGAATGATTGTGGACAGCCCATGGGGTGGACGAGCGAGAACGTTGCCGAAGATTTCAATATCACAAGGGCCCAACAGGACGAGTACGCAGCCATGTCGTTCCAGAGGGCTGAGCGGGCGCAGAAAGAAGGGTGGTTCCAGGGCGAGATAGTTCCTTTCAGGGCATTCGTGAAGGAGCAAGATGGCTCGCGAAAGGAAGTCATTATTACCCAAGACGAGGGAATCAGGTGAGTGAGGTTCGAACCCTCCCGAGCCGCTACAAATGTGGAACCCATCCTACTAGGGCTGGGACAACTGCACAAGCACTTGGGAAGATCCGTTCCGCATTCCCTCAATGGGGCAACGGAACGACGACTGGGGGTAATGCGAGTCAGGTGACGGACGGCGCCGCTGCCGTTGTGCTCATGAGACGGAGCAAGGCCGAAGAACTTGGAGTGAAAGTCCTCGCGAAGTACGTGACCACCGCTGTTGCAGGTAGGCATTCAATGCTCATCACTCCTTCATCGCCGACACGTTGAGCCAATATTACGATCACCAGGGGTGGCTCCGCGAATCATGGGTATTGGACCCTCTGTCGCCATCCCGAAAGCTCTCGGCCAGGCAGGAATCTCCAAGGAGGACGTGGACCTGTTCGAGGTAACTGGCCTCAATAAATCTCGCCAGGCTGCAGACTGACAATACGCTACAACAGATCAACGAAGCGTTTGCTTCGATGTACGTCTACTGTGTGCGTCAGCTGGGATTGGACGTCGAGAAGGTCAATGTCAATGGAGGAGCGGTCGCCCTTGGCCATCCCCTAGATGAGTGTTCCCCAGCCAAAGCTCGCAACCTGAATTTGACTGATCGCGCTTTTTGCGGTGATTACGCTGTACGGGCGCTCGGCAGATCGCAACTGGATTGAACGAGTTGCGTCGCAGGAACAAGAGGGTGGGTCGTGTCCCGCTGGGGGGGAGTCCGCCTTTTTTGACCGCTTCCACGCCATTTAGGTGCTCGTGACCTCGATGTGTATCGGTACTGGACAGGGAGCGGTGAGTGGCCGCCTTCAGCTGTAATCCCCGCCGTGTGCTAACTTGTTTGGCCAGGCTGCAGTGTTTGTGAGGGAGAACTGAATCGCCCCATGGCATGATAATCACCACGATTTTTGCCTCGTTCCAGGCACTTGAAAAGGAGTAGGTTAGCAGGGAACTGTGTCAGACGTAAGCAAATTATATTCAGGACGCTTCTGGGCTCGCCAGCTCGTCCGAGTCTTGACATGAGGATTCACCGTTGAATACATCGGCCAAGCGCATTCACAACCCCTAACTCTGGGACAAGGCTAATCACGTCCTGATTGATGCCTCGAACGCACGAGCGCGAGCACGGGCACGGGTCAATGGCGATTGGGGGGAATCTCAAAACAGCGCCAGACCTCCCCTAAGTTTTCCAGGTGGCTGACCTCAAGCCGTCACCCGCCTCAGCGTGTATTTCTATCTTTGGGGAGTGGCCAGAGTCTATAAATATTGTGTGTTGCGAGGGAGGATGAAGTTCGCTAAGGATACCGGCAAAGGCCGAAATACCCATCAACGCCCGCCCTGTTCCTCCTTTCTTCGTAGCGTCTCACACGAGTAACGTACACAGCCCTGACTGCAGTCTCTCTTTTCTTTTCTTCTCTTCTCTCTCTCATCCGCCTACCCTCGACTCCCGCTGGTCGTAGTCGTTTCCTTCCCCCAGAAGCCACGGAACGACTAGCCTGAAAACATGGCAACCAACGCGAACTACGACTACCACACCACCGAGCAGGCCGCTCCCACTTCTCCATACGGCTCTGGAGACCCGTACTACAACAAAGCCTCCGGTTACATCGGCTCGGGTGCTGCTACACGGCCGAAGAGGAACTGGCTCAAGATCGCCATCCCCGTTGCTATCCTCGTGATTGTCGGCGCCGTCGTGGGCGGTGTCCTTGGCTCTCGTTCCAACAAGAAGAGCAACGGTGGCGGTTCCTCTGGAAATAACGGCAGCAATGGCAACCCCAACTCGGACGGTCCGGTGAAGAACGGACTTGGTCGTTTCCCTACGTCGACGGATCCGGTTTATGGCATGCCCATCTATCCTTCCAGTGTGAGTCTTCGCTCTTGTGTCTTGGGTAAATGCGGGAATATCGCGGTTCTTAACTTTTTTTCTCTCGCCCCGCCTTCCCCGTCATTTCTTGGTTGGACAATTGATCTCTGGCGATTTCTTCCTTTCTCGGCGACCAGACCAACTCCGCCCTCTATGGCCAACCGACGTTTTCCACCAACTCTAAGGCCGCTTGGCCCAGCGATACCTTCAGCCCCGGAACCCCATCAGCTACCACCGTGCGCCCAGATCGCCCTCGACTTATCGCTCCCGGATACAAGTGGAGTGCCCTTCCGAACCTCATTGCCAACGATCCATACCTCGCAGCTTGGAACAAATCCATTTTCAACAACGCCACCGAATACTATAATGCTTCTCCTGTCAAGTACAACCTGGATGGCGACAGCGGTATCCTTGACAACTCCCGAGAAATCAAGATGAGGGTCAAGGCTTTCGCCTATGCCTATAGGGTGACAAAGAATACTAAGTGGGCTGATCGAGCCTGGGATGAAATCCAGGTACGACGACTTGTTTTCTCAAGCGATCGCTGGCTGAACTACTCTCTAGAACGCGGCCTCGACCAACTTCGGTCCGGCGACTGACAAGTGGAACAACGGGCACTTTTTGGATACCGCTGAGATGGTTGCTGCCTATGCCATCGGTTACGACTGGCTTTATGACGTTCTGAACGACGACCAGAAGAAGCAGATGCGGGACAACATGATCCTCTACGGTTTAGCACCCGGCAAGACCGTCTTTGATGGATCCACCGTGAGCTTTGGATGGTGGAAGACCAACGTCACGGGTAACTGGAATTGCGTTTGCAACAGTGGCCTTACCCTTGGTGCCCTTGCTATCCTCGGTGACGATACCACTGGAACCGCCGAATACCTCCTTGGCCAGACCGTCGACAACGCTTTGAACAACTGTGTCAACGGCGTCACCTCTGACGGTACTTGGGCCGAGACCGCCAACTACTGGTACTTTGGTACCACCGGTCACGCCGAGATGGCTTCTGCCCTCTTGACCGCGACCGGTTCCCACTACGGTTTACTGGACCGAAACCCCAAATTCAGGGATACCGGCTTCTTCCATATCTACGCTCACGGACCGACCTCCCTGTTCGACTACGGTGATCACGGTCCCAACAAATTCTCCTCCACCTCCAACTCTGTCATCTTCTACGGATCCCAGTACAAGATTCCCGAATACATTCTCTACCAGCGTGACCAGCGCGATTCTGCTGAGCCCTGGAGTATGTTTTGGTATGATCCCACTGTCGCTGGTGCCTGGTGGGGCGGCCTTCCTCTTGACCGCTTCTTCACGGATGGCACGGACCAGTGGGGGTCGATGAGGAGTAGCTGGACCGACAACAACGCTCTTTTTGTTGCCATGAAGGGTGGCAAGAACGTCGGACACCAGACCCACAATGACCTCGACACTGGCGACTTCGTCTTGGACGCCATGGGCACGAGGTGGGCTGGAGAGTTGGGATCGGGAGACTACCTTTCCTACCAATACTTCCAAACCGATGCTCAGGATGCAGCCAGGTGGTTGTACTACAGGAAGAGGACGGAGGGGCAGAACACCATAGTAGTCCAGCATAGTAACCAGCTCGTTACCGCTTCCCCGGCGATCAAGAGCGGTTCCAGCGGTACATCACAAAACCCCGGGACCACCGTCTTCCAGGTACCCGACAAGTCCAACGCCTTCTTTATTGCCGATCTCACTAGCGCCTATGGTAACGTGTGAGTGCATCTTCGGGCTCTTTGTTTGATGAAGGTGGTTCTGACAGTGGGCGGTGATGTAGGACGTCCTTCTCACGTGGTGTGAGGGTGTTGAACAAACGCAGACAAGTCTTGCTGCAAGATGATATCGAAGCCACGCAGGCTATTCAATGGAGGATGCACACAAACGCGACTATCGACCCAGAGGGAACGTTGGCAACGCTAGATATCGGAGGGAAGAAGCTGCAGGTTGAGATTCTCAACGCGCCGAATGGAGCGACCTTCGCCAAGACAGATCCGGTTCGCTACTCCGACGATCCCGCCTTGCCCACAGGCCAGACAGATCAGCAGAACCCCGGGGTCTCTGTGTTGACCATTGACCTACCGGCTGGCAAGTACAGTCTGCAGGTTCTGTTCTCGCCACAATGGGACGGGATGAAGTCGAGCGACTTTGTGAAGCCAGCTGCTGTCGCTCTTTCAGGATGGACTGTGGACTCTCATAATTGATAGGACACGCTTGATACCTTTCTTTCCCTTTCTTTCTCTCTCCCCCCCTCTACACCTTGACTTTGTTCTGTCGGACCTTGACTATTACAACCCAGTTACTGATGACATGTCTGGATATTACCTTCTTGCGCAACTGGAGTGGCCATTACATACACAGAGAGCGTGGACAGCTGTGGAGTGATATGAATGATACCCGAGGGGGAGGCATGGCGATTGGTCGCCCTGGTTTCTGACGCCGCCGTTCCTTGTTCTCCCCCCGCTCACTTTTCCTTCTCCTCCATCGAAGGTCCTCTCCTTTCCACAACACTCTCCCTACTCACCTCACTCGTACCCAAAGCCGATTGAGATTGCTTTCCTTTCCAACGCTTGTTTTTTCGAGTTTTTTCGAAACCCGAATCCGAACCTCCAGTCAGTTGCCGCCCGCCCGTCACGTTCAACCACCTATTTATTTATTCTATTTCTCCCTTTCCTTTCTCCTCAAACAGCGACTACCATAACCCCCCCCTCTCGGACGCTCCCTCTAGAAAATACCGAATGTTCAACGTCAAGTCAAGGAAACTTGTCCTCACTCTCTTTTGTTCCCTCGCTCTGGTGCTCGTCTTAACCGACGGTGCATCGGCGAACTCTCAGCTCGATGGCCATAGGATGCTCCGCAAGCGGTCACCCGAATTCGTCGGCAGGCAGGACCTTGGAAACGTCATTGAGATTGGCACGAAGGGCGATGGCGACAGTCTCCCAAACCCCCTTTCGTCCAGTTCGAGCACCGTAGTGAGCATCAATACGTTGTTCTGGACAATGTTGGACGATGCGAACTTATTGTCTCTTTTAGCTGTCGAGTTCAAACTTGTCACTGCCACCTTCAGGCACCTCCCAAATTTTGCTCACGTCCTCCACTTCTCAGAGCTCCAGTTCCAGCCTGAGCTCGTCCTCTTCGAGTTCCTCATCGTCCTCCTCCACCCCCATCCCTTCTCCCACTCCACCTCCACAGAACATTTCCCCCTCGTTCACCCTGACCACCTCGTCCCAAGGTCAGAAAACGGAGTTCAGGACCGTCACTTCCTCTGATGCAAGCTCCACTGGTAACGTTCCCACGACCAGTGGTGCATCCTCTACGACGAAAACCACTCTGACCATCATCGTCGCCCTGGCCGCCTCGATCGGGTGCATCGCGGTGATCTGGACACTTATCCGCAAGTGGAAGTTCAAGCCGTCGGACAAGTTCGAAGACCGCATGCAGCCAATCGACTGGCAGCCCACCGGTCCGGAGGAGGGTGTTCCAGGCGTTCACCGTGCTAACACTCACGGTTCATTCCGCTCTGGCGGACACGAGTCCGATCATGGCTCTTCTCAACACCACGGAGGCAGCATCCATCGAGGCGTCTCCCCGCTTCCGGAACACGACTTCACCCCTGGGCCCTCGCACCTTGCCCCCGTTGGAGGATACGCGGACCTGGCGAGAGGACCAAGCCCCCAGCCTCAGATGTCGCAAACGCACGAGGCTCAGTTTGGCGTCCCACTTCATCACCAGGGAGTTTACGACTCCCACGGCGCCGTCAATGGTCAAAGATACTAGATTTGCCACGGGTGTTGACAGCACCTCGGGTACAATCGAGCGTAAGACCCAGACCTTGATGGTGACCGCCCTGGTGGTGACAATGCGATGATCCTCCGTACACACGTTTTCCTCTAATATCCTCCTTGCTATCCAAATTCCACCATATCATTATCTCCCTCTCGCGAGGCCCTGGCGGAGGTTGTCCCTTTATTCCTGTTGATTGAAGAAAGAGTTCTATAATCCCGGACACTCGTTGCGCGTAGTAAGTAAACACACCCCTCTCGGACCCTACGTAAGCAGTATACCTATCCTCTTCACGACGTTCGCTTTTCCCACCACCCTCACTTCCCTGTCACGTTCTTTTTCATTCACTCCGAGTACGTGTGTGTGTGTGAACGTAGGTGCGGTCGATATGCGGTCGTGCGGCCCATTGGAGAGTTGTTTTGCTGTTTGCGTGTTCCCCCCGTCCTCCCGCTGCACTGTGCATTTTTTTACTTGCCCCTTCTTTCAACCTACAGCTCCCTGGTCCCAATGTTTCTCGTTGATTAGCTGGGGCAGGCATTTTCCTCTCATTCAACGTCTCCTGACTCTCGACGAGTGTTATACCCTATTTTCTTTTCTTGTCCAGAAGTTCCGCTGTCACTATTTCTTGAAGTTATGAGCGTCAGTGAGGATAGAACGAAACCAAAGTTTGATGAATAGATAGCCGGTGGGCTCCGGTGTAATCGTCGAACGTCGAACCGTCGATTACATAACGCACGGTCGATGTAGGCAGGGTGGGTAACCGGCAACCGCACATACCCTCGACATACCGAGACCGTAGTTCCGGCGGCTGAAGCTCGAAAATCTTACACACGTAGCGCTGGTAAGGTCTCACGAATCGTAACCCTCAAAGTCCGGATCTTGTTTCAGTCGTGTGGCGACCCGCCGGGTCGGGACACGCTTTCTCGTCGACTCCTAGGCGCCCAACCCGCGGTTCACCTTGACTTCCTCGGTTGCTCTTGGGGGAAAACCGTTTGGGTAGCTTCGCTCAAGTGGTCTGATCTCATCGATGGATATCGAACGTGGGGTTCGTTGCCCAGCTGTGACGTCGTTTCCAGACCCCCTTCTCTCCATTTTCTCTTTCGGCCTTTTCCGAAGAACCGGCCGTTTCGGGTCCGAATCCTCCCTCGAGGTCCTCGGTTACTCGCTCGTCAACATCCTTACAGGCTTTTCGAAACCGGCCCATTGGGAAGTTTTCGTCGGTTTGTCGGACGTCGCCTCGAGAGAGAGAGAGAAGCATGACAAAGACGAGTAAACCGGAGCACGGATTCGCTCTCTGGACGTTGGCGGTTCCGGCTGGAGGGGTATATAAGGATGGGAGTTGAGGCTGGACGGATTACTCCAACACATCCTCCTCAGGCATTTTGTCTCGCCTCACAAACACTCCCCTACACAACTACACCACTCAAAGCAATGGTGAGTGTGGGCAAATACCGTTGCTCCTACTCGCTAGCTCATATCCCACATCACGGCCCTAGCCGTTCTTACGGTCCCTGTTCCACGGCCGCTCTCGCCCTGCCTCCCCCTCTCGTCGTAGCCAAAGCACAGACTCGAGGCGCATCGAGAACAGGGACCCCAAGGGTATGCCCACCTTGGTTTTCCTCATCCGGAGGAAACTGAATTCGATTGTTTGGCCAGGCTCGCGCACACCTGTCGACCACGCCTATGTAGCCGCCTTCACCTTTAACCGCTCCGGACACATCCAGCAACCCATGCACATATGCATGTAAAAGTTGCAGCAACAGGTGAGGTCGGAAAGTGCTTGTAGGCGATGATCTCCACTGAGACCTGGGATCGACAGCACGATTGAATATTAGAATCTCCCTGCTTTTTGGGGGGCGCTCGCTCTTCCCTTCGTAAATTGCGTAGACCCGTTTTTTCGGACCCTTATCCGCGGACACCGGACTACTATCGCCTCGTATAATTGCTACTACTACTGTGAAACCACCAGTAGTTCCGCTTAGAA
>Ga0307516_10003182_pt1 | contig 21359 bp, 23 predicted proteins | sample 19_EM_MG_FD_203310 | JGI IMG/M metagenome (GOLD analysis project Ga0307516, IMG submission 203310) | Populus trichocarpa ectomycorrhiza microbial communities from riparian zone in the Pacific Northwest, United States - 19_EM | ecosystem: Host-associated > Plants > Roots > Unclassified | place... | reverse complement strand
ATGGTAAGTCAGTATTACTGCAGGAATTATGTGTATTTAACAATCATCCAGTGGAATATTTTGAGATGGTGGACAGGATTAATGCATTGCATGAGCATTGCCCCTTTGCCCGAGTTGGAAGGAAAACTGACTGACTTGATACAAGTGCAAATCATGAAGTTCGATGAGCAGTCGTGGCGACAATGAGAATGGTTGATGAAGCAGGCGGCCAAGCAAGAGGCAAGGAGACTGGCAGAAGAGGCTGGCAGGAAGAAGGCTGAGGAGGAGGTGAAGAGAATCACCGAAGAGAAATGGAAAGCCAAGGAGGAGGCAAAGGTGCAAGTGGATGTCGAGGCAAGGCACAAGGCCAAGGTGGAGGTGAGGGCGAGAGAGAAGGCTGCATTGTTGGCAGCTGGGGAGGAGATGCGAGTGCACTTGGGGCTGGTGTTGATGATCAAAGATCAAATGCATCTTCAGTGTATCAATGGTGGCAATGGATTGAGTGGTGGGTGGCGAGAAATGCAAGGAGAGTAAGGTAGCCACAGTGATGACGTCACTGAGAGGAGGTGAAAAGAGGAAGCAGTTGAAGAAGAAGATCACTGACACCGTGAGTACAGAGGAGATAGAGGTGGCAATGCAGGGGGGAAGTCCCTTGAAGGTGCGAAACAAGGTACTCACCCGAGGAGACTTGGTCTGGCTGGACTAAAGGAGCTAAGAGAGATAGAGTGCAGGAGTGTGCTCAAGGGGCCTGGGAGTCGAGAGAGCAGAGAGGGAGTGAGGAGTGCAGCCAAATGCACAGGGGATGCACAACTAGGGAGTCCGGAGGTTGCCTGGAACATGTAGACACGCGCAAGGAAGAGCAGAAATAGTGGGAACCATAGGATATCATCGGAGCACAAGAGCAGGGGTCGTCAGAGATCATCAGAACACAGAAAAGGAATGGCAGGACACAGGGGAAACCTCAGGACACAGGAAACATGGCAGGACACACACTAAGACTCAGATGGGGGCGGAAAAAGCTTGTTATTTTTGTGTGGACAAGGCCTATATAGTGAAATGAGTGTAGGTACATGATGGGAAGGCTAAATAAGGGAAAGTGCACAAGAAGTGCACAGAAGCAATGATCCTAGCTAAATGGGGAGCAGTAGTGTGGACCCTGGCACTTCTAGAATGTAAAACAAGAGAGAGAGATGTGGAAACGAATAGGGAGCGAATAACAGACCAATAGTGATGGCATCCTTCCAAATAAGGAAAAGTGCGCATGCCCTGAGGTACCAGGGACAGGAACAGGCCCAGGGAAGGTTACACAAGGGAGAGGGAAGGAGCAGAATGGAAACACAGAGCGGAACACATCAGATACTGTCCCTGATGACATCGGACAAGTCTGGGGACCACTGGAGGGAGCAGGACCCTGATGCGCAGCACTGTGGGCTGTAGAGCATGCTAATAGGTGTGGGAGTGCACATAGAGTGCGCACGTGGCTGTGCTGAGAGGCGCAAGCAAGAGGAGACAATCCAAAGCTGTTCTGAGTGACTGAAGTGCGTGCAGGGAGAGATACAGAGAGGGTGCTGATGCGGGACCTTCACAGGGGGCTACAGAGCACACAAGGCTGCACATTGGAGAGCTAGTGCATGCGAGCTGTGTGGGTGGCTGTGCTAAGTAGCGCAGATGAAAGCCAGGTGAATACTGAGTGCACAGACACTGTGGCAGGTGTCCAAAGGAGCTTGAGACGTGGATGGAAGGCTGTAGCTCTGTGGAACTGATGTATGCGCACCTAATAGGGAGTCCTGCATGCACTAGAGTGCCTCCAGTGCGCATGGGTACCTGCGCTCCATAGCTCCAGCTCTGATGTGCGGATATGCACCTAGAGATGTGCACATCTCTACAGCGCCTCCAGTGTGCATGGGTACCTGCACTCCATAGCTCCTGGCCAAACAAGCTCTGATGTGTGGATATGCACCTAGAGACACATGCAAATGCCTCTTGACCAGTTACCACCACCTTCCCTTTTGGGAACAGCCCTTCCCCCCCCAAACACCAGTGTTCTACAATGGATCCTTGTGCAATTCTCCTCTCAGAGATAGGAAAGCACTATCACTCTTTCCCAAAGGGCACTTTTTGTGCTCAATTCATACCTCCCACCATCCCCCACTCAGTCCTTCAGCATCTGGCTGCCCACCCACAAACCTGGTCTTGGATGACCAGGGCTGGCCCTAGCACTGGAAAATCTTTTCAGGTTCCTACTGTGCCCATTGTGTGCCGGAAGGATAGCCCTAAGGCCATTCAGTGGCTTGTCTCTGCTTTTCACTCATTCAAGTCCCAGCTTATTGCTCAGGCACTTTCCCCAGAGACTGGCAGGGTCCTTAGGGCTTATGTTCAGCTCTACCAGAACAACATGTTGCTGCACTTGCATGCTCAACAGGCCCAGGTGGGGCCTCCCCCCTCTGCCTCAGCTTTCATCACAAGGGCACAGCCTGGACACACCCCCCCTCCCCCCACTGTGGTTATTGTGGAGATAGCAGTTCTGTGGAGTGAGTTCAAGGCCTTCTGCTCCAAGCATGAGGCATCTCAGAACCCCCCTCTTACGCCACCGGCCCACTCTCTGGGTCTGGTGCCCTCCGATCCCTCCCTCCTCTCTTCCTCACATCTTCTGAATGCTCTGCAGAGGAGGGTATTTCTCATCCTGGCCACCTGTGGCTGCAGCAGGTACTGGATGATCCCAAGTGTCCTGACTTTATCCACTCTTCTATGGTTCCCATATCCACTACATCCCTGCCTGAGGACCTTGCCCAGGCAGTTCTGGTCTCTTTCCCTGATGGCACTAGGAGGGCATTGGGTTTCAACTTTAATGGCGACCTCTACGTGTCTGGGAGTCAGTCCAATGCTTCTGTGATAGCCTACATTGTTTTGCGATCTCTTACCCTCTGTGTTCAAGTCACCTGATGACTTTTTACCCTCTCCCCCTTTCTCTCGGTACTGTGTACCTTTCATGCAGACTCGGTGGGGTCTTACCACCCCATCTTTGTGTTATTACAGTGTCTACTTAGTACTCTCTACCTATGCTTTGTACACAACAGCTGGGAGGGTCTACCATGGGGCTCTGCCCCCAGGACCAATAAATGAGGATTTGAAAAAAAAAAAAGAGATGTGCACATCTCTACAGCAATGGGGGGTTCTCAGTGGCTGGGCCATCAAGTCAGCCAGACCCAGTTGCACTGATCTTGGACCACCAACTTGGGGAGATTGTGGTGGCGATCAACCACTGTAGGGGGTGAGTCCCTTGAAGGCACGAAAATGGGTGTCCACCCAAGGAGACCTGGTCTGGCTTGACTAGGGGAGCTAAGGAGAATAGAGCACAGGAGCGCACTTGGAGGTTCCAGGAGTCAAGAGAGCAGAGTAGGGGTGAGGAGCACAGTGAAAATGTGCAGGGAGTGTGTGACTAGGGAGTAGGGAGGTTGCCTAGTGTGTGTAGACATGTGCTAGGGAGAGCTGGGAATAGTGGGAACCACTGGAAATCATTGGAGCACTGAATAGGGTCATCTAGGGTCATCAGAAAAACAAAGAGAGAGCGGCTGGACATGAGAGAAACAACAGAGAAACACCGGAAATGACAGGACTTGCACTTAGACACTCAGATGGGGGTGGAAAAGAAACTTCTTATTTTTGTGTGGGCTAGGGCTATATAGTGAAACCTAGTCCAGGGGAAAGGGTGCAAGCGACCTGAAGAGAAGGAGAGGGGGGATGACAGCACTAAGAGAGAACGTAAGACTAATGTAATGACAGCTGTCAAGGGATGCTAGAGTAAGGGGAAAGTGCTCAGGGACACAAAGGCAGAAGCTAAAGTGACAGGGAGAGAAGCGGAGAGCAAACCCTATGTAGCACAACCCTATGCAGGAGAGTGACGTGACCCGATGCGATGCGACCCAATGTGACGCGACCCTATGGAGTGAGACCCTATGCAGGAGAGTGTCCCAATGCAGTGTGACCTGATGCGATGTGACCCTATGGAGTGAGACCCTATGCAAGAGAGTGACCCGATGCAATGTGACCCTATGCAGTGAGACCCTACGCAGGAGAGTGGCCCAACCCAATACAATGTGACCTGATGTGATGTAGTAGTGTGACCCATGCTACTCCAAGTGATCACGATGCTTGCAGGAAGAGATAGGGAATAGCTACTCATGTGGGACCTTCGCAGGACCCTATCAGGTGTACCAAGCTGCGCATCAGAGAGCTCTAGCACAGGTTGGGTGTGGGTGGCTGTGCTGAGTAGCGCAAACTAGTCCAAACAGACCTGAAGCTAATCCAAGTGATTGTGATGCTTGCAGGAAGAGATAGGGAATCACTACTCATGCGGGACCTTTGCAGGACCCTACTGAGTGTACCAAGCTGCACATCAGAGAGCTTTGGCTCAGGTTGTGTGCAGGTGGCTGTGCTGGGTAGTGCGAACAAGTTCGGGTGAACACTGACCAGTGTATGTGCACCTAGAGATGTGCATGTCTCTACACCACAACATGAAGGAGTTGGCCAAGCTGGGTCAACAGGTGGAAGGGATTGCCTGGGAGACGAAGAGGGCAGCTGATGTGAGGGACCCAAAGGGCAAGGGCAAGGTGATGCTTGAGGAGAGTGAAGAGCAGGAGGAGTCAGATGAGATGGATGGGGAGAACAAAGAATTGGGGGACTCAACCAAGATGTTTCTTTGTTGGTACCTTCGTAACCAGCCCATCTAACTAGGTAGAGGAGTGGGCATTGGAATTGGTGTCAGTCTATCTTTGAATCAAGGATCTTGGTGTTCTCAAATTCGGGTTCGCCATCAACTTCGATGGGAGGTGGTGGAGGTTGTGACCGATTCAGTATTGTGTTCAGTGTCACTGGTTTGAGCTGTGGGACATGGAAGACTGGGTGGACAGCACACATAGAGTCAGGGAGACAGATTGTGAATGATAGAGTGCCAGCTTGGGCAATGATTGGGTAGGGACCAAGATTCTTCTCAGAGAGTTTCTTTGAGGGTTGGGTAGACCTAAAGTACTTGGCTTTGATGAATACTTGATCACCAACTTTGAAATTGGGTGTGGGTGATCTTCTGGCATCAGCAGGGCCTTGGTACCTGTTCTGGGCAGCAGTCATCTCTTCATGTAGGTACTCATGCAGTGACTCTAAGTCAACTGAATATTCCCTTGCCCAAGCAAATGAGAGATTGTGCTTGGGGTGCACAGCAAGGTTTGGGTGGTATCCTTTGTTCGCAAAGAACAGTGATACACCAGTTGTAGCGCTAGGGGCATTGTTGTAGGTGAACTTGGCAAGAGGTAACAAATCTGTCCAATTGTCCTGCTGGTAATTGCAGTACATCCTGAGGTATTGCTCAAGTGTTTGGTTAGCTTGCTCAGTCTGTCTGTCACCTTCTGGGTGATAGCCCGAAGTGAAGTGTAACTTCATATCTAAGGCCTTACTGAGTGAACAGAAGAAAGGTGAGACAAACTCCGAGCCTCAGTCAGATGTTACATGTGCAGGCCCGATGCCATGCTTAGCGAAGACGTGGAGTACATCAGCAAGTGGACAAAATCTCTGACAGTACTTAGCCAACTTAACAGTCTGAAGTGGTCTGACACCAACTTAACTGTCTGAAGGTGTCTGAGATCAGACTGAGGGTCTGGAATAAGACCACCCAGACCACTCCAGACCACTCAGACCATTCCAGACCAATCAGACCACTCAGCCAGTAAGTTAGACAGGATGTCAGACCACCCAGATCATCTCAGACCACTAAGACCACTCAGTAAGTCAGACAGTACGTCAGATCCCCCAGACCATTCCAGACCATTCAGACCAGTCAGTCAGTAAGTCAGACAGTGTGTCAGACCACCCAGACCATTCCAGACCACTCAGACCACCCAGACTATCCCAGACCACACAATTTGAAGTTTGATCATCATATTTTACCCAAATGATACTTGAAGTTTTCCACTACATTTTTCCTACTCCTAAATATTCACCACCATGTTGTGTTAGCTTTTGTCCACCTGAATTCATTTAATGTTCAAATCAATCAATTTATATTAAGTACAAAGAATAAATATTATATAGTATTAATGATCATCATCATGTTGGTGGTGGGGTCACTGCAGTAGCCATGTCATCAAGGTGGTGGCCACATTGGCATCGACGACAGTGGTGAGGTGGTGGTAGTGGCCGCATTGTCGTTGTCGATGCAGATGATGGTGGTGGTGGTGGTCAACAATGATGGTGGTGAGGTGGTGGTAGTGGCTGTGTCATCATTGTCAATGCAGGTTGTCATTGCTGGTGCTAGCCTTGTCATCACAGGTGGGGGGTTGTCATCGCATGGCCATGTCATCAACACAGGTCATGTTTGTGTTCATGGTCGTCGCTAGCAGTGCCAGTGGGGTGGTGGTGGCCACATTGTCGTCGACACTGGTGGGTGGTCATGTCATCGTCAACAATGGTGGTGGGCCACATCATCATCGACTGCAATAGTTAGTGAAACATATAAAAAAAGCAAACAAAACACTTATGAGTACTATAATAAAACATGTGGTCATTGTCGTTGTCAATGCACTGGTGGTGGGGTGGTGGCCGTCGTCATCTCTGACTGATGCTGAGTCTTGTTGTTGTTGTCTTCAGGTGACGCTGAGGCTGGGGGACATGTGGGGGACATCTTCATTGTCACTGCAGGTGCTGTGGGTGGTCATCATCAGTGGTGCATTGACTGGTTATTAGTACTTACTTGTGTTCAAGTTGCAAAGTCTTGTGACAAGAAAATTTGAAGTGTGTTGTGATTACAACACACTTCAAATTTTCTTGAAGTCCCACCCCACCATTCTGCCTCCCATCAACCATCACCCACGAAGATGAGGGTGATGATGCCAATGACCTTTGTTGTCGCTATTAGGTATGTACCACCATCTTGCACCCCCCTCACTAACGACCATGACAGCCCCAGCATTGTTGACAATGATGACGATGACACGTTAACTGCCACCACCTCTGTCGTCCTCAATGCCAACAGACACCACCACGACCATTGTCAACCCCCAGCCCAGTGTTGCATCACCCAATGATGCAACCATTGACAACACCTCACACTCAACAGCCCAGTGATGATGACGATCCCCAGCCAAGCAGATACCAGCTACTTCCCCCAATGATGGCCACCACCACCACCGCCATCCATGGCAACAGCAACCAGCACCCCAGCATCGCCCAATGATGACCAACCACCACCACCATCAATCACACAACCACAGTGCTGACCACCCCAGATGACAATGAGCCCAGCATTGCCCAATGGTGGCGATGGCCCTAGTGACTGTGATGGCCTCATGACGACAGCAACAAAGCTCAGGCCCAGTGATGACAATGACCACCAAATGGTCCCCATCCTCAGTGTATCCTAGCAATGACAGTGGCAACAACAACAGCCACCACCCAACCACCAGCATGTTGACAATGGCAGATGCATCCCCATGTCCCATGTCCCAGCCCCCACCAGTGCATCACCAGAAGACGGCGACATTCCCCATGTCCCCTCTGCCCCAGCATCATCTGGCAACAATGACAATGACCCTGGATGACCCACCACCAATCTCATTGATGCCATTCATATATAATATATATTTGTTCTGTAGTTTTTATTTATTTACAGAATTAAATATAAATGGATTCACATTAATATTGAGTGAATTAAGTAGCCAAAGAAATAGTCTGGCTGGTTTGATGCACAGACTGGCTGGATGGTCTGACCTACTGACTGACTGGCTGAACTTACTGGTCTGGCTGGTCTGACTGGTCTGACTGGTCTGATTTGTTTGCAATGGTCTGGATGGTCCGACACACTGTCTCACTTACTGTCTGACTGGCTGGTCTGGATAGTCTAACACACTATCTGACTTACTGTCTGACTGGTCTGACTGGTCTGGAATAGTCTGGATGGTCTGACACACTGACTGACTTACTGTCTGACTGGTCTGGCTGGTCTGACACACTGACTGACTTACTGACTGACTGGTCTGACTGGTCTGGATGGTCTGACACACTGACTGACTTACTGTCTGACTGGTCTGACTGGTCTGAAATAGTCTGGATGGTCTGACACACTGACTGGCTAACTGGCTGACTGGTCTGACTGGTCTGACTAGCCTGGCTGGTCTGGCTAGTCTGGCCATCTGATTTCAGACACACCTGTACTGATGGTCTGGAGTGGTCTGACCCACTTATCTCTCTTATCCATCTTAACTGTCTGATTCCAGACCATCCAGACACTATAAGTGGGTTAAGACAAATTGTCAACTTGCTGATGTAGGAAGAGCTGTGTGAGCTCGGGGGAGGTTATTGTGTTGTGAGTCAGGATGAATATGGCTTGCTTTGATAGTCAGTCAATGACTACCAGAATGGCTGTGAAGCCACATGAGGATGGGAGTTGCTTGATGAAATCCATTGAGATGGAATTCCATGGTTGGTCTGGGACTGGTAATTGCTTGAGCATCCCATAGGGTCAGTGACATGGCATCTTAGCTTGGGCATAGGCCATGCAGGACTTGACATAGTCCTTCATGTAGGTACAAATGCCTGGCCATGTGTATTCACAATGGATGAGCTCTAGAGTGCAGTTCTGACCGAAGTGTCCGATAGGGGATGGTCATGCTTATATCTGAGGACACAAAGATGTAGGTCATCAGCCTCAGGGATGTACATGTGACCATTGAGACATAGGTAACCAGCCTTGTTGGTTGACCATCAGGGATGTGATGTGTCCGAGAGGTGGGCTTTAGCAATGGGATTGGTTGGGAGGTTGGCTAGGATATTGGCATGGAGACACTCGACATCCATAAGTGCACTTGCTCTGAGTACTGGAGTGTGTAGGTATGTCACGCAAAGGGAATCGGTGAGCTGTTCAGCTGTAAACACCAGTTGGAGGTTCTGTGGATTGACTTGGGTGAAGCTCCATCCCCCTCTTTGGGGTAGACGTCCCAGTGTCTAGTCAAGGTGTCAGGCTTTGCATCAAGTTTACCAGGTCAGAAACGAATGATCAGATTGAAAGACAAGAGATATTCTGACCACCGGGCTTGCCAATGGGTGAGAACCTTAGAGGTAGAAAAATACTCCAAGTTTTTGTGGTCAGTTATGATGTCAATCAGGAAGGCAGGGCCCTCCAGGTAGTGACACCAGGTCTTGAAGGCCTCAAAAATAGTGAGGAGCTCCTTGTCATGAGTATCATAATTTAGCTTGGGCACAGTCAGAGTGCAGGAGTAGAATGCAATCAGTTGTATCTCATCATCCAAACCTGTGATGAATAAGATACCAGCAATTGCATAGTCCAAAGCATCGGTCTCAACCGTCAGTTGGGCACCTGGCTGGAAATGAGTGAGAATGGGAGCTGTAGTGAAGGCCTCCTTGAGTTGGTTGAATGACCATCAGCAGATGTTGGAGATGTCCCAAGGGGCATCTTTCCATGTCAACTGAGTTAATGGAACCACTATATTGGAGTAATTGAAGATAAATTGACAGTAAAAGTTTGTGAAGCCGAGGAAGGACTGAATGTCCTTCACCTTGTGAGGTTCAGGCCAATCACAGATTGTCCTGACTTTGTCTTGCAACATTGTCAAACCGTTGGGGGAGAGGAAGTACCTGAGGTACTCCACCAAGTCCGAATGGAACTCACACTTTTCAGGTTTGGCATATAGTTTGTGCTGGCAGAGTCACCAAAGCACTTCCTGAACGTGTTTAGTATGGTCCTCCATATTGTCTGAGTAGACTAGGATGTCATTGAGGTAGACTATGATGCAGACATTGAGCATGTCCACAAAGACTGAGATGACAAATCTCTGAAAGGCTGCAGGGGCATTGGTGAGACCAAAGGGCATCACCTGCCACTCATACGAGCCATAGTGAGTCCTGAAGGTGGTTTTCCACTCATCACCTTCGGCAATGTGAACCAGGTGGTAAGTGGGTTGAAGATCAATTTTAGTATAGACCTTTGCCTGACTCAGAGAGTTGAGTAGGTCGGAGATGAGGGGTAGGGGATACCGATCCTTCTTTGATATTTTGTTGAGTCCTTGGTAGTCGATGCAAAGTTGGAGAGAGCCATCCTTCTTCTTGATGAAGAGGACAGGGGCTGCATGGGAGGATGAGGTCGGACAGATGAAACCAAAGCAAAGGTTTTCGAGCTTGACAGGGGAGAGTGAGTAGAGTCTACTGGGTGGTAAAGGTGCTCCTTCTTCTAGTTCTATCTTAAGGATGTATTCCTGATGAGGCACGAGTACCAATGCTTTCACCTTGCTAAAGATGTCTGCAAAGTCATGGTAAGCCTCGGGGACAGAGGAGAGGTCGGGAGCAGTGTCAACTGATGCAGCACAAAAGCTGCCGTCAGGCTTCAGCTGAATAGAGAACTGTTGAGAGCCATCAAGCTTGCAAGCCTTCAGAAAAGCTGCAGTGTTGATAAGAGTGATAGGAGGTGCCTGAAGACTGGGAGCCTGAGGCAAGTTGGTCAGAGGAGGAGACAAGACTGATATAGTGTTGAGTCTCAGCATGCTTGGTGAGGGTGCTACAGGATCAGGGAGTGAGCTCAGGGTTGGCACTTGCTGTGTAGATGTTCTGAACTCGATACTGCTCAGTACCCAGTCAATTGATGGATTGTATCAGGTGAGCCAGTTATGTCCAAGGACTATCTTACAGTCAGAGTCCAACAGGGTGACATAAAATGTCATTGGGGTGACGTCGCCAGAGGGAAAATGGATGGGTAGATTGGTTGCTTCGGTAATTATGGTGGTGGTGGTACCATCAAATAGATGGAGAATGATTGGGGATACCGAGTAAATGGAAAGAGTGTTCATATTGGCAAAAGACGGCTCTACAAAACAATGGGTAGAACCTGAATCTACTAATGCAGGAAAAGACTGTATATTGTGGTTGCTGATAGTAACCTGAGGTTGGAGAGAGTTTGGATCAGAAAGAGCAGCTGCATTGAGTTGGGCCTCCATAGGTGCACAGTCAGGGACAACACAACTCCCACTCTGTGTGAAGTCTCGGGAGTTGCTATCTATTTTTTTGCCTCGGTGGAGGCCATCAGTTTGGCTTCTGACATGTTCATGGTAGCAGCAGTAGCTGCCCTAGCCTTGGCTGCTCAAGAGCCTGACTTGGGGCAGTCCTTGGCCTTGTGGCCAGTTGCACCACAGAACATGCACAGATTCATATTGAACCTACACTTGCGTTCCTCAGAGGTCAGCTTGCCATCCTTGCCAAGCTTGTCTGAAAGCTCAGTGGTCTTGCCCAACTTCTTAGATTTCTGAGTCGGGGTTGATGATGAAGAAGACTGGGCAGCATTGCCCAAGGATTTACCCTTATCAGTCTTACCTGACTTGGTGTTGGGGGTGCTGGTGCTAGTGCTGGTAGAGGTCTTGTTCTGATGTGCGACCTCTTCCTTGTGTTCCCAATATTGGGCATCAATTTCCTGGGTAAGGACACAAAGACTGTTCAGAGTGTGCAGTTTACCAACATGGCTTATCTTGTCCTTGATTCAGTTGGGGAGACCTGTGTAGAAGTGATAATGCAGGGCACCATCACCATAGCCCTGAACCTGGGATGCAATATGGTTGAAGTCAACCACATATTGATTGGCACAATGGTTTTCCTTCATGCAGAGGTGGTCGAGCTGATGCTTGGCATCGGCAACAGGGTTGTGAGAATCAAAGGTTGTTTGGAGTTCAATGATGAACTCTTCCCAATCGGTCATCCAGATTGGACAGTTGTGGGGGTCTCCTGCACCGAGTAGGTCTGGCTCAAACCATTTGAGAGCCATTCCCTTCAGATAGGACTGCGCAAACATGACCTTGGTTTGGTCAGTGTGAAACGCCTTTGGTCAGTCCTGGAAATTGAGTTCACACTGGACTAGGAATGTGTGATGCTTCTTTGGATCAGTACTGTCAAAGGTATTGGGTTCGTGAATCTTGGTGTGAGACAAAGATTTGGATGAGCACAAGCCTGTCAATAGTGATGGAGAGGTTGTTAAAGATGACGAGTCCAGCCTCATCTGGGTCAGGGATGCCATTGATGGGGTCTTCACTGCCATCATCAGGGTTTGGATCATCAGGATCATTGGGACCATCACCACCAGGACCATCGTCACTGGGGCCATTGTCATTGGGATGGTCATTACCTAGGTCATTGCTGAGATCTTTGACGAAGGCCCCAGATGGGCAACACTGAGTAGGGGAGGAGGCTCTCTGAGCAGAGAAGCCTTGGAATTGGGAGACAGAGTTGGGTGAGCACCTGAGGCTAGTCAGAGTGCTCAATGCAGCAGCCTGACAAGTGTTGGATGCTAAGGGTTCTGGGTTGTTTGCACGACCGGGTTTGGATTGTCCTGGACATAGATGAGTGTGAACTCATACAAGAGTAGAGTTTGAATATACTGTCAAGACCGGTTCTTCACTGATCTGATCTCTACAAGGGGTCTGGGGGTCAAAGGTTGATCTAGCAGTAAGACCAAGGTGCTATGTAGCATAGTCACACTTCCAAAGAAATAGGAAGGCTGACTGAGGGTTTATATGGAATGTCCAAGTTAGATTGGTCTATGACTGAGTGCTTGCACGAGACTAGTGTTTTAAGGTCCGGTCCAGTCCGGTCTTTTGACCTAATTTTGGTTGGACCAGGACTGCATCGGTTCTAGAAAATCTTGATTTTTCAAAAGACCGGACTGGACCACCAAGGACCGGTCCTTATCGGTCCTCACATGTGGTACGACCAGTCCAGACTGGTCCTTTTGGGAACCAGTCCAAAACTGATGAAGACTGGTTTATGTTAGTATTTTATGCAAAATGGCACCCCCTGTTTTGCGCAAATCATGGGGGTTTCTGTTTTGCGCGTTTTTGACATTTAAATAGAAGGATTATTAACAATATTTTCAATTAATGGTCAAAAAAAAACATAAACATGATCAACCCTGTGGAATTCCTAGTATTTGATACACAAAGATGGCACCTCTGTTTTGTGCAAATCGTGGGGGTGGCTGTTTTGCATGTTTTTGACATTTAAAATGGATGGATTATTCAAAATGTTTTCATTTAACTGTCAAAATTATTCCACCTCAGATATGCCAAAAAGACCAGTCCTTGATCCCAGCCCAAAATGTCAGGATCAGGACCGATGCTGTATGATTTTGGGCAGGACCGGGACTGTGGTCCAGTCCTAAATCAGTCTGGTCTGGTCTGGTCCTTGGTCTTTCATTGGTCCTAGGACCGGACCTTCAAACACTACACAAGACAGAGATGGAGAGTGCAAAGGGGGAACAGATGAGAAGTATCTTATTCAATATTCAAACTGAAACTACAACAGGCTGAGTATCTAAGTATTTATACTGAGTAGAATGGATGAGGCGATGTACGGGAAGATGGGATTACCAACAAATGATGAGCGCAGTCATGCTGCATGCTGAGTAAGTATGGTAAGTGTGATAACCAGTTTACCAATGAGTATTGTATTAGTAATGAAACAGAACAGGAATGTATAATAACTAGAAACAAGAAAGGAAACATATTAGGTAATCATACAGAGAGACAGAACAGACAACACACTCACCAATTGGTGGCGATACAGGACAGATAGAGTGAAACAGAAAAGGGAGTACATACAGTAAATGGATGGCAAACACGTGGACACAATTGGACAATAGGGTACAGGGTGATCGGGTGTCACGGTCATGATGTCCTCAGTTGATTGCTTCATCTTCGACGGGAGTTGTGCCAGCGAGGTCTTCTGTGTTGACAAATTGAGTTATTTCAAGAGTCTTGTGTGACTGCAGGAAATATGGGATGAGTCGAAAGGCAGTGAATTTGAGCCTTGAGACCATGCCATCAACTTTGGCAAGACAATAGGATCCATTTTGAGAATGTGAGATGACAATCATGGGACCAAAGTATCATGGTTTGCACTTGGCATTTGAAGCAGGTTCAACTTTCTTATTCAGGATGAGGACAAGGGAACTGGGTTTGAAGTCAAAGTCCTGGATGGTGTTGGCGAAATGTTGTTTGAAGTCGGCAATAGATGCGAAATGACTCTTCAAGAGCCATTCGTGCATAGCTGCAAGTTTGTCATCTTGTTTGGCAAGCTGGTGGGTGCAGATGGCAATGAAATCAGCTGTATCAAGGTGCTGAGAAATGTTGGGAATCATAAACATGGCTTCAGTTATGTCAAATGGAAGGAGGGGCTCAACACCATGGGCCATGTAATAAGGTGAATGGCCGGTGGACTTCCGTGTGGTGACACAATCTGCCCAGAAGACATGATGCACAAGTGTTGGCCATTGTGTGATGTCACCATTGCAAGCTTTGATGAGGGAATCATGGATTATGTGATGGGAATGTTCAACGACACCATTTTCCTGAGAATTGTAAGCTGAGATATGGATGTGGTGGATGTGGTATGTCTGTGCAAGCCAGTTGAGTGCAGCTATGAAGGGTGTTCCATTATCAGTGATGATCTCTTTGAGTCCTCCCCAATGGCAGAGGATTTCTTCGAAGATGAAGGTGCTGAGGGTGCAACCTGTTTCTGTGTGAAGCATATGGAATTCTGGCCAAGCAGATAGCAAGCAGTGAGCTTGAACAATGAATGAAAGCCTGTGGGACTTGGGCATGTGCATGGTGTCGATATGTGCTTTGTGGAAGAGTGGAGCTGGTGTAGCTACAATGGGTGGTAGAACTACTTTGTTGATGGAGCGGATCTGGCACAGATGACATGTCTTGATGTACCAAGTAATGTCTTGGTTGAGTGAGGGCCACCAGAAGCGATCTGCGAGAATGCATTGGGTAGGATAGAATCCACGATGGCTGAGCTTGTCATGAGTTTCACAAAGGATGTTGATATGTTCTGAGCTGAATACAACCTTCTGGTCTTGTCTGGTCTTGTCTTATTGCCAGAGTTGATTGCACATGCATGAAGAAATTTCTTGAATAGCGAGAGAGTTGAGTGCGCTCTTTCTCTGGTAAGGATGTTGGTAGGTGGAGATCCCATAGGTATTTGTTGACGAGCCAAAGGTCCTGGTCTCTCTTGCATGTGTCATCATTGTTTGGTAGTTCAATCTCTTTGTTTCTGGTTTTGTCCTCCTTTCCCTTCCCTATTGAAAAGGCAGACAACTTCCCTTCATCAGTTCCCATCTCTCCTGCTATCCATATACTGCATCTCAAAACTTCATCAATCCATTGCTCCACTTCCTCTTCACCTTCTTCATCTCTGTCTTTGTCTTCTCCTCTCCGTCTCCTAGATAATCCGTCGGGGCCTTCATGTTTAGTGGCAGAGACATGCCATAGCTTAAAATTGAAGGTTTGAATGCTGGTGAGCCAATGATTCATTGATGCATTCGGCTGAATATTGGGGTTGTTTAGCATGCCTTTAACATACTGTGCATCGACCTCTACAGTGAAGTTCTTGACACTGATTATCCACACTTTGACTGCTTTGAGCATGCAAAATAAGCCATAAAGTTCAAGTTTAGCTTGTGAGTAATGAGATTTGTGCTTGTTCCACATGATCAAGCTGAAGTGGGCAGGATGGCACCTTCTGTTGTTGTCCATTTGAGACAGGATGTATCTAGCTGCAATGTGAGATGAATTGACCATGAGAATCACTTCATTGATGGATGAGTAATCAAGCAGGCGAATTGCAGGTGATGTAGCAATGGCTGATTTAAGAGTGTCCATGGCGGCTTGTTCCTGCTCTCCCCAAACAAAAGGTATGTTGTTCCTTATAAGGTGAACAAGAGGGTGAGAAGTGGCAGCAAAGTCCTTGATCCAGATGCGAACAGTTCCTGTGGTACTGAGAAAACCATGGACCTCGGGGATCTTGGATACTTTTGTCACATTGGGAATGTGTCCTTTGTATGTACAGGTTTGCCCAATGACAATGACTTCAGATTGGCACATGAAGAGCTTTTTCACGGAGACTGTGGCTCTGGCATGCTTAAGGCAGTGAAGGATGCGGTTGACATCATTGCAGTGCTCCCACATGAAACATTGAATTCCTGGGTTGTTGGTAGTGGTCTCAAATGTTCCATCCAATAGATTGTAGCATGTGTGTGGTCCAAGAACATTGATGTCATCCTGGAAATTCAGGGAAATGTCTATCTTGTGCTGAAGGATGAATGCCATGTCATTCTGAAATACTGCTGGGGAATCAGTCCATCCTTGAGGGAGTACAGTGAGACAGAGCATGCCCAGGGGTGTCTGGAATGTTGTGAGATCATGGGATTGTTCAGCGAGGGTGTGGTGATCATATCCGATGAATAGGTCCATCATGGTGTATATAGACTGTGCAGTGGACTGCTCCACAAAATGCTCTATGTATGGAAGTGTTGTGGCATCCTTAATGGTGACTGCATTGAGGGGCTGGAGGTTGTGGATGATTCAGATTGATCCATTCTTCTTTGTGACACAAAACCATCTTGACTGATAGGAACTATTTGACAGCTCATAGACGCCAGAGGAAATCTTCAATTTAATAAGTTTGATGACTTTGTCATGAATGCCAGGTGGAATAGGCAATTAGCGATGGACCCACGGGGTATGCTCAATTGTTGGAATTACCATGGGGTTGAAGTATTTGTCGCAGAAGTGTCCTTTTTCTGACTTGTCCCATGCAAGCGCCAACTTGTTGATGCGGAGGACATGGGTGGCAAGTTTCCATTCATCAGGCAAGAGGAAGGTGTTATTGAGAATGCCCAAATCTGCCATACAATTGTGTGTGAGGCATTGACCAGAAGAGAAATCAGGAGGGCAAGATGTTAAGGGTGTCAGTGTGAGGAGGGGGTCTTCTGGGAAGCGTTGGATGATGTGAGCATGTTGAGGCATCATTGTAGCAACTGGTTTGGCATGATTTGCAACCTTTTTATATGCAAAGGTGTGGCAGATAGGATCAAGATTGTACTGGGCATGGAGGGCTTCTTCTGTGAACTGTGTAGCTGTAATTGCCATGCTTGGCACAGAAGTGAAGAATGCAAGCAACTCAGCCAGTCCTTGGAATGGTCTGGGGGTGGTGGTAACTCAGCAGAGGTTGGATGGGTTGCAGGGGTCACGGATAATGATGTAAATGTCATCATCATCTTTGTCCTTCTTAAGACGGACTAGGCATTGCCAAGGACGACTGAGTAGAAGGCAATACAGCACATCTGGAATGACGAAGGCATGAGCCCAAGTCTTGAGACCTTCGACAACAATTTCAAGCATTTCTAGGCAGCCAGGCATGTGCTGAATGGTGCCATTTGCAGTTCGCATGTGCATTTTGACATTGAAATTTATTTTGGCCTGAGATGCCTTCCAGATGTCTTCACATATGACAACTATCTCTGACCCATCATTGAGCAGTGCCAGTTCTTCATGGACTCCATTGAGGGTCACCTTGAGCTCGTGCAGTGGTGTTGAGTACTCAACATGAAGAGGGCAGATGGTGGAGACTTCATTGGTGGCCACAAAAGAGGGGATGCATTGGGTGTGAGCATAATTGATGGCTTCTTTCCACAAGTCCGGACTGATGGCTAGAAGATCACCAACTGTGATGGGAACGATAACATTGAGTATCTTGCCGAAAGTTTGCTTGGTGACAGCAGGATTCATGGCCTTGGATTTGTAAGTGTATGCAAGGGTACGCTTGTCAAGGGAGTTTGAGGGGTTGTTCCCAGGGATTTGTTCATGTTGTTTGACTGTTTCCTCACCTTTTTGTGTGCTGTTGCCTTTCACTCATTCAGAATCACTGTTTTCGTTTTCTTTCATCTTTGCCTTACTCCTAGTAATTGCAGACATCCACTTCCTCCTCTACTTCTGTAATTACTGCATTGTTTTCCACAATCAGCACACACTGAAAAACATATGTGGCAGGACCGGGATTACTGGCAGCATAGGTGGTTGAGGATATGTGGGGTGGTGGGTTGAATCTAAAATTAGAGGTAGATGGTAAGACTTCTAACATAGATGCTTGTACCAGTAGGGCATTCCCATAACACTGGCCGGATCGTTTGCAAGGACTGGTACCTTGCATACCCCAATGGTTCCTGCATTTGCTACCATCATGGCACTGGTCTGTTGAAGCAATACCTATATATGTAGAGGAACTGCTACTCCAACTCACCTGTTGGGTGGAGTGCACAAACTGAGATGATAGCAGTAGCTGGTCAAGAGCTGTTATATTATGTCAACAATGTCCACTGTTTATATACAACAAATAGTGTGACATGTGACGTGTGACAGTAACATCTACTCTAAAGAGGACTATTACTAAATCTACACTAATATGGCTCACAGTCTTGTGCACACTTCATTGATGGTTTACACCGGGTGCACATGCGACTTCAACATGGTCTGTTGAAGTCGCACGTGCACCCGGCGTAAACCGTCGACGAAGTGCGCACAAGACTGCGACCCATATTAGTGTAGACTTAGTAATAGTCCTCTTTAGAGTAGATGTTACATGTCACACGTCACACGTCACAGTCACGCGTCACACTATTTGTTGTATATAAACAGCGGTCTTCGCTTATATAATATAGCAGCTCTTAACCAGCTACTGCTACCATCTCTGGTTGTGCACTCCACCCAACAGGTGAGTTGGAGTAGCAGTTCCTCTACGTATATAGGTATTGCTTCAACATGGTCTACTTCATACCACCATCAATGAGGTCATCAACAACATGGCATTGGCTGACAAGGTGCTGTCCTCCGCACATGAAACAATTGCCAGAGGGTGGTATGGCACCAGTCGAATTTGTTGTAGAGAAGGTTTGATGAATAGGGGCAGTACAAGGCCTGGCTCCAGCAGGGAGTGGCCATATTTCAGCGGCAGTGGTTGAAAGGCAGATGAGGCGGGCATAACATCCAGCATAGGCAGAATCATGAACATTGAGATGATTAATGTGACAACTGAGTTCATCAACTTCATCAATGAGTGCTTTTGACTCATCGAAATGGACAGTCTTTGTATGAACATCTTGGCGCATGTCACCAGGGTAGCAATATTTATCTTTGTCATAGCTGCTAGGATGCAAAGGGGCAGCCTTGACATTGGACAGAGGCACTGAGTCGTGAACTAAGTATAGGTGAAGGGTTACCAGATTGTTCTTATTGACATCAAACCTGTCTTTGGCAAGAATGACACGTCTGGCTCTGATAACCTTTTCAAAATTAGGATGTTCCATATGGTCGCACTTCTTCGGGTTTTTGAGTTGTAGCTGGAGCAAGATGGTGTGATGGATGTGCCTCAGAAGGCCCTGTTAGAACAATTGTCGCGAGAACTCCATGAGCTCAGTCTCTGTAGATATATCTAAGTCTGTGTGGGTAAGGACAATGCACTCCAGGTTGTGGTAGGTATACTGCATGCCCTTTTCTGCTCCAGGGTATTCATCAATAACCCTATCCTTGAATGCCTTGTAATCCGTGGCATCATACTCAGGAAGAGATATCCAGAGCCATTTGATAGCAGAATCAATATATCAGAGGACTGCATGACACTGTTCCCTGCTGGTGAGACCACATGAGTTGGCTAGATTCTCAAATTGAGTGAAAAGATCAAGGAGGTCCCTGGCATGTCCAGAGAAGGATGGTGCCTCCTTGGATCCCACACCAGGCATGCCTTGGGATCAGGCATAGGACCAAGGGGACAAGATAGGATGGAGGCCAGAGTTGGCTGGAGTTCAGGAGTTCAGGAGAACAGATGAATTAGGAAAGCATGGAGGGTAGTACAGAGTGAGGAGTATCTTAGTCAAGATTTGATCTAAGGACTACTAGGCTGGAGTATGGTAGTTTATATAGTAATGAGAACTAAGGTGAGTATATATGGTGACAAGTAAACACCTTAGTCAGGACAAGGGATAGAGCAGAAACAGACTGGAAAATAAACCAGGGGCAGGAAAATAAACCAGAGCAGGAGCAGACACAGGGAACTAGGATTACAGGGACAACGGAGGAAAAGCAGGAACAAGTGTGGTAAAGGGAACTAGATTGGAACAGGACATGTAAGGGTTGGAGGTGGACTTAACTAATGTTAAGTCCAGAGTGATGTCCAGGACCAGAGGAAGTGGGACTGGAGGAAGTGCAAGAGCAGAGGGAGTGTGCAGGTGGAGGAAGGGCAGAGTAGCTGGAGGAAGGTCCGGAGTTGGACATGGAAATGTCCTAGGCCATTGCTGGACCTAATAGAGGAAGTGGTGTGGAACAGGAGCAGACCTGACCTGGAGTTGGATGTATCATCTGGAGTTGGGCTAGGTTGCAGACAAGACTAAGGGAGTGGCCAGACTGAAACCGGAGTAGCAACTAGTGGTAGGTACAGGTTCGACATGGCAGAGTTAGACCACAGATCTGTCTAGAAAAAGACAGGGGTTAGTCCTGAGGTGGAGATAGACACAGTGACTGGAGTTGAGCTGGAGTACAACTATGGGGCTGGAGATGGCCAGACTAGATCCTGTTGGAAAAGTGTATGTTCTGCACTAATCCTGGAAGCGCCCTAGAGTACCTGCGGCCCAGTAGCTCAGTGGTTAGAGCACCTGGGTATATGCCAGGAGGTCCTGGGTTCAAATCCCAGCTTGGTCATATTTTCCTGTAATTGTGCACTGCCTAAGCAACAGGGGGTTTAGTTAGCCCTGAGGTCACATGACCCAAATTTAACAGATCCAGAGTTGCGTCTATGCCTAAGGAGAGGTCAGGCAGGCCAAGGTTAGACCAGAGTTGTGACTGGGAAAAGTATGGATATGACACTGTCCCAGCACTTGTCCCAGCTGTCCCAGACTATTCCAGTAGTGCTATCAACAGTATCTATACTACCTTTACTACCTGTACTTGAGGCTTTTGAGCACTTGATTCATTCAAAGTTAATGTTAATCAACTTGTATTAATTCAATAAAAAAACTACAGAATAAAGACTAAATATTATATACATCGGGGTGGTGGTGGCCACATCAATGATGCAGGTGGTAGGGTCTGTTGTAAATTAACCAGCACATGTTACTAGGTACTTAGGTGCGTGACCGCGCAGCTTACATAAGCCTTCCTAGCGCACATACACAGTAGTATTTTCCTACAGTCCATGTTGTCATTTTTATGCATGATAGTACTGTAACTCTAGTAAACTAGTCATGCAAGATTCAGTGTAATGTAGTAGAGTGACAATACAGTACAGTCTGCCATGCATGACACCTGCCCCTCTGCCCACACAAACTCCACATGTCATTTCCGCTTTTTTGGTAGGTTACATAAGCTGTCCACTACTCCCAGAACATGTCCACATATGGTCAATACCTGAATACCAATTTTCCCACCTTTGTTTTCAGGCTTCCCTGCCTCTCAGGGCTCCATCCCTGGCCTATGGCCACTGTATATACTGTTATATATTCAATATAT
>Ga0307516_10003181_pt1 | contig 21362 bp, 22 predicted proteins | sample 19_EM_MG_FD_203310 | JGI IMG/M metagenome (GOLD analysis project Ga0307516, IMG submission 203310) | Populus trichocarpa ectomycorrhiza microbial communities from riparian zone in the Pacific Northwest, United States - 19_EM | ecosystem: Host-associated > Plants > Roots > Unclassified | place... | reverse complement strand
ACCCCCCCCCCCCCCCCCCCCCCCCGCGCAGACCCGGACGCTGACGATGACGGGCGCTGTGCAGACTATCTGCAGATGTTACAAACGATCGGAGAGTTTACCCGCGCGCAGCGGCGCACAAAGCCTACAGTGCTCGATTTCGAGGAAATGCTCATCCAGAAAGACATCGGCTTAGCTGGTCTCGAAGACGAGATGCGTCGAGTCCCCTCAAAGACGCCCACAATCTCGCTACCGCCACCGAATCCTCCACCTCCGCCGGACCCAGATCTTACCCAACTCCTTGGACCCGAACTCGACGGCTCGGCGGATCAACGATGTCGCACCTACGATCACTTACCCCCGTTTCCGAGTATGCATACATATCGCTCTACGCCCGTCTACCCCGAACGACACACGGATCCCAGAATCCTCCGTGAGAGAGTTGCGGCAGAGTCGAGGCTTGGGGAGGTGACGTTAGGGAATTTTCTCGCCGTCTCCGCTACTCGCAAAGATGCTGCACTTGAGAGCGGAGGACTAGTGAGCAAGGAGAGGAAGGAGAGGCACGAGGAATGGAAGAAAGCGTTTGCAGGATTGAGCGCGGAAAAGGACGCCTTTGGGGTGTTGAAGCAGAATGGGCACCAAGAGATAGCGAGCCTGAGCAGCATTATGAATGATCCGGTCCCTGGCATGCCTAGCAAGAGCAAGAGCGACGATGGCTACTTGGAGGTAATAGTCAATGCGGACAGCAAGTTCTGGAGGAAGGACACAAGAACCAAAAAACGCCCACGGGCTTCCTAAAGTCGCGTCAAGGGCCGAGCGGGTGCGTGACTTGTCGACAACGGCAGGCTAAAGACACGGGGATGGAGTGGATACACAAACAGGCGATCCTATCAGGCGGCGGTAGTTTAGGTTGGGGCCATGTACATTGTACTAGTAAAGCGTTTTCCTCTGTCGATTCTGACAGGCGCTTCGTTTCTTCTTCTATACTTTTTGCTTTGCATTTTCCTTGCATGGCGCGTCCGGGTTTTTGGGCTTTTGTGCTATATTGGATGGTGTTTCGTTCCTGTGGGGGTTCTTGGATAACTAACCGCGAGGGGTTTCTTTTTCTTTTCTTCACATCATTTTTTCCCTGGTCTCTCGACAGCGAGGGTTGCATTACAGTGTCCCTTACAAATACAGTACTTAATTGAGCAAGTGCACAGAGCGATTGTGCAGATCATAGGATGTTTGATTGACTTCGTGGAGATGCGGCATCGTGTGTTGCCGCATCCACCTTTTCAAACTCCGTCACCTCAACCGATACCTCTTTGCACCTATCCACCATACGTCAACACACCCGCCCCTTCCGTGGTTACCCTCGTGCTCGGGAAAGTCCTCACATTCTGAAGAAGCGCTCAATCGGCCAGCATCGGATCTGCTTTCCTTCCGGCTCACACTTCCACTGCACCATCTTCCGCAGTGGACACTTTTCGAGGTCTTCGACCGGCACCTTCCGTCTTCGACCGGTTTGGACATCGGTCTGGAGCATCCACGGCAGTCGGGACGCGTGGAAAACCTCGACGGGTATCATTGCGAGAGCGAAGTGACTGCTGAGAGAGAAATGTCCAAGACGCCGGGTGCGTTGGGAACGCGGTTGTTTGGCGAGGTGCAGAGGATGGGTGGTGGTGAGGTGCTGACAGTTCCTCCTGTTGGCGCTTGTTGCAACGGATAAACGCGACTTCCTTGCATCGCACTCGAATGATGGCTAATGATCTGCTTTATATTGCAGCTCTGTGTCGCGCTCCGCAGGGAGTTGGTACCGCCTGCACATCTGACGAATATCCCCGCGCTGGACCGGATATTGTCCATCGCCTTGGATGCCGAGCCGTCGCTGCCGCCAGAAGACTTCCCGCAGGCCAGGCCAGCCAGAAACCGATATGGACCCGTCATCGAAATAACGAGCATGAGCACCGCTTCGGGAAAGACACATATCCTCTACCAAATCGCGCTATTGTCCACACTTCCCATGGAACACAACGACGTCCCGTTGTACGGCAAGTCGGCGGCTGTGATCGTCTTCGACACCGATGGCCGCTTCGATGTCCAGCGGTTGCACAGTATCATGAAAGCGCACATTCTCGGCTGCTACGGAACACTGAAGATCTCGGACGTCGAACTGGACACCATCGCCAGAGAGGCATTGAGCCATCTCCACGTGTACCGTCCGCAATCCTCTCGATCGATGATCGAGATGTTATCCGGCACTCGCGGCTACCTCCTCGAGCTCGCGAGCCACCACTCCTCCGGTCGCCGTTTGGACGCGGTCCTCATCGACGGACTGTCGTCCTTCTACTGGCAGGACCGCCATGCTGGATCTACTGAGACCGAAAGCGGGTCGACCGAATACCAGGAGATCTACGGCACCCTCGTTCAGCGCATCCGCGAGGTTTCGGCGCAGTTTGGTGCCTTCGTCGTCGCTACGAACTGGGGGCTGCAGTTGCTGGCTGATGCTACTGGGGATACGGGTGTGGCCATGTCGTTTCGGTCTCACCTGCCGCTGGCGTGGACCAAGCTGGTGGACGTCAAGCTGGTCGTCCAGCGGGAGGATCAAGTCATGTTCGGGAAGGGGACTTCGGTCGCCGAGGCACTGCGGCAGAGAAAGGAGATCACCGAGGAGAAGGAGGATGGAGACCGCTTCTCTGGATGGGTGGATGTGCGTGCCTTGAGCGTGGGTGTCCAGGCCGGTTTTCGCGACCGGGAGATTACAAGATTCCGTTACACCATCGGACGGGACGGAATACAATTCAAAAGTTGATATCGATAACTTGTATCTTTCTAGTCTGTCGTATTGTGACCGCAACTGGCGTATCCAACTTCTAGTCTAACAGCGTAATCAGCTGTTCGCCCGCCCGGATATTGCACAGCCATCGGAGTTCGGTAGCCCGCTTCTCCTTGTCCCTGTCCCTTCCCTTTTCCTTTTCCTTTTCCTTCCCTCTCTGCTTCCTCTCGGCCTCCTTCCCCTGTATCTCACTGACCTCAAGTTTGTCCATCTTCCCCTCGGCGAGTTTTCCCCAGCTATAGCTGTTCTCCCGGAACACCTTCGCCGCACCGCCGCCGCCGCCGCCATCGCTCCCAGGCTGGTCATGCGAGAACCTGCACTCCGGCCAGAAATCGCACTCGCCGAAGCGCAGGAAGAAGGTACAATGCGTCTTCAGCGACTTCTTCGGGTCCGTAGGATCCACGATCCTCCCAGGCGTCGGACACGCTGAGGGTGATTTCTTCGCCACGGTGGAGCCGGCAGATGGCTACTCTACGTGTCAGAATCCCTCGCATCAACTGTCCCGGTGGGGGGTGAAGGACTTACGGTATTTTGAGCCCGTGCCCTCCGTGACCCTGGCTTTCGCTTCCTTTCTTCACCGCCATCAAGCGCGTGAACGAATCGACATGCATCGCCGCGCTTACACCCATCCCTGCGGCGGAAATACACGCATTTCCCCTTCCCCACCACTTCCCCCGCCACCTCCTTCTCCTCTCCCTGCTCCCTCAACTCCCTCTCCTTCCGCTCCTCCTTCTCCTTTTTCTGCCAGGGAGGATTCAGCTCCGCGTCGTCTTCGCTGATGCACACCTCTTCCTCCGAATCGGCGGTATATAATGAGCTCGGAGGCCCCAGCGGTGGCGATGGGCATGGGTTGGTGGTGGGATACTCCTGCAACACTACGATGCTGGAGGGGTCCGCTGGCGGGAGGATGGTCAAGGAGCTCGGAAGCAGGGAGGTGGGGATTAGGGGAGTGGTGCTCCCATCAATGGAGAAGAGGACGTGGTGATAGTGCAGGGGCGCGGTGGGCATATTTTGGCTTCTGTTTATCGAGCGTTTAGTTACTGAGGGAGGGAGGGAATCAATGGGAAGAGGAGGGGGGGTATATGTGTCGGAGGGCTCGGTGGAGGGACGTCTGCATTGCAGTGAAGAGGCTGGTATCGGTAGCCGTGCAAACAGAATCCCAGGTTTTGTTGTCCACGAGAACCAGTACGGAGATCGTGGACGGACGGCACGGACGGGAGCGGCGGGAAGGCACAGCACGGGAGAGCTACCTACGTGGTGGTACGGCTTCTTGCGGAGATCTTGGAAATGCTTTTTGCGAACTTCCAGTCAAGGAGGCCGTGATCACGCAAAGTGGCCGAGGGGGCTTGGTCGATGGGCAGGTGGACAGACTCCCGCTGGCAGCCCGGGTTTTCTACAGCCAGAGTCAGAGCCAGAACACTGACTGTGCATCGTATCCGGGGATAAGGCTTCAACTCTCGCCCCCGTGGATATCGCCAGCGCCAACGGAAAGCATGGAGAAGAAGACCGCAAGCGGGCACGGCGATTTGCATGCCATGATCCGTTTGCAGGCACGAGTGGTGTGTTGAACTGCCCGGTCCGATTATCGCGAGCAGAGGGACTGCGGATCAGGACTGGACGTATGGGTTACGAAGCATGTAACCACTAGCCTTCATTCCGTATCCGCAACAGCCAGTGTCCGCTGCACGGTCGTCTCTCCGAGTTGTCGTCCCTCCATGCCGAATGCTTCCGGGACGCACGGCCGAGGCCGGTGGCTCGCACTGAACGGCTGGCGATGTCTGCGGCTCGAGCACTCGTCGATCAGATTTGGGAGAGAGCAGCCAATGCCAGGTGTGATTGGAAGGGCGCCAGCCATTGGTTTCCACCGCCGATGAGTCAGGATACCCAGCTCGCGGCACGGGACATAGCTTCGCCCTCGGAGCGCTACGCCACCGGCTGCGAGCGGTAGATACGAGACCCGGCGAGACGCAACAGTTACACAGGGAGCTGAAGGCCGCGTGCCCCCAGCGAAGCTGAAAACGGCATTTCAGCCATGTCTTCCATCGTCTCCCACAGGAGGCCAGGGCGGGCGGTCGGTCCCCTCCAGCCGGCTTCCTGCGGGGCTTTCGACGGCTTGCCGAACGAGATCTCCTAGAGCGGTTGGGTACATCGCCACATTCGAAAGCCCGCACTCACATCTGCGTACATACTGTAGATGTGCATCTAGCGATGGGTGCGACCTCCCTTGCACACCTACGCAACACCCCACAACGGCGACGACGGGCAGGCCCTGGTCTCGACCAATCGGCCAGAGACTCGTCCACCACGCGGAACCGTAGACGATCGTGACACCATGTGGCAACCAGCCGCCCCGAGCTGAATCCACCATCGCGCCGTGGCGAGCGGGATCCTCTTTCGAAGACAGACGAGAGGGCGCAATCGCCCGCACAGAAGCCACATTAGAGTGGGTTCCATCGTCTTCTCCTCGAACTTGTCAACACGTCCATGTCGTCCGTGTCCAGTGATATTGTATGACCCTCCCACCCCCTCGGTTCGCAGGGGTGCGATCTCCATCTCTCCACTTTCCACAGCCGTTGTATGTACCGCAAAGAAAAGGAAAGAAAGAAAAAAGGTCGCCTGTCTGTCTCTCTCCGCGGCATTTGCACCGGGAAAAAAAAAAAAAAACTCCCACACCGCTTTTAGCCTTCTACGGCTCCCAGTGTGCCGGAATGGAAAGCGAACGACGCGGCTACGTACTACGTCCGTAGTTTGCTCTACAAATAGCCCTCCATCACCGCCATTTGTCGGCAGCTCGTGGTTAGGCGGGCTAAACGACCACTACAACTACGACTGCACATCGCGCAAGAACGGCAAGGGCGGACCGGGCCCCGACCAACCACAGACAGCAAAAAGTGAGCAATCAATGCAATCGCCGTCGCAGCGGGCACTTCTCGTGCTCGATCTCCAAGTATGCACCCCTTTGTTCTCCGATCCAGCTCCAGCTCCAGCTCCAGCTCCAGCTCCAGCTCCAGCTCCAGCTCCAGCTCCGCCATGTACCAGACGGATACAGGTTGCTGACCTCCCCGCAGAAAGAGTTCCTCAATCCGCCCACGGGCCGCTGTCTCCTGCCGCTGGCCTCCTCGGACGCTGCCAATCAACCGCCGTTCCTTGAGTCGATCGGCACGCTCCTGCCGCGTTTCCGCGCGCTCGGTGGGGACATCATCTGGATCCGCAGCGAATCGCGCGAGCGACGCGATTTCACTGATCCTCGGGCGGAAGAGACCATCTTCGTCGTTAACGACTCCGACAGCGAGGAGGAGTACACCGATGAGGAGCCCGAGGAGGGTGATCCCGATTTCGGGAAGGGTGTGAGACAAGTGCCGAAGCTGAAGGGCGGAAAGGTCGGCGGGAAGGATGGGAACGGTCCTACCAGGCCGCCGTTGCTCACGGATGCGTATCTGTCCATTGAATCGCAGCACCCGCCGGTTTCGAAGGGCACCCCGGCGAGTGAGTGGCATGAGCCCGTGTGTGGGATGATGTTGCTTCCGCCAGACAGGGAGGTGACCAAGAGCTGGTACTCGGCGTTTAAGGACACTGAATTGTTGATGATACTGCGCGGAAGGCTTGTTACCCAGCTAGTCATCGTGGGACTGATGACGAACGTCGATGTGCTCGCCACAGCGGCAGATGCGGCCAGACATGGGTTCGAGGTCTGGGTGCTCGAGGACTGTCTCGGGTATCGGAGCCAGTCCGCTCACGACTTGGCGCTCGATATTCTGGTGAGCGATTTCGCAGCGGAAAGAATGGATAGCTCGGCCTTGATGAAAATGTGGGAGAAGGATAGAAATAAGAAGGGATATGTGCCGAGCATGGGACTGGGCGCTACGGGCATGTCCAAGGAGGAGCTGTCGAAGGTGGTGGAGGGGCTGCGGTCGACCGCACCGGGGCTCCCTGGCAGCGCGAACGACGACAAGAAACGGGGGACTCGGAAGCCACCGTCCGCACTAACACCTGCAGAGACCGCGGAGCCCGGGGAGAGGGTAGAGAGGGCTCCGTTGCTACGGAGGAGCGCAGCCAAGCCCAACCGCGTGGAGAGGGTGCCCTCGTTGCGCAGGCCTGGAGGTGTACCTGGGGCTGCGAAAGTGGCGAAGATCCTCGCAGAGGCGGAGGCGGTGGAGGCGAAAGCAAAAGCAGAAACCAAGGCTATAGCAGAGAAGTTGGCGGCGGTGAAGATAGAGGAGAAGTCGACAGCAGTTGTGGCAGACGAGAAACCGGCGCAGTCAACAGCAGTTGTGGGGGACGAGAAATCGGCGCAGGGCGAGGAGAAGTCGATAGCAATTGTGGCAGACGATAAACCGGCGCAGGGCGAGCAGAAGTCGACGGCAATTGTGGCAGACGAGAAATCGGCGCAGGGCGGGGAGAAGCCGACAGCAATTGTGGCAGACGATAAACCGGCGCAGGGCGAGAAGTCGACAGCAGTTGTGGGAGACGAGAAACCTGAGGAGAAGCCCGCAACAGCAAAGGCGGTTGAGAAGCCTGCGGAAGAGAAAGCTGCTGCAGGCCCATCCGGCGGTAAATCAACCAGTAAACCAAGAAAGTTCGAAAGCAAAGCACCGGTTCTTGGAGTGGGGGACAAACTTGGCGATGGAGACTCGTTCATTCTCTACAACATTCTGTCAGACGATCTCGCTGGAACCGTCTTTGAGAGGCTCAAGAGAGAGGTGGCGTGGAGGAGCATGTTCCACCGAGGCGGAGAAGTGCCCAGATTAGTTGCTGTAGAAGGGGAAGTCGCGGAAGACGGAAGGTTTGTATATCCGGTTCGATACTGCGGCGGCAAGCACAAGGCTAAGAATGCGGCCACAGTTTCCCGATATATAGACATCCGTCCGACGAATCACCGCCGCTGCTTCCCTTCTCGCCAACCGTCGAGCTGATCCGACAGGAGGTCCAAAAGGCACTGAAGCACCCAATCAACCATGCCTTAATCCAGCATTATCGACACGGTGGAGATTATATCTCCCAACATTCGGATAAGACACTAGACATTGCGCGCGGATCGAAGATCGTCAATGTCAGCCTGGGAGCGCAACGAACGATGATCCTGCAAACGAAACGGGATGCCGTGTCAAAAACGCCCGAGGCGGAAGACGACAAGAACGATCACGGCAAAGGCGCCAAGGTTGGTGTCAAGCGTGACATGCAGCGCATTCCAATGCCGCACAACTCGATGTTCGTCCTAGGCCTCCAGACCAACAAGACGTGGCTTCACGGCATCAAACAAGACAAACGCACACAGAGCCTCAAGACCGAGGAGGAGCTGGCTTACAACGGCGAGCGTATATCTCTGACGTTCAGACACATCGCCACGTTCCTGTCGAGCGATGAGCAAAGGATCTGGGGACAGGGTGCAACGGCAAAGCGCAGCGAGGATGCGCATCCCATTACTAACGGATCCTGCGATGCCACCGAAGAACTTGTCCGGGCATTCGGCATTGAGAATCAGCGAAGCGATTTCGATTGGGAGGCCTACTACGGCCCTGGCTTCGATATTCTTCACATGCATACGCCGAAACCGCGGATTCTCACCTCTGGCACACTGGACGTAGCCACTGCGCGCCTCAAGATATGTCTATACGAGAAAGGGGTGGATTTCACCGAGCAGGTCCTCACGCCCAAACAGCTGCCCTCGCTCTCCACCTACAGTCTCCACGGCGAATCTCCGGTGTTCCTCGACGTCGACCGCGAACGCACGGCGATGAGCGACTCTCTGGCGATCATACAATACCTGGAGATGTACCACACGCCGTCCAGCAGCGAAGGGCCTTGGCTGCTGCCGATGCCGACCGAGGAGCGCGCCAAATACGCTCTCGCGCTCAACCGCCTCCAAGAAACCGAGCGCCTCTTCAACTCCTTTCGCCGCGCTGCTGCGGAGGAGGTTGCGGCTCAGCTGGCCGTCTGGAATTCGTACCTCCGGCCCTCGTCCCGGTTCGCCGCGGGCGACGAGTTCTCGCTCGTTGACGTCGCGGTGTACCCCGTTCTCCACGAGATCCGGAAGTGTCGACGGTACTCCCTGGGCGAGAATCTGGAGAAGTACGTCCGCACGCTGGCGGAGAGGCCGAGTGTGAAGCGTACATATATCACTGGCACTGGTGACGGGCTGCACGCCGACGCCGACGCCGAGCCAATCGAGGCCAGCCAGGGATACGCGACGGTGCTGCAGAAGGGCATGGAGGGGGTTTCTTTGGCGGACAACAGTGGGTAGTCGGGTTGATTCTTCTGTTTTGCAACATCCTCTCCCTGTAACTACGTGTTAATCTTACCACCGGATCTTTCCCTTTTCTCCTCTTTCCTTTTCTTTAGTCGTGCCACCTGCGATACGACCTCTTTTCCCTGCGGCCGCAAATCGCGACAGCAGGTTCCGTCAAGAAATGGACGCCGAGCAGGCCAGGAACATGAGAGAAAACGTGCTCTTGTGCACGTAGAGTGCAGGCGGGTGAGATTTTAGTGACGTCTAGTTGAATCAGATGTGCCGCGCGCCGAACGGGCACGCTATCTATGTACTGCATGCAGAGCCCGAGGAAGCTCGGGGGGCCTGCGTTTCTCGCGCAGGCCTGGAGGGAGGGAAGGGAAGGGAGGGTCCTGGACAGTTTGGGGCTGGGAAGGATTCGGAAGAGGCCGAGAGCTGAATAACAGATGTGGGTCCGGGCGGACACGGGCCATGGGTGCTCACTCGCGTCGCGCCTCACAGTGCCGGGCACTGGAGTGCGGGCGCAGATGCCGCCGCAGCACTGCGCTGCGCTACCACGACCAGAGTTGGGTCGCACACAGGATCGACGCTGTGGGGGCCGCTGGCGCTGTCATCCGGAAGGGAAGAAGGAAGGACGGTCCGCCGCGGAAGCAGTGCGCCAGCTGCCAGCCCGCAGGGCATGCGGGGCAGTTGAGCCGGTGGATCTGCACGCTGCCGGCGGGGACACGCAGCCCCCCCCTCGCGCCCGACAGACTTGGAGGGCGGTGTGCGGATGGCGGACGGCCAGGACTGCGGGTGGCGCAGAAAAAGACAGGAACATGCGGGAATCCATGCGGAGTCGGGTGGAGGCTGCGGGCGGAGGTCGGTACCGCCCCCACTGGCCCGGCGGTCCGAACAGCGATGCGAGTCGCCGTCGCACACATCTCGCTCCGGGTCTCAGCAGCTGGACGCGAGTTCCGAGGCGGAGCCCCCCCCCCCCCCCGGCCGCTTACACGGGCTTGCGGGATATCGCCAACCGCGTCGCCAACCGGCTGCGTGTGTCTGCCGCCGTCTCGCCGCTGCCAGAGACGCCGCCGCTGCCAGAGACGCCCGCCGCAACCGCGATCCCGAACTCCATCCGTCCACACATCGCGCAAGCGCCCGATCCAACGCCCGCGTCTACGCCCACGCCCACGCCCACGCCCACGCCGGGCGCGTGCGTACAGGCGGAGGTTGCACTCTCGCGTCGTGGATAGAGTGGCTGCGCAGTGCGACCGGCGGCACGTTGCGGCCAACGTGCACGGTGACACCGTCTCTGTCCCTCCTTCCCTCCGTCGAAGCCAACAGCCACGACATCTCGCGAGCGGCCAGCAGGAGCGGCTGATGGCGAGGAAAAAGAAAAGAAAAGGAAAGAAAGCCGCAAGAGCGAAATTGCGTGCCTCGACCGCATGTCATAGCGTACATGGACCGTGTCGATACGGCGTCCCGCTCCGCCAAGGCCAGGCACGCCAGCGCGGCGTTCTCCCTCCTGCGCCGGGGGGGACTTGCGGTGTCTGGTCGAGGAGAAACGACTGCGCGGACGCTGGGAGGATCGCGGACCGGACCCTGCAGCGCGCGGCGCTTGCTCCAGCTGCTCCGGCTAGATATCTTGGTGGCTGGCTGGTCGGGGATCGAAGAGATTGCGGGTGGACGGATCCAGCGCTGTGGGCGACCGAGAATCCGGACGCAGACAGACGCGGACGGACAGACGGACGGATGGACGGACGACAGAGCTGCACCCGGCCCGACGCGGCAACAACACCAAGCCGTGAGACTGCGGCCGCTGCAATGCTCGTGTTTGCTGGTGCGTACACACGTCCGCGAGTGCGGGTGAAGCCGCTTGGAGATGCCAGTCCGTGGACACTTCCTCGGCCCACGGTCCCTCGATCCATCGCCCCGGAAACACGCCGATCCGGCTTCGTCCGCGGCCGGTCTGGACGGCTGCGGGTCGCGTTGCGGGGTGCCACTCGCAGCGGGCAGAGCGGCGCCAACGACTCCAGGCGCGACGGACTGGGGCAGGTGCCAGGAGGAGGAGCCCCTTTGTTTCGCTCTGTTGAGAGTGTCCCACGGACCAGGATCGCGGCCAGGAAAGGAAAGTCGGCAAAGTCCAGCCGACGGACGGGGGGGGGGGCAGAGGCGACAACGGAGCGAGGGCGACGCTTTATTTCTGCGTGCACTTCTGGTGGAGTTCGTGGTGGAGTTCGCTCGCTCCCGGTATGTCGCACGCCTTGTCGGGTCCGACGTGCGCTCGCGACTCGCATGCGATTTCCGTGCGGAGGAGGTAGATAGTTGCGACGGATCGGCGGAAAGTCGGAGGCGGACACGCCGCGAGCGAGCGGGCAGGCGGCGGATGTCGATAGAGTGCTCGCGTGGCGCCCGACTGGCATCTTCACCCATCTCCAGCGGATTCCGCAGCGTGTCCGTCCGTCGACGGTTGGAGTGGAGTGCATGCAGTCGGCACTAGCTGGCCAGCTATGTACGGGCGAGATGGGATGGGATGAGTCCCGTCGATCGGACTGCCGCGCCGCCGAAACGGACTCGGCCGGCTCCCGTCACTCCGCGCTCGACGCATGCAGCGATCTTCGGCCTCGTGCATCCGTCGCTGGCTCTGGGCAGACTGTGTAGATATATGTCTAGAGTACATAGATCCGTTGTCCGGGAGACTCTGCGTCCACGCGACCTCTCCCTCCGCGACAAGTCCGCCGGACGTCTCCGCCGCTCTAGCGCTGCTGCTCGCAGTCTCGGCACTGCCGGACGGTATGTGTCCACATTTTAGTCCGCCGTTCTGCGACGTCTCTCCAGCCCTCTGCTCTTCTCCCCTCGTTCTCTCCCGGGTGGTGTCTGGGCGTGAAGAAGTCGCGGTTCGATTCTCTGCCGAACTGCTTGCGTCTCCATCGGTTCCTCCTTCCTCCCCGCAGTCACCACAGAAAAAACTAAAAAAACAAAAGCAACTAGAAACTAAAAGGAATCCAAGGTACTTGGGTAGACAGCTACCGGGGACGGTAGTTACCCAGATACTACCGCGCTTCCCCCTTCAGCCTTCAGCTTTTCTGGAAAGCGCGCTCTCTTCCTCTCTCGCTCGTCCCGCATTGCAGCCCATCCATCCCTCCTCCTGTCTGGCCACCTCCTTCCTCCTTTCCCGTCCTCTTTCCCTTCCCTTCCCTTCCCTTCCCTTCGAATCCTTCCCCTCAGCTGCCGTGAAAGCAGTTCCAGCCACCCCCTGTTACTCTTGCTGCGTTTTACTTCGAGCTCGGTTCCTTGGGGAACATTCGCCGCCGTACCTCGCAGCCAGCCAGTCGGTCAGCCCGGAGTCATCCCGTTCGCAGTTCGCTCCCAGAAAAAGGTTGCCGCCGCCAATCTCCTGCATATCGTTTTTGCTTGCTTTTATTCGTCGCCCATTCCTTGCGCCGATTCCCATCGTTCCCTCCCCATTCCTTGTTCGACTGGCCCTGTCAAAAGAGAGAACCCACACCCACCCCCACTCTGATTCAGCTCGCTCACCCCAACCTCGCGCCCTCTCCCGTTCGGCCTCACATCATCATCATCGTCGCCGTCGTCGCGGCCACAAATCCCGGGCCGTTTGGTGGAACATCTTGTGAACTTGTGTAATGATACCAGGACGACTCTGGGCGTAATCCACCATCTCGAGCGAACACACGCCACACGCGCACTCACTCACATACACATACACTCACATACACTCACATACACATACACATACACATACACACCCTTCCGGACACTGCAGAGGCTGGCGGACCATCACCAGCGCCTGTCGGACGGAAACGGTTCCACCTAGAATACCATATATAATCTACATATTCCCCCCCCCCCGTCAAGCACTGCGCCGGTGCCGGGCGCTACCATGAACCGCACCTCGCGCCCCACCGACTTGGTCCTGCAACGGACCACAGCTGTCTCCTCCCCTCCGCCCCCCGGTGGCCCGATCGAGAATCCCGAGCCGTCACCGTCGACTACCGCTTCCGGAGTTCTTTCGGATTCCTTGAATCTGCTCAATGTCAGCCCTGCGCCGGCGTACATAGCCTCGTCTGCGGCTGCGAGGCTCGTGACCAGCGACCACGAGCCCTTTTTCCGGTCCTTGCGCGCCGACGGTGTCGTGTGCGGCCCCGGCACACCAACACTGTATGTCTCGAGCGGCTCCTTGGCGCTTGTGAACCAATTCCTTGACTTCCTGCTGTACTCGTTCCTGTCGAACTCTAAATCTACCTCGCTGTCGGCGCTGCGACCGGCGATCACGGACGTCCTCAGGATCAGGCTGGCGAGGGAGGCGCTAGCGGGGGCCGACCAGGAGCTGAAGTCGTACCTTGGCGGCGACGGTGAGGACATCGAGAGCTTCGACGACGTCATGGTCGCCGAATCGACCGGCGAGGGATGGATCCCCGACCTCGCTTGGAAGAAGTGCCGCGTGCAATGCATGGTGTACTCGTCGCTCGGCGACCTCGAGGAGGACGACGAGGCCTTCTACACGGACAACGGTGGCCTCGAGGGAGCCGTCGGGCTCGAGCAGTACCAACGGCGAAGCAACAATCCGGGAATCGTAACGCCCGCCGTCGCAATATGGCTCACTTCCATCCTAGAGTTCATCGGGGAGCAGACGCTGTTGGTCGCGGGGCACGCCACCATCGCGCGGTATTCGATCCAGCGCATTGCGGCCGCTTCGGGACCATCGTCCGAGGCATCCTCCGAAATGACGTTCCCCGAGAAGCCGACGGTGGAAGAGCTGGATACCGAGAAGGTCGCCCTGAACCCCTCCCTCGGACGTATGTGGCGGCAATGGCGAAAGAGGGTCCGCAGCGGTCGGGGATCATTCTCGGCTGCGCCGCGAGAGATCGTTCCGAACCGCCTTGAGTCCATGGCCATCGCCAGCAATCGGCCCAAGATCTCCAGCGAAGAGGCCGCGACCAATCACGATAACGACAAAGGCGAGTCGACGCCAACTGGGAATAAGCCACCCGTCGCCCTGTCGGGGAGCGATATCGCAGTCCCAGCGGTCGAGACAGTAACTCCTGATTCGTTTGCCACTTCCAGGCGCCTAGTTCCAGACGATGTAAGCTTTACGAGCTCGCTGTGATATTTGATTTTTGATTATTTTTTCCCCTTCTGGTTGACTGACTTGGCCACCCAAGACGCACGCGACCTTGCGCCGTCCGGTTAGCTTGGTGATCCTGCCGTGGACCAATTCGCCGCCCTTCGTGTTGAGTTCGGCGCTCAAAAGACAGCTGTCGCTTCCGAATCTCATGCGGGGGGACTTTGCGGATCCTACCGCCGAAGTGCTGCCCGACGATGACGCGGACCAGGCATTCTTCACCCCCAATGAGGAGCAGCCGTACATGACGATCCCTCTGCCTCAGCCGGGGCCCGAGGAAGAGAGCGAGCTCGAAGATGGAACCAGCGATCGGAGAGACATCCAGGCGGATGACGACGAGAATGTCGCCAGGCACGCTCCAGTCCCGGCGATGTCGGCGAACACTACGCATTGGCAGCCGATCGACGACAACGAACCGGAGCCCGTCGAGTTCAGCGATTCGCAGCCTGCATCGGACATTGCACGGGCCGAAGAAGAGGTGGCTCCGGCAACGACTGCGGTGGCCACGCAGACTCAGTCCGTGCGACGCATTCGGAAGGAGGAATACGATCCGTATGCGACCAAGTCCCGTGCTCCTACCCGCCCCGATGCATTCTTCGCCTCCGAGGATGAGGACGACGGGGAGGACGCAGCCCCGAAACGAAAGCCCCGTATGCAGCCGAATTCTACAAGACAGAATAGGTCCCAACACAAACACTCCGCCTCGCTTAGTGGTCATTCGTTTTCGGACCGGAAAATCGGTCAATTGCAACTCGTCCAGAGCTCCGCAAGCACCCATTCGATTGCCTCCGACCGTGGAACGAGTGTAAGGGTCTTTACGCCGCCAGCCACACCGGACAAGTCTCGACGCTCGTCCAGCTTCAGCAAGAATCAGCGACCGATCCACACGTCGGGCTCGACCTCTTCGCAGGCGTCGATACTCAAGAGCTTCCTCCCTTGGCCGCACGATGGAACCAAGCACACCAAAATGCACGAGTCGGACGGCGAGAGTCACAGTAGCCGCCAAAGCGACCCCTTGGCCAGTCTGGACGACAAACAACGGAGTTTCGAGGAATTGATATCGAGTGGAAATACGATTCATTGTACCATCACGCCGGATCCGATCAGGAACATGGATGTATGTGGAGCGATGATTGGTTGATTTGTTTTTTCTCAGTCATGGCAATGGGATAACTGACGGGTGCTGTCAGCAGCACAACCCATCGCCCCGCGGGGCACCGACACAAGAGCTATCAGACTTCTTCCGGAGCACCGCGCCCGATGGGCGCCCCATCGCGCACCAGTCCAGGAGCATACCATCCAGTCCAAGGGTGACAGGGCCATCTCCGCCGACGCCTGCGTGGGGGGACTACCGTCAAGGCGACAGCCACGCAACCCCCTCTCTCTCCGACTACCTGAAACACGCGGCCCCACCGGGATCTCCAGGCCGTGCTGCGCAGAACGGTTCTAAGCTTCAGAAGATGATGCCCTCGGGTGCGGCCCCGAGCATATCGACATTGCACATTTCGTCGTCCAGGAGCGATACAACTGGACTACCAGCTGTTATACGACACCAGACACTTTCAGAAACACCCGGGCGCTCCAAGCACCGTCTCCTGGCCAGGGATGCTAGCGGCTCCACCGGCAGTGATACCACCTCTGCCTTGGCGGATTTCTTCCGCAACACCACGCCACCTGCGGTCGATGATGGCGGAGAACAACCCGCTGCGCATAGGATATCTCGGGCAGTCGCGCCGTTCCGCAACACGATGGATTCGACGCAGTTCGAGTCCTTGGGTGATGACGACGCGATAGACGAGGCCGGCCGCGAGCATTCGTCGAAAGCGCCCACCAGCGTTGCTTCCGTTCCTCAGGATTCGTATTCGTCGTCCTTCTCTTCCTCGACAGCTCTGCTCCGTTCCAGCTCTCGCAAGGCTAAGGACTGCGGCAGTGGCAGCACAACCACGGTGGCGACGTCATCAGCGTTGACACTTGCTGTGAAGCGGACTCAGTTCCGCTCGAAAGACCCATACGCCATCGAGAGGCTGGACGACGATGACGGCGAGGACGGTGGTGATATGGAAGGCCTCAACCTGGTGATCCCCAAGAAGAGGGACGAGGAGAGCTTAGTTGACTTCCTGCGCAATACGCCTCCACCCCCACCCCCGCCAACTGCGCCACAGCCGTTTGTCCAATCGAACGGCAAAACGATTCAGAAGAAGGGCAGTGCAGTCAGCTTGATGTCGCGCTTCGGCCGCTCGGGCAGAAAGAACTCCGTCGCGTCGAACACCGACAAGACGCCGTTTATCCCTCCGCCGGCCGCTTCGTCCCAAGCGTCGAGACATGTCCCGCTAAAGGTGCCAAACGCCAGCGACGCAAGAACAGGACGCACCAGTTCCGGATCGGATCAATACCCTCGGCCGTCGTATGGGCAGGCACGAGCCGATTTCGACAACCAATTCGGAGTCAGCAGTATTTTTCCGGCCGCAAGACCGCCACGACCGCTCGTCCTGGCCAGAGGGGCGCGGGCGGGAAGGAACGACACGGACAGTCTGGCGGACTTTCTCAAGCATACCGGTCCGCCACCGGAAGCTCGGGTATCCCAACCACAGAAGGAAGAGAGCCGGTCATTACTGCAGAAGATTTCATTCTCGCGACACAAAAAATTTGGCGTGTCATGAGAGATCGCAATACTCTATGTTTTACTTTGTTGGGAGTAAGGAGGCGGTGGGGTTATATTCTATTCTTTCTGTGGCTGGTGTTGCTGTTCCGGGGGTTAGATGTTTTTTTTTTGTTTTTTTTGGGTTCATACTTGGGAGGTTTTTTTTTTGGTGGGTTTTTGATGTAATGGTTGCATTTTGGAGCTGGTCTCTCTCTCTCTCTCACACACACACTCACTCCACTCGCAGATGCAAAAGTGTATGATTTTCCCTCTTCCTTTTCCCCGATCAATTTCTCGAACTATGCCCGGATACTTTCGTTCTACTTTTTTTTTTCCTTTTCCTTTGGCTTGGGTTATGATGGGGTTGGCTTTTGGTGGGTTCCACACCCTAAAATGATTTTGTGCATTATTGATGATCTTTCTTCCTCCATTCAACTCGATATTTTATTTTTATTTTATTTTTTAAGCGCGCACTCCTTAGCTTTCTTTTTTTCTTTTTTCTTTTTGGTTTATTGGTTTTTTCCTTTGTAGGATTCATATTCCGGTCTTACGGTTTCGGTGGGGGGGATTGGTGGGGAGAGGGGGAGAACGAGTGAAAGTGAAGGGGAATGGGTACATATATGGGGGATGTGAGGTTTATCGTACGATATAGTATCTACCAAGTTTTCTTTTTTATTTATTGTTCAGTTTGTTTTCTTCAACACCAAAATCTCTGATCCATTTGGTTTTTTTTCCTTTCGTCTGGAGCCCGGGATGGGATATAGGGGGGATAGGATGAGTTGGGATTTTGTTAATTCTACATACTTTTGGGAGCTTGCGGCTGGAGGCATGGATGGGAGGATGGGGGAGGGGGGCGTCCAACAGCAGCAGACGGTTGTACGGGAATAATAGAGCTGTTGCTTACTTGGGTATCTGCTCCTTTTCTCTGCTGTTTGGCTGCGAGATGGGAGCTTGGAGCCGAGTGACGTGGCGTGCGGAATGGTTGCGTCGATAGATACAAGCCTCGGAATGGCTCTGGCTCGAAGACCGGGGCAGTCCGTCTCTTCCGGGCCGGGGGAGACGCTACTTAGCGTGGCAGAGCAGCTTCCATTCCTCGACAGAGTACATACATTACATAAGCACGTGCCTGCAACATCCAGTCCACGTTCCAGCCGTGAGAGGAAGTCCAGTCGCGAGCGAGCCGGATCGAAGCATCGCGGTGTTGTTTGACGCCCCACCCGCACACGCTAGAATATCCAGCCGACGAAGCGCTGGACGAGGGGTCGAAGAGAGCACCGTCGCCCAACCACACGCCCAACATGCGGCTTGCTGCTGCTGCTGCTGCTGCTGCTGCTGCCGCACAGCCCCCGCCCATGGAGGCGGCGGAGGGGAGTGATGGATGATGGATGGAGCGGGGGCACAGCATCCACTGCACTTTTCTGCTTCCCGGGCGTCGAAACACGATGGGGGTCTCCCCCGGAGGCGGCTCTGGGGGAGTGGCTTGGATGATTCTGTTGCTGCGGCTGCGAATCTATTTTTATTTATTTATTTATTATTTGTTTGTTTGTTTATTTTTCCTTTGTCCAGGGCCTGTGTGTCGGTCAAACCCGCACAAAGAATGAATAATAGTCTACTCCCCCCACCCTCATCGCTGCGCGTTCGCGTCATCTCATCCCATCCCCCTCACCGCACCCCGACGCCTGCTGGCCCGGCCCGGCCCCCGCCCAACACCGCACCCACACCCGCGGCGAATAGTTACGGAACCGCCATGCGATGGGATGGATCACAATCGATCTGTACGGCTACGCCTACCTCTTTTCGCTTCGGATGGCCCGCCTTGGCCGTGCAGCAGAATATCTGGCTGACTCGATTCCGGCCCGCCCTGTCCAGCGGCGGCGGCGAGTTTCGGGAGGGAGGGGGGGGAGGGGGCGCTCTCAGCTGGCGGAGACCCACCTCCCCACCTGTCAAGGAGACTCTTGCCGGTGTCGACCCACTGCTCGAAGGACGAGGATAGCTAGCTGAAATCCTCACCGGCAATCCTTTCCCGTGGAGCTGTCCGGAGAGAGGAGAGAGGAGAGGAGCGGGTATGGGTGGCGTCCGTGTGCGTGCTTGCAACGCCAGCAGTCACCGCTCTCTCCCTCCCTCCCTCTCCCTCCCTCCCTCCCCCTCTTGCCACCCGTCCCACACACACATATATATCTGTAACTGCTTCCCCCCCCCGGGTCCGTCCTGTTCCATGCGGTCGCTGCTGCAGAAAAAAAAAAAAGACGCTCGCAACGCAACGAACGAACGAACGAACGAAAGCACGCCGATCCCGTCGGCCCCATCACACGACGCCGTAATAAATGGCTGGCAGAAGCAGAAGCAATTCCCCACCACCCACTCCACGTATACGGCATGCCGGAAACAGCAGTCCTTTGCGGACGGTTCGATTAGCGGCACGACTCTGCTCCCTCACGCCCCAGCGGACGGGCGAACGAACGAACGGGTGAGGCGAGCGGAGACGACGGTGTCCGGCTTGCTGCTGGTGGTGGTGCTGCTGGTGCTGCTGCTGCTGCTGCTGCTGCTGCTGCTGCTGCTGGTTCCCCCTGGAAGCAGAAAGTGCAATCGTCCGGCTGAAGGAGGCTCATCTGACACCTGCACGATCCATTGGAATCGCCCACACGGCTAGCCAACCCGCGCACGTTTTGGAAGAAAGGCGGGCACAGCTGCTGCTGCAGCGGTTTGGATGGAAAGGGAAGATCAGCCGAAGCATGGTCAGCAGCAGGTGCAACCCCCGCCTTTCCTGACTGTGGTGAAGGCGAGTCAAGTTCGAGAAGTCCTGGATGTCGGCGAGTCTTGCTGCGGCTATCTGTGAAAGAGTGGCTTTCATTCGCCGTGTCATTCGCCATGCAGTGGTGACCACCAGGCAGCAGCAGGAGCACGCGCGAGCGAGCGAGAGGGACTGAGAGAGAAAGAGAGAGAGAGAGAGAGAGAGAGAGAGAGAGAGAGAGAGAGAGAGAGAGCGGGAGATGAAGCGTCGCGGCGTGTGCATGTGTGTGGTGGGCGACACTGTGCGCAATCGGCGTAATAGCACAGTGTGCAATCGCGGTCCCCGTGCGCCTCCAACCGGGAGGGAGGGGAATGATGTATTTTCAAAATTCATGTGCCGTCACTCGGACTAGGTGCAAGTTACTCTATAAATCCCCACGGCCCCATCCTCTACCACTACTCACCATCTGCTACTCGGGATCCCTCTTCGCGGGGACGATAAACATAAATACACGCATACATATCTACATCGCTGCATTGCAATACACTGCAACTCCTCATCGGCGAGCGCTGGCGGCAGAAACTGGACACACACAACACGTCCCCCCCCCCCCCCGTTTTTTATTATCTCCCTTTTTGTCCTCCACATCTCCATCTCGACCAGCAACGATGCCAGCTGCCAACACTGCATGCCATGCGGCCGCGTCTCCCCCGTATGCAAGCCACCATCACCGCCCGCAAGAGGCGCGAATCCCACCCGTACGACTCCCTTTCCCCCCCGTTAAATTTTTTCCTTCCTATCAAGCCAGAATTTTAAATTTCAACAGAACGCAACAACCTGCTGCAATTGCTTCCACCAGTACAGCCGCATAAACTTCATCGACTCGACTCGACAGTGCAGCTGCCGGTACTGCGGACACTATGCGTGCAATCTCGACAACGGGTGTCTGGATACCACCGTTCAGCTCTCGGGGGGTTTTTGACACTGGCTGGCGACGGTGGGGAGTGGAGAGGGAGGGATCAATGGTGATGCGATGGTACTTATGCTCAAACTTGTACGATATATGGGCCTGCTGGAGTTTTTCTACTTTTTTTCTTTTGTCTCGGTGGACAGGCCCAGTGGACGGGATGGAAGGACTCAATCCCGGCGTGGATCACACCCGACGACGAATAATCGACAGACACAAGAGTCCGTTTTCCTTATATTATCGTACACACATTCGGAAAAAAAAACCCCCCAATTCAAACTGTTTTACCACAAACTGTTATACCATACAATATTCCGCCGAGTGGTACATACATCTACTCGAAGGCAGCCTCTCCGTCCTTCATCGCGGCCGCCTTCCGCAGGCCCTCTCGCGCCGCGCCGGCGCCCTCGGCCATGCCCAGTCCCTTCGCCAGACTCAGCGCCTCCCCGAACTTCTCCGTCGCGAGCTGCTTGTTCCCCAGCATCCGCGCGATCTCGGCGAGATTGTGGGTAGCGGCGAGGCACGCCTCGTCGCACTCGGGGGTTCTGGCCGGCGGCGTGACGGTCGCGTCCACCTCGAGTGCCTTCTCGGCCCATTTCTGGGCGTTGCTCAGGAGCTGCTCACGGGTGACGGCTGCGGCGGACGAGGCGGGCAGCGGCTTCTGCCGTGAGAGACAGGCGCCCAGATTGTTCATCAGCGTTACCGCGTGGCAGCTGTGCGCCGGCACCAGCGAGAGCGCTTTGAGGTAGAGCGGCGTGGCGAGGTGGTATTGCGACGTCTTTTCGAGCTGCCGGGCGAATTCTGTTGTCGTTACATGGATGTCAATTATCGCCCCGCGGGGGGGGGGGGGGGGGGGGGGGGGTGACCAACAGGCA
>Ga0307516_10003180_pt1 | contig 21365 bp, 17 predicted proteins | sample 19_EM_MG_FD_203310 | JGI IMG/M metagenome (GOLD analysis project Ga0307516, IMG submission 203310) | Populus trichocarpa ectomycorrhiza microbial communities from riparian zone in the Pacific Northwest, United States - 19_EM | ecosystem: Host-associated > Plants > Roots > Unclassified | place... | reverse complement strand
AACCCGACAAATCCTAAAGAATATCCAATAGGAACAATTTGTAGCATTACAGAAGTAAGGTTTTGACCGACACAAATTTGGTATTTCCTTAGCGCTGTCGGTCTTGTGCAGCTTTGACCTAGTTGTATACCCAACAAGAGCAGAAAAAGAATATAGCAAAAAGACAAAAGGCAGGATACTGGGTGACTGTCCGTAGGATGTACAACGTGTACAAACGAATCCAGACGACTATCCCGCCCGTATAAGGGAATTGTCAAGACCCCGACCGTTACGCCGGGTCACGGATATTGACATGATCCGACACCAGTGAATGCCCCCATTGCAAGAATGGGATACGAGAATCCATCCCCCACTACCTTCTCTCCTGCCCGCGATATGCGGGGCCACGACGACTACTTCAAGCGAAACTGCAAAGAGACGCCTACTCCATCCCCTTCCTACTCGGCACCAGAATTGGAATTCCACACCTCCTACGCTATGTCAGCGACACGAACCGACTCAAGGCAACCTTCGGGGAGGTTCGCCCTGGGAACAATCTCGTACTCAAAGAAAAGATAACGAAGGGAAGAAGCCAACCGAGACGAGACAATGATGAGACCGACAACTGAGGAGCTGCGCCGCCCACAGCGGTAAAGCCAGGGAAGAGCTATTAGGCAAAACAATGAAACAGACCAACCCCTCCGGCGAGTCTTCCATTGATTGCTAATAACACAGCTGTTCCACCACCTCACCCAATTTCCCTACCACCCACCAGATGTACCGTTCGACACACTCACACCCGATGACCAACACAAGACCCGAAAGAGGGATCGAAGAAGCAGGAGGAAAGAGGTGCGGAAGGGATTCGTTTCGGGCCGCGACCAGAAGGACCCCAAAAGGATGGGATGCGTCCTTTTAGCTACAATGATTACACCCCCACCCCTACCCCCCCATACGCCGATCCCGTAGAAAGTAATGTGCAACATAGGCGAGAACCGCCTCGGCACAATAAATTCGGACCAAAAAAAAAAAAAAACGGATATTGACACCAAACCGCGCATCTGGAATTGTAATGCTAGGATCATTTCGTTCGAATCCCAGCCAACTGCCCAAATTGTGGGGGGCGGGAAGGACCGCAACCCTGCCTACCTAAGGTCTACCGAATGCCAGCGTCACCCCTGCGCCACAGCTTTCAATTTCGTTGAACCACGCCGCATGAAGGACCGTTGATATTGGGAATAAATCTCGGGTAGTGGCACCCTTCTACGACTGATATGTATAATCTGGTTTTGTCTAGGTCTTATGGACAGTCACCCACTGAGTGCATCTGCAAGGGTTGTGTTGTGTAAGAACACAAGCGGAATTCCGGTTTCAGCCGAAATCATAAAGAAGTGATACGGGTTTTCGCTAGCAGACAGTGCTCAAGACAGGAGAAAAATTACCAAACTCTGCCGGTCATCCTGAGTAGATACTCGAGTCCATTATATTATAGGTAAAATGTACAAAGGCAAGGGAAGCAGCAACAGTCTAGGCTTTATGTGGTGTCTGACCACTGTAGGCCAGATGTTACGTGTTCCTTGGCAGGTGTTAACCTAGGTTGTGTCTGTAGAACAAGAAGAAAACAAGTACCATAAAGGAATTAAGGCAGGAATTGTTGGCAAGAGCCACCTTCCTTAGTGGTAGGATGGTAACCCAAGCCATAAACATAAAAGGGGAAGTCGCTAGCCAAGAAAAAAACAGGTGGCACAACTGAATTGAGCCCCCCCCCCGCCCAACCCGGATAGGTTAAGCTCACCCATTATGCATTCGCACATGGTTGTAAGACTCCTTCCGATTGCCACTTCCCTGTAGAAGCAGGGGAGCACACTTATAGGCCTGAAGCCACCAAAGCTTGGCCGGGATAAAAGCCAAAATTAGGGAAGCCAAGACAAATGGAACGACTTGCCTGCAAACCCACCTGTCAACAACCGGGTTGTTCTCCCAGGTAAGATTTCCATCCCTGCCATGGGTAATTACACCCTTCCCCGCTAGCGACACAAGCCGCCAGCTGCCCAATCCAGCGGATGCTGATGGGTGTGGGAAGCGTAACTCCAACCTTCAGTTTGCCGCAGAAGCGGCAAACCAGCCCTTGGCGCGTGCGCGTCTTGGTTCGAAGTGGCGGTTGAGAAAAGGGAGCGTGAGAGTTTGAGGAGGGCGGTGACGCGTGTTTTGTCACGGGCGCTCCGTCGGTTGTTTGGCCAAGCTTGCGATCAAAGAAGCGTCAACTCTGGGCGCTTGCGTAGCCTTGTACAGTCAAAATCCTCTAACTGCATAACGTTTGTTCCACGGAAATTCTATGCATTTATACGATTATGCAGCTGCAGCATACGTGACAAATCGTTACACATCGTAACCTCCCCAGAGGCGTTACAGGTGGACATTTGAACCACCCCTCCTTTCGAATCTCCCCCCATGGAATTTCCTTCTGCACTCGTGTGGGCATTCTGACTGGGCAAACCCCCCTGCAACAGGAGTACCCGTCGAAGTTTGGTTGTGGTGATACTATCTCTTCGATTGCCATCTCCAGCTTTACTTCCTCATCCGAGTCGCGGTTTGCTGCGACCGATGGGGTTAGCATTGATCCACGTAAAAACAGTGAGTTAATCGTGGTCCATGACCTGCTCCGACAGATTTCGCTGGTCTTGAGGCGGCTTTGCTTCGTTTCGGGCCCGGTAGGGCCCTTTGGACCTGGCTTCTGTGAGTATGGCGTGTCGCGTGACGGGAAATGGTGGGTAGATGATTGAATTCGTTGTTATTCGAGCATTGTGGTGCATTGTCTACTATATTCCATTGCCAGTTCGCTAGCTGTTCCGTCGGACCTACGGAAATAATGAACGCGTGGCCCAATGTGGCCCGGCCGCGAGAGTTCAATGACGGTCTAATGACATAATGGCTTGCTGAAGCCCGGCTGGGCGTTATGCATTATGCATTATGCATTTATCTTAAGCGCCCCCCTGTACGTTCATTGTTCCGCCGCAACCTTGATGCATTTCGGGATTTATGCAATAAGACCCTATGCATTTAGAGGATTTTGACTGTAGTTACATTGCCGCGCCAAGTCTACAAGCAACACCGCTTGCAGATCCTATGATTGTGTCTCCTGTACACTTGTCACATCTACGTAGATTTCTCGTTTGGCTTCAATCGATCCATGAAGAGCCTTTGTCATCGCCCGGGATTCCTGCGACTTTTCGGTCCGTTTGCGCATCCGTTTAGCATTACGCTTGTCTTGGCACTCATGGAATGCCTCCCAATTATTCAAGATTTGGAGATACCTCTCACACCCTCAAAAATGCTTTCCGCAGTTTATCCGGGTTTCAGGAGTGGGTTGTCAATGTCGAACGGCACGAAGTAAACCAAGGTAAATATCTGGTACCCTTGTCCGATTTCCTCGGAATGGACATTCCTATCACTTGTGGAACAAGTAAGTTGGACCACCTCCCTCAAGTTTATTACTGTGCTCAACGAGGTGGTGGGTTGTTGCCAACGGGTGGCCCTATTTTAATTCATATTTGGCCAGAACACTCAAACGCGTGTTCCCTGTATTCTTACTTTTACTCGTTGACATCTTCGCAAGCTTCATGCAACAAAAATCATAAAAAGCCATCGAACGTAGGGTCTCGCCTTGGTAAAGATAGTCGACCGCTTGGTTTGCTTTGCGCAACGCACCATCCTAACCTACGAGGATCTTTAACGCAACATCCTTCCGTTCCCCCTTATCATAATCATCTTCTTGACCACCGTCATCACCGTTGTCGCCGCCACCATAATTGTCCATGCAAGTTTAATTGTGCACAGAAGCCATTGGGTCCGTTGTCCATGCACCTTTATGGCATAAGAGATCAATAGCGCAGATAGCACTGGAACAGCCTTCAAGTTGTGTAAGGCAATGGAGTCACCTAGACCTTGTAGGTATCTAGCCGCCTGTTGCGTGTGGACCTGCTGTTGCAGGGTGAACTAAGAAAAACATTGGTGTAGCAATCGTTTTGACCGGACCACTGGGCTCTCACTATCGGTGGAATTACCAAGGTCTGCTATGGTACAAGCCAGTAGCGAAAGGATATCGTGGACGTGTGGATTGCACTTGGCAAGATAGTCCGTATTATAGAACATGGCAGCTTTTGCAGCTTTCCCGGATACTTAGTATGCACTTGATATTGCGATTGCGCCTACAGAAGACGAGTAGATACGTATACGGGTTAAAGTAATGTACAGTGCTATCCCAGACCAGTAGGAAAATAGAATTTGTCTTCGTGTCAAAATGGAAGGCTTTAACGATTTCTTGGGAGAACAAAAACCTGGAACAGCTGTCATTTCCATACCTATGGCATACCTTGCGACCCTCATGGCGCTGAAGGACCTTACCGTACGTATTGATCTGAGTGCAGAAAACGGAACCTCGTTTATTCGATTCCTCTAGGGTCGCATCTGGAGCTAGGGGTGGAGGAGGATGCTCATACATGGCTCGAAAGATCTGTCAATTTTGGCGCCATCAATGTCAGGAAGATAACCTGTAGGGCCGACAAGCGGCAGTGCCCACAACCGAGGGACCTTACCGATATCCATAATTTCATTTCCTGCCTTGTTCACCTCGTTCACTTCACTTTCAATAAACCTTCACTTCAAATCCCCGCTGTCCCTGTTCCGAAGTACGCCCATTTTTGGTCTGCCCTTGGTTTGCCTCCCACACTTTCCGGTCCTATAATGAGGCAAACTTATCCCCCATTTCCTCCGGCCGCTGTTTCGCAGTTTGGAAGATCTCAAGGTCCTACAATGCGGTCAAACTGTTTATGGAAGTCGCCCTTGAGCGCATCACGTAGCGGGCTGGGGTCAGTCCTGGAGCAGCCTGAAAGATCGACTACGAGATCCAGCCCTTCTGCTTTGTTAATGTTATAGAAGGAGCCGTAAACCCTTTGCATCCGTCAGGGCACAGCTGGTGTTGTACAGCGCCTCGCACCTGATCGATGGTACCGGCGAATGGGTAAGTATATACTATAGACAACTCCCTCTCAGGCATGTAGCGGCGGGGTCTCATTGCTTTGGATGTTGTCCAATTGTCCGCCCGCAATCACGTATACAGTGCCAAACCCGCGCTGATGTGGACGCGTTCTTTTGGAACCCGCTTCTGTTGTTCACTCAACACAAAAATCCTTATAACAACTTGTGAACTCTGGCAAATGCAATTCAAATGCGACAGCAGGTGCCATACTGGACTAAACCAAGATTGCGTTGTGGGTAAAAACCATTTCAAATCTGCACAAAATTAAAGTCGTTGTGCCAAAAGTTGATCGAACAAACAACAAGACCCCCTCCCTCCGGTGGTGGGGATGATGACAAATAAGGTGTAGGGCCGACCAGCGGCAGAGCCCGGGACAGGTCTACTCTTCCCACGGCAGCAGACGACTTCCCTCCCCGTAGGGAATGAACGAGTTCTAAGGAAATTTAAGACGTCTGTAATGAAAACACTCCCGAACTGGACCGACCCCCCAGGAGGAGGCTCGGTTGCATGGCTGCCTGAAGAATCATAACGCAAAACTCGCAAGCTGCACCCGATGCCTCAATATGCTCGATGTGGTAATTATAAGCCTTGCCGGGCTTCGCCCCAGCACAAAGGTAAAATTTTCAATGAAATTGTAATCTGGCCTCAACAATCGCTTTCGAGTCCCCAATTGTCCTTAACTATTAACATAAATACCTATAGTGTTTACTGCCGCCCGTGCCGCGTTGGCCCCAGCAGTTGGAGGTTATGATATATATAATATAGTTCCGAAGAACTGTCAGAGATTATCGCCGTTGTGACTAATTAGTGCACGCAAGAGCTTCACACAACGGATCAATTAACCAACCTGGGCCATGTGCTTATGGAGAAGCCGAGACCTGAACGTTGTGTTCAACATTCATAAATTGAAGCAAAGATGCTGCCCCATCTAACCGTTGGCTATGGGCATGCAACTGAAAACAAAAAGAGCGGCCAAGTGAGAACCGTCTAGCTAGATGGTTGGAATCTTATGTACCGGAGGCATTAGTAGTAAGACTGGAAGAAGGCGGGCTCACCTGCTGTCGCCTACAATCAACCAACGAAGTCTCGCAGGTCTTGACGTCGGTCCTTCTCCTCGTCGGTGGCCTCGAGCAACTGTTCCTATGATGGGTCAGCACTAATCACAGGACACCGAGAGGGGGGTGTTACCTTTGGTTAATGGTGGTCTCGGTGGCCTTGTTCAACACAGGCGCTCGGAGGTGTTCTGCTGTAGGTGGCTGGGTGCGTGAGCCCGAAGCCGATACCGGACCATTTTGTGGTTGGTGAGCGCCAGGGCAGCGCTTTTGTTCCGATTGTTTCCTGCGCCACAGAGAAATTCACCATTCAAGGTTCCATTGGAGGCTTTTTTCAGGGGTTTGACCAAGCCAACTTGAAAGGGAAGAGTACGCCCTCACTTTCAACCGGATTCTCTTCTACCACGTGAAGAACGGTTATATGGGGATGTGAGCGAGTCTTAAGAGGGAACAGGTGTTAGATTGAAAACAGTTTGATAGGTCAGAATCAAAGGGGTACGCCTGGGCCCGGGAGGAGCATACGAAGGACAGGGAGGTCGGAAAGCTGCTGGCAAGGAAATGCGATAACTCACACTTTGGATGTGGTTCTGGGTGCCCACTCCATCCGCAGATAATAACAAGTCACTCCCAGGAAGCGTATTGTCGCCGAGACCCAAGAAGGCCGCTGATGCGACCGTACGTTCATTGGTTCTGAGGGGTCAGGGAACCATCCTGGCCCACCCCCGTAGATCCATAGAGCCTCAGCAGGCCTGTACCTAGCACTGGGCCGGCGCGAAGAGTGCAGGTAGCAATGGCCAAGGCTAAGGAACAATCGCAATAACCAACAACTACCGACAATGCTGGCAGTAAAGCTGTGCGCCGAACCCGGAGGACACCGGATGTCCCTTCGAATCCACCTCCCACCCGGGTGACCCGTGGGAGAACCGCACTATTGGACAACTACATCGGCCCATCGGGCAAAGTCCTGGGCGATCACTGAGAGAGCATGGGTGGCCAGCTTGTGTTTTCCGTGAGACTACAGAGCGTATGAGCGTAGAACCGGCAGAATTGGATCGAGTCTGAAAAGGATGGGATGGGTTGCTAAACAGATTGTGGGTTGCCGTCTGGTGATGGATGGAGGGGAATATGGAGCGGGGTAAGGGGCTTGCTGGAGGTAGCTTGGCGGGGGGTGCACAGACATGGCAGGCTCAAACAATACGGGTTCGTAACACTTGTATGTTTCGGAATCTCTTCCTTTTACTGTCTCTTGTAAATGTATCAGACGAACCGCAACAATGTGACAATCCTGCAGGCGAGCAGAAAACCGAAATATAAGGTTCTGATGTATTGTCAATGCGCCTTGCAAGGGCAATCGACTCACCTTCAGGTTGCGCGCAATAACGGCCCAAACAAAACCACAACCCCCGCGCGCCCACATCCATCGACGGTACGTGGTAACCCAAGTGAAACCTAACCGCTCGAATAATTTGAAGCTACTGGTAATATCCCTTTAGAGTCGGGTCTGAGCGCTCAGAGTCCTACGTACCATGCAGATGAGTGTTCGCACTCTCCACGTTTGCTCTCCGGCGTGCCCAGGGTTCAAAATTAGGGTACCCATGCTATGTTGACCAGGGTTGGAGACGACGACGCAGGATGATTCCGAAACATCATCCGAAACCTATGCCGCCGCCATAACTGACAGGTAAGCGCGCATACCTCGCTAGGCAAATCAACCTACCTGGGTTGCACATGTGAGAGCCCCGAACCGAACGTTATGTTCAACGTCCATAAATTACCGCAAAGATACCACCGTCCGAACCAATTGCTGCGCGGCATACTACAACTGAAAACAAAAAAGCTGTTGGGTGAGGACCATCAAGTTGGATCGTTGGGATTATCCTCCTAGTACGTACCGGAGGTGCGAGAAGTGTGACTGAGAGTAAGCGAAGTCGTCTTGTGATCGAGTGGTAGGTCTCGTGTCTTGGTGACCCCACTGGCCGGCAGAAAATCGAAAAGTCAAGGTCCTAGTCAACCTGTCAAGAGAAATCAACTTGCATCCAGGCCATGTCCAACGATAATCCGGACGCAGTCACAGTACAACCGCGCGAAGTAAGCTCACCTGCATCCAAACGGGCTGGAGGTACACGCCAGAATGTCGAACTAAAACCGACCCGCTCAAATAATCTGACGCAGACGCACCGACGACATTATAGCCGCAGTCGCTTGTAAATGTAGCCTCCCGCTCAACCCTCAGGTGCTAACACTGGGAGGGTTAGTTTGGCAAGCGAGGGGTGTGAGTCCTAAGCTGGGCATTCCGTGAGCGTCGGTTTACGGGCGATCGTCCCACCGAACAATCGTTCCCGTAATCAGTACAATCAACCAGAATGAATGATATCAGGCAGGTTAACTCACCCAAGGATGGCACAATAGAAGAGAATGTGAGTGAAGTCAGTCGAACCCAAATGTCCAACCGCAGGTCTATCCACACCTGACCGTTAGCAACAGGCGCCAACGGAACGATCGGGATCTGGAACATATGGGCGGGAGTGGCCGCAATCCTAAAATCAACGGCCGCGCATTCGGAGCGGCAGGGTCAACCCGACCGCGGAGCACTGGCAGGGAGGCAAGGACGAATGTGAGGGTCAGGTGAGGGAGCGAGGGGTTTCCACCCTTAGATATACAGAAAAATATATATTGTGCGTTATAAGCGCGTCATACACCGAGGCATCTGGTTGATATACTATCAGATAACGTCACATGTAAAGGTCCCACAACATGTCAAACGTATTGCAAGTGGTCCACCGGCCAACGAAGTCCCCCTAAAATCTCAAGGCAAATATAGTAGTCACTATAGCACGTATCTATCCACCGTGGAGGTTTGAGTGTCCAAAATCAAATGTGGTGGGAACCACGGTCATTCTAACACGGTTTTCGGGGTACCCCGCTGGATGGCGGGATTACCCAGTCATCATCCCCTTCCGGGTTCCGGTTACTCCATTCCCGCCTTTCTGATCTTCTTGTTGATCCCATCGCGCGTCGCTCATTCAATGGGACGGAAGCACCCGAAAGCGACCAAGAAGGACGTCCGAATGGGAAGGCGTGAGTACACCGTTCACGACCCGGCCCAAGAACGGCAGGTCACCGCTGCATGCAAGTGGTTGGACCAACGGAGTGAAGTTGGGGAATCCCCAAATATCAAAGAAGCCTTACGAGAATTTGGTGTAAAGTACCATATCCTACGATCGCGGTACCGCTGGACCCACAAACCACTGAAGGAAGTACGAGCAAGTCAACAAATACTCTCCCCGCTTTAGGAGGGTGCTGTCGGGGAGTGGGCCTGTTACCTCGGTGCTATGGGTCTCCCCCTCAGCATCTCAGACCTCCGCCGGGATGTCAAGGTCGTGTCCGGAAAACACCCCTCAAAACAGTGGGTCTACCGCTTTCGAGATCGTCACCCCGACCTTCTATTCCGTCGTGCGGCCTCACTCGACCCGAAACGTGGGTCCGCTTTCAACAAGGTGATCGTGGAGGCCTGCTTCAATAAAATCTCTGACCTTACAAAGGACCCCAATAAGTATGCGAAGTTCTTCCAAGTCCCAGACCTAAATACCCCTCCTCTGGACCCAAATCCCTCCGTTCCTTCCCCCACGAAGATCCTTGCAACCCTCTTGCCGAGTGTATCAAGTGGATAATAGAGTTTAACCCTGCAGGCCGGGAACTCGTGGCGGAGATGTTACCAAATAATATTGCAAGCTACGACGAAAAGCCGTGTGTATTGGGTGGTGGCAGAGGGGTCAGTGGGGGGAAATTCATCTACGGCAGAGTCGATCGAGCAAAGTGTAAGGTGAAGGATGGAAATCTTGAGCTTGTCACCATTGCCGAATGCGTTCGCGCCGATGGAACCGCACTTGCGCCGGGCTTTGTGTTCTCCGGTGGTGGGATTCAACCGTCATGGGCACGGGCGTCCCTCGATGGTAACATTACGTGAGGATTCACTCGAGTCTCGTATAATCGATGCACATAATAATGCTATCTTAGGGTTGCGTCCTCCCCAAATGGGTGGACAGACGATGACATCTGTCTTGAACATTTCCGGGTGTCTGTCATACCCCAGATGCAAAAACACGCCGACCCCAATTATCCGATCATAATCGTTTTCGATGGCCACGGTTCACATTTAACGGTCCGTATGATTGAGCTGGCTCGGAAGTGCTGGGTACACCTATTTTGTCTCCCCCCTCACACAACCCACAAGCTGCAGCCACTCGACGTTGGCATTTTCGGCCCCCTTCAGCGTGCGTGGAAAAAGAACTGTGAGGAGTTCACGGCGGACCGGGGCCGTGGGATAACAAAACCAGAGTTTATCAAAGAGTACATAAAGGTTCGGGACCAGACTTTCACTCCAGAACTCATCACCGCTGCATGGAGGAAGACGGGCCTGTATCCCTTTAACCCCGATGTCTTCACCGAGCTTGACTACTCCCCAAGCCAGTTGACCTCAACTGAGGTCCACTACCCTCCCTCCTTCCCCACCTCGCTGATTCCAACCCCCTCAAACCAAGCACGCCACCCCTCTCCAATTCCACCAGACCCTGGCTCATACTCTGACCAGTCTAATCACAAAGACGAGGAAGACTTCTGCAAAGAAACAGCTGTGACCTCATCGTCCGATCACAGCAACGGCGGAAGTGGGAGCCCAGAAAGCAACGCACGAGGCAAATCACAGAGCCCTCCACCAGGAATTCCACCTCCATCAGCCACCCCGTCCTCTCGTCTCGGCCCATTGCCACTGGTATCGCCTTCCCCAGTAATGTTGGATCTGGGACCCGCGCCGCCATATCACCTTTTCATCGCCCAGGCTTCCCAACCGGTGCCCCCCGTAGATACCACCTCTCCCATTAACGAACAATTGGTGATGGCAATGGCGCAGGCTGGATACTGGCAGGAGAAGGCACTCAGTCTACAGAACCAGCTGGAGACAAACAACATTCATTTCGCATTTTCGGTCCGGGAAAACGATCACCTCCGAAAGAAACTGTACGGAAAATCCGAGCCCAAGGAACCTCGTGGTCCGGCCCTCAAAGACCAGGCACGCTTACTCACCACAGATGAGGTGATGGAGTTCGAGATGAAACGAGCTGGTGAGAAGGCGGAGAAAGAGAACAAACGCCTTGGGAAGCAAGAAGAGAAACTGCATCGAGAGGCCGAGCGGGCTCGAATGCGGGACATTCTCGGCCGTAACATCCGGTTCGCAAAGCCATTGAAGAGGATACTCCGCTCAGAGCTGGACGATGTGATCGCGGTCATGTCGCTACGTCGCGATCAGAAGAATATTCAAGAATGCATTTGTACAATCGAGGCCCACGTCGAGAAATACCCAGACTTGAAAGTCGACCCGCGTTTCGGCTGGCTCTTCAACGGACGCTACACCACGCCCCCGCCTCCGGGGTCCAACAATATCCCCTTCCTGCCTCCGTTGCCCGCCATGTTGTATCGGTTTGACACCTCTCAACCGGATCCCAAGAACAATGGACCGCCAATTGGGGGGTTCTCGACCACATCTCCCACATCCTCCTCCTCTGTCCCACATTATGACCCTTACACAACATCATCCATGTTTCCTCCCTTAGCTTATCGTCCCTTAGATTATTGTTAGGGCCCCCCGTTCACATTATGGCCACCCCGTTCACGTTACGATGGCTTCATCTTACCCTCCCTTATTGCTTTTTAGTTCCCTCCACAACATAACCCCAAATTTGTGGTCCATTGTCCCCACAGCCGAGGTGGGCCGCCAGTTCTCTGTTGGTCGACTTTATACCTTCCTTCGGCCATCCAAAGATAAACATACACGTGCTTTGATCCTATGCGGAACTATCCGGGCGGACATCAAATACAGTAGGCTGCTTATCGGTGACTGATGTGACGAGAAATTTAACAAGTTGTGGGAAAAAGCTCTTTCTATCTTTATGGCCGTCTCGAGAGTGAAGACCGTTCACTACAATTATATATAAATTTGAGTGCGAGCCTGAGATGCTATGCTAAGGACTTGTATGATTTTCCGCGCGAGAGACGGTGACGCGGGCAGGTTATCGACGAGAAAGTGGACAGTTGGATCTCTCGTCACTACGTGACCGTCACGCTCGAACAAACAAGCACCAACAAACTCGCCCGTGAAATCGACGGGTTCACACAGCCACCGCAAAAGATAAGGTGTAGGGCCGACCAGTGGCAGAGCCCGGGACGTGTCGACTCTTCCCACAGCAGCGGACGATCTGTACTCCTCAATGTTGAACTCTCAGGAATTTTGGGTCGGTATGTTCGTTATCAATGTACGAAATATACAATATCTGGTTGGCGACATTGCTCCGTACAACTAATGCAGCTGATCCCGAGCACACCGTACCTATTCTCAACGAGGGCCATAGAATTACACAATGCGGCATCGGTGGCCCGACATTCCCCCAAAATGGGGTGGTGGTAACCGCCCAAACGAATACTATGGAAAGCGGCCAGCTCGAGGGAACCAAAACCGAACGCCGATAAGTACAGGGAAACGGGATGCAGGGTTATGCTCGTCACAGGTGACCGTCACGCTCGAACAAACAAGTACCAACAAAACGAACCGTAGATTCCTGATCTTAGCACAACCAGGTCGACAAGACCCGGAACTTACGTCCTGGGAATTATAGTCTTAAAACAGTCGAAGAAAAGAAGCACTTTTGAGAATTATCGTTGTCGTGCATCCTGCTGTGAATCTTGGCAGGATTAAGCCCCCAAGCAACCAGAGAAGAAAGTAACCGTGAAGTATGCCCCTTTCAGTCAACTCCGAATTAAGTACTGTAGAACGCCTCAAGTTGCCAAGAATCCCTCCTAATAGGGTTGACTCCCGTGTGTCGTAGTCCCAACCAAATAGATACTGGAAAATCGAGGTAATGCAGAAGCTGAAGAAGTTGGCACCCGCGACGGGATTCTTAGCCAACAGAAGGGCTTGTTCTCAAGCAGATATGGGTAGGGGAAATTGCTTTGAAAGATCAACCGTCTCATCTCCAAACATCAACTAAAAGATAGGACTGTAAGCCGCATCAGAGTTCAATGTGATGTAGATGTGTGGAAGACCAAAGAACCCACAGTAACTTCTAATTATGTTCCGCATGAATACCTTTGCTGCCTGTAACCCTGGGATACGCGCGGAGATTGTGTTCCCGTGTTTCAACAAATCCAACGCGGTCTGTTGCTCACTCCCAGTGAGAATTCGATCTAGCGGCAGCGAGCTAGATCGAGCCTAACTAGGAGTTCGACTGAGCTCGACAGGGTTCGTTAATTCTGCTCAATACTACACCAGTTCTATCTGGATTTGAGTAGTGGCAAGGCCAGATGAACTGGTGTCCAACGTTAGATTCGAGTAGATTTTATTAGAGCGAGAATGTCCTAGATTTCATTTGGTTTGCAGTTCTATCAGAATTAAGCGTAGACGAAATCGATCTATTCTTGTCGAGGAAGGTCGAGCCACAACTAGCATCTAATATACATCCTGGTTGCCGCACCACCCGCACCCGCGTACTGGCGGGAATACTACCCTCCCTCCCTCCCAAACGCAAGACAGTCAGAGACAGAGCCGTCGCCTCACCCGGAGGAGCTCGGCTCGGGCCCTGGAACCTGTGGGAGTGCGGACGTCAAACAAATGGGAAATTGTGGCAGCAATGGTGACATACACCTTCCGATGCCCGGGTCTTATACGCCTGATCGATAGCGCAAAGCACCAGGTGAGTTTGTGATATGTGAGAAGAATGTGTACCATCGTTGCCTTAGGGGAGAGGTCACCCCAGTAAGTGAGTGACTTTCTATGGCCTTTTGAACTTTCTAAACGTCGAATATCCTGGCTGGAAAAGGGAACTGTCAGGACCCCGACCGTTGTCTGAGGCTCGAAACAATTCAATCCGGGGTGACGGGCACCCGTTATAAATCCACAAACCATTCTAAATCGGCCACGGAAAGTCACTCAGTGTCAAAATCGCTGTCCGGGACTTCGTCTTTCTGTTTTTGTCTCCATTGTTTAAAATACAACCTCCTGTAGCGTGTGTAAGTGAGTGACTGTCCGTAAGGGTGGGAATATCTCTATCTGTTACACAAGGGTGCCATTAGCTGAGGTTTATACCCCAATATCCGCTGCCCCCACATAGTATAGGTCGGTGAAATTGAGAGTCGAAGCATAGATATTGCACCGGGATTTGGCGACCCTTCCTCGGCCCCATATATAATTTCACCGGTTGTCCGAGTTTCGAACAAAATGGCCCCCACTTTGCGATTCCAGGTGCGCAGTTTGGCGCAAATATCTAGCACCCGACACAGCGGACGGGGTCCTGACAGTTCCCTTATAAGGGGGTAGATATTCATGTGTACATGTTGTAACCCTACGAACAGTCACTCAGTATAAATATAGCACGAACAGAACGAGTGGTGTAACTTACCGTCAAGGGCACGTCTTCTTCGATACTAGTGTCTTCTTGGACACCGGTTTTGCGGCCAGCGATGGGGAGGGGAGACGTGTGGAGAGAATCCGAACTGGAGCATTTGTCTGGATCGCTATAAGGTGGCGTAGAGGACGAGGCCATCGCAGAGGATGGTGATGAGAGAGAGAAGGTGGGGAAAAAAGAAAAGACTTGCGGTCGGGGAACCTAGTTTTGGAGCCCGATCAAGCTAATCTTATCTAGCCAACGCGAGGCGCGGTGGTTCTTCAACTTCTTCGACTTCTTCGAGACGTCGTCGTTTCCACGCTTTGCAAACAGGAGGAGGTGTGTCTTTGTCTGTAAACATACTGTACTCGGTTGCCTTCCCACCGGGGTTGTGGAAGTACTACGTCCGCTTGGGGAGTGCTTTTCCATTGGATCCATATTTCCTACACGTGCACAACCAGGCAGGAGGGTTCTTTGGGTCGGCTAAAGGGAGGGACATTCGGGGGAGCGGACTCGATAGTGTGTTGTCGCCTCGGGGATAGTGGAAGACTTTGGAATGGAGGGACTTAGGAAAACATCATCTTAAATAATTCACAGGAGATATTGCATTGGTACGGGTATGCCAGGTTGAGCTAGTCGCGAGTACCGCGTACTAATTGACAGCTTTCCCGGCCTAGATCTGATCTAACACGTGTTGGCCAAGTTTTTGCCACATTCTAGTCTGGACTAGATCCGCTAGAGTCCGCTAGTCGGACTCGCCAGTGTTCAAGCGCTCACACTTATTTTCTCCATTTCTAGGTGATCCACAACTCATCGAAGAACGGTCGATTTGACAGCAACCAAGCTTTGTAATGATACTTTCCAATTTGGATTGGGGTGGGCAGTGCGACGCTGGATTATGTTCAGCAGCACAAACATAAATGAGTAGTGGTAGCGGAATGACCGGTCTGCGAGGTCGAGATTGTATTCCACTTGTTTTTGGAACGAGATGGCATACGCCCTGTCTGGAATCTTGAAACCCCCGGTCCCTATGAGAACGGGGTTGGGTACGGTAGAAATTGTAATGATGCATACCGTCTGTTCCCTCATAATCCTAATGAATTATTAGGATTATGCAGTTCTGCACTTGTGACAGGATGTAACGCTGCGTGACGTGCAGCCTTGAGAACCATCACCCCTCTGAACTCTAAACTTGCAGTGGAATCTCGATAGCTCAGGTTTACACAAACAAATCGTCAGCGCCCTACTCTTCAACTTTGTGGCTGCCGGTCATACACTGGACTCGGATCAGATTACGATCTGGGAGCCTGTGCACCTTTGACGGCTGGGGAGGTTGTGGGGAGGTTCTTTACATTTGGTCCTTTGGGATCTGGTTTATTCGCGTAGGGTTTTACAATACAGTGTTTACAAGGTTCCTCAATGAGAGGGGATCCGGTGTCCACACTTTCGCCAGATGTCACCCGCCTCCAAGTCGCTATCCGGTTGGCTGATCTTCCCATGAAATAACATATATGGCTTGAGTTTGCCGGTGCCGAAAATGCATAAATGGCAGGAGAAGCCCACCGAAATGTCTATGGATTGTGGATTATGCAGTTTCGGTTGTAAAACCCACTGGCCGAGCACCGTTCCCACCCAAACCCTGTGAATTTTCGGATTTATACATTGTTACAATATGTATTATAACAATTTGGACCGTACATTCCAGGTATAAGGTCAGGGCTGCTGTACTTGGACACCGCCATGGACCTACGGTGAAACACGAGGTCAGGTAATTCTAAGCCATCTGGAACGAGGTTCCTGAACACAGCGGCAGTGAATAGTTGGCTGGGCATTTGGTCACACTCAGGGTCAACGACACCCATCTTCTCAACCACCATGCTAAACGCTTCAGATTCCAAAGTGCTCAGCAAGGATTCCAGGAGTTACGGCGGGATGTTTAGACATTCCTGCAGTCTCTTCCCTGTAAGTGTCTTTCGCGTTAGATTTGCGGTTGTTGGACCATCCTCAATCCTAGGGAGGTAGCCATCTTTGGGGTGAAGGTTTATAGCGGATTCATCAAGCGGAATGTTTGCATAAAGCCTGTTGTGCACTCTGAGCCACCGTACTGCACACGTTTGATTTTCGGATCCGATGCACATTTTCGAGATACTCTGGTTTGAACTTCCAAGACCCAACAAACACAATACTCAGGAGAGCGTTGACATCGGAAGGGACTAACGGAAGAACGGTTATAGTTGATCTTACGCTCATCTCGTGTGCACAAGTATTGCTGTGGAATATGGTTGGTTGTGAGAGGTTGGATAACTGGTAAAGACGCGTGTCCACGGCTGTGTTTTGGCTATGTTAGAGTAAATAGCGCAGACCTGCTCTTCGATTCATGTAGGTTTGTTTGCCAGGGCAACACGGGGCATAGACAAGCAAGGTAGGTAGGTATGACAGGGGCGACACACACAAAGTTTCATATCCCAGGAAGCGGCGTCACGCAGTCTGTATTCCGGCCGAATCATGCACAAGTCCGTTCAATCACAAGTCGCAAAATGGAATTCCGATTCCTCTGTGAACGGCAGATTGTCGTTGGCATTCAAAATTGACAGGTAGTCTGGGAGTCGGTCATCTGTGCCCAGCAAAATTGTGTGCATTTTAACACCAAGCTGCTGCCTTGAGCACACGCAACAGGTGGGGGCCATGTTCAATTGTGTTGCCTTACAGTACTTAGCAAGAAGGCAATTTAACACAACGCCATTGGGAACCGGCTGTGGCCACGAACGGGTATAAGCATTCCGAGCCGTGTAAGCCTTAGCAACGGTGGATTGCTAATTTATGCGACAAGCCTCCCTCCTTTTTTCATTCCGTCTCTCCGATGACAGGGGTAGAAGGAGTTGGTTGATCAAGAATCGAGGATATGCTGTCCGTTCTCCGCCTTTTTCTTTCCCATGACCAATGGGTTGAAGCGTTTTGCCAAGTCGCAGTGGCCAAAGGTCGGGGCCCTTATTATGGACAAGTTCTACGCCATTAGGTCCACCAGTTTATATTGGATCCGACGTCACTTCCGACGAACGCATGGGGTTCCGGGAATATCTGTCGTTTTGACACAGATGATGACCTCCATAAAGAACTTAAAACATACCTGCGAACTGTTGGCAAGTACGTCAAGGCGGAGGACCTTGTCGAGTACCTCAATCGAGATGACGTGAAGACCTGGTATGGGGCCACAATCTCGATCTCCCTTACCACCACCAAACGCTGGATGGCCAAATTTGGTTATTGTTGGACGGATACCCACTATGGCCAATATGTCGATGGACACAAACGCGAGGATGTTGTCCAATACTGACAGAATATCTTCCTCCCCGCATGGTTTACAAAGGAACACAAGCTTCATGTTTGGGGGGATGGAAACATGGGACAACCCGCCATCATTCCTGTTGACGAGCACCAGTCTGTGCATAGGGTCTACGACAAAACCGTCTTCTACGTACACAATTGTCGCAAATGCCGCTGGGTTCCCGATACCGAGACTGCAGTTCCCAAGCCGAAGGGCAAAGGAGCTTCTTTGATAATTACCAACTTCGTGTCGGCTGACTATGGGTGGCTGCGATCCCCTAATAGAAAAGAGTCCGCTCGCGTCGTCATTCGTCCCGGTGCAAATTGTGACAGGTACTTCACAAACAGCAACATTCTCGCCCAAGTCACCATAGCGATGGATATTGGTCAGAAGCATTATCCCTACAACGATCACATCTTCATCTTCAACAGTGCCCCAACGCATCTCAAAGAAGCTGACACTGCACTCTCCGCACGCAAAATGCCTTTGAATGTTTCCAAGCCGGACAAGGTTGGTGGAAACTCCCTCGCTTGATCAGTTTGGGAAACAGCTCTACGAACCTAATGGCAAGAAGTTGATGCAGAAGGTTTAGATAGCCACTGGGACCTTCGCCGACGGGTCGCCTAGTCATTCTACTTTCCCGACGGCCATCAGCATGCGGGGTGTTTTAAGCGGATGAAAGTCATTCTCGAGGAGCGGGGGTATGACGATCAAATCCGCGATCAGAAACTCAAACAGGAGTGTCCGAGCTTTCGTTGCCCCCCTGGTCGTGTAGACTGTTGTATTCGTCGGCTCCTATACTCCCAGCCCGATTTCCAGGGCGTCACTTCTCGCCAGAGCTGGTCGTTGGCTAAGTCGACCAGAGTCGGAGACACAGGTATGTAAGTAATTACGCAAGGTGTGCTATCCGGTTGGTCCCCCGGTATACTTGACAGCAAGCAAAAGTCTAAAAATACATGGCCATGCCAAAAGCCTAGCAAGCGAACAAGAACGAGGGATAAAAGCAATGGGAAGGTCCCAAGTATGTACAACTGTTCCGGAAAACCTTGACTCAACCTCAACAACTTTTTTTTTCTTTTTGACATTGACACCTGGCCGTGTCAAAAATGACCGATATGTCAGAAAGTGCTGGGGGGTAGGATCCGTCCGTGTCTCCTCGAGTGTCTTGGGTGCGTAGAACGAAGGTAGCGGACTGTGAATTTGTTGGGGAGGGCAAGGTCAGAGGGGACGCCTTGCTTTCCTCACCCCATCGTATCCCTTACAGCCCCTTGCACACGAAAATGAAAAAAACTTAGTGAGGAAAATTAGGGGGACCCTACGCACCGGGGGGAGGGTGTAGGAAAGCAACTGGAATGAATGAAAAAGTTCGCATGCCCACGGTTCGAACGTGGGAGTGAGGAATGGCGAACACTGCCAGTTGGGCTGCCAACCGCCGCCCCATCAGGCCTTTACCACCTTTGCCCCAAAATTACTGATGTCCAGCTCATGTCCCCCAATGGCTATCTGGCACGGAAGCGGGGCGGAGATCTGTTATTAGGGACTTAACGGATGATATTACTCTCTGATCTGCTCTAACCTTGCCCACAGGCTTCAGTAATTACGAGCATCCCAGTGAGCTAAACATAAACCACTTTGGGGCAAAGTTGGTAAAGTCCTGATGGGGCGGCGGTTGGCAGCCCAACTGGCAGTGTTCGCCATTCCTCACTCCCACGTTCGAACCGTGGGCATGCGAACTTTTTCATTCATTCCAGTTGCTTTCCTACACCCTCCCCCCGGTGCGTAGGGTCCCCCTAATTTTCCTCACTAAGTTTTTTTCATTTTCGTGTGCAAGGGGCTGTAAGGGATACGATGGGGTGAGGAAAGCAAGGCGTCCCCTCTGACCTTGCCCTCCCCAACAAATTCACAGTCCGCTACCTTCGTTCTACGCACCCAAGACACTCGAGGAGACACGGACGGATCCTACCCCCCAGCACTTTCTGACATATCGGTCATTTTTGACACAGACAGGTGTCAACGTCAAAAAGAAAAAAAAAGTCGTTGAGGTCAAGGTTTTTTCGGAATGGCTGTACATAGAGCAATCTAAATTTTGAAGGGTGGCGACAGCCTAACGCTGAGCCAACCCGAAGCCTTTTGCCCAGTCATGGGAGAGAAATTTAGAACCAAATTCCTGGCTATACAGTTGGGGATAAATGAATGTGTCTTTGCAGTCACGGATAGTCGGACTGGTTGGCAAAGGAGTGTGCGGCGACCCAATGGAAAAACTCCAGGGAGACCTATTCCTGCCCTGGCCAAAATTCATTGAAGGTCGAATGAGTGTGTGACAGCATCTAAAGATGAAGCCATTGGGGAGGGATGTGCGGGGGAGGACCAGTCTCCATGCAGCCTGGAGAAAGGGAAAGGAATGGAGAAAATGATGGATAAGGGCTCACTGCCTCAGAGACAACCTGTTATACGGGTCATGTGTGTAAAGCAGTGCCACTCCCGCCTAAATGCCGTTTCCCTCAAAGGGAAGGTGGTGTAGAAGATAAGGGCCTATTCAGTAGGTCAGGTTGTTAAGGTCATGTGGGAAGCCAGATGGGGTTACCACCAAGCGTCTAAAGATAAGGTTTCAACTTCCGACATCGAGCTTATGTAGCCTGGCTTGCCATTCAAGGCAGAAGCAGGAGATATTTGATCTTCCATGCGGCGACTCCCAAGTGAATATGTAATGATGCAAACTGCTGTAATGTAATTGATCTCAGGGCGATCTTTTTTTCTTGATGGTTTCAATGCTAAGTTATAAGTAGAACAGATCCACTTGCCTGCACATTTCCCTTGCCCTCCAACTGTCTCCACCTCCTCTCACTCTTATTTTTACTATGACTGCAACCTCCCCAACCACCACTGCCACGACTCTGGATCTGACTTTCCACACAACCAGAGTTACTCGGCTCCGTGCCCCCACAGCCACATATCCTCTCCCCCGCATGGCATTGATAAATAAAGATAACAGCCTTGACACCAGGGTCAATAACACCTGGCCGGGCAACCGACCCTGGTACAAATACGATTCTGTCGACCCAGCAATCAAATTTACCCCTTGGACTGGTCCCAGTCCCTGTCCCGCACAGGTCGACTACTTATCCTGTAACCCCAACGATCTTACGGACGACCCGGGTGTGCCAGTGGTCAACAACCTATACAAACAGTAAGTATTGTGTATTCAATATTATAGTTGCTTACTACCCAACCTTGCCTAGCCCACAGTATGCTATTGGTCTGGAATATTCCCCTGATCTAGCCTTTCCGGTAAAGGTTGATAGCCCATGCACTATTACCATCCATGACTCAGACTTCCCCACACCTACAACACACAATATCCATATGGGTTATGCTAGGCTGTTAAGCAGCCTTATTGCAGACGTCAAGCACAGCAAGTATAATGGGGATTGGGATGTAAGGTGTAGGATGAGATATGCGCAGAAGATCTTGGATAGGTTCTCGTGGGAAATTACTAACTGTCGGTTTTCAGATGCGCTATCCTGGCGGTCAGCTGTCCT
>Ga0307516_10003178_pt1 | contig 21378 bp, 17 predicted proteins | sample 19_EM_MG_FD_203310 | JGI IMG/M metagenome (GOLD analysis project Ga0307516, IMG submission 203310) | Populus trichocarpa ectomycorrhiza microbial communities from riparian zone in the Pacific Northwest, United States - 19_EM | ecosystem: Host-associated > Plants > Roots > Unclassified | place... | reverse complement strand
CCAGCACCGCCAGCAGCACGGCGTTGACCGTCATCGGCAGCGCAAACCACATCACGTAGCCGGCCAAGTCGAACTGCGTGTAGCCCTTGAACACCTGCACCAGCAAGCCGGTGAGCACGGCCACCACAGCGGTGGACGCCAGCACCAACGAAATGGCCACGATCTTGGGCATCAGGTGCGCCCAGTCTGGCGCCGCGGTGGCGTCGATGATCTCGTGCATGCGGCGCTCGCGGTCGCGCCAGACCAGCTCGCCAGCGTAGAAGATCGCCATGATGATGGGCATCAGGCTGAACGCGCCGTTGAGGGTCTGCACCATCAGGCGTGTGGCCGGATAGGAGCCGCTGCCGTACAGGTCGCCGGCGAACCACAGCGAGCCGCCCGCATTGAGCACGCCGATGGCCAGCAGCACGAAGAAGGCCGGGCTGCGGAACACGAACGCCATGTCGAAGCGCGTCAGGCGTTGCCACTGGGCCCAGCGGGTGGCCGCGTCGCTGCGCGGCACGGCCAAGGCTGCGGCACGGGCGGGCGCTGGGGCGTCGCTGCCGGCGTCAGCCAGGGCCGCCGGCCGGCCCGGCTTGCCGGACTGTTCGAAGCGGAACAGGCGCCAGGCCCAGGCAAACATCGCCAGGGCCACACCGGTCCACAGCAGGCGGTTGGCCAGCAGCAGCCCGGTGACCGGGGGCAGCAGCGTGTTGCGCTCGGCGGTGGTCCAGTATTTGGTGACGACCCGGAACGCCGAGAGGCCGAAGGGATCGGCCAGTGCCGCGACGGTGTCGTATTGCGGATCGCGCAGCAGGCCGCGCATCACGAAGTACAGCACCAGCGCGGCCACCGCGCCCACGTAGGTCCACATCATCGAGCGCGTGGCGGTGGCCAGCGCAAAGAAACCGGCCGAGACGATGAGCAGGGTCGGCAGGCCGATCGCGAACAGCGCGTAGGCGTAGTGGCTCAACTGGAAGGCGCCCACCTTCTCGCTGTCCAGCCAGGGCATCAGCGCACCCACGGCAATGGCCAGCGGCACCGATGCCAGCACCCCCAATGCCGCGGCGGTGGCGCCGCCGAAGCGGCCGACCAGGTAGCTGGCCTTGCTCATGGAGGTGGAGCGCAGGATCGGCGCAAAGCCCGTGTCGTCGTCGCGGATCACCACGTTGGCCACCATCGCCACGATCACGAAGACCGCAAAGACGCTCATGATCGCCAGGGTCTGCACGATGGCGAACGGCGAGTTCACGTGCACGTTGCCGCGCGCGCCGATCTGGATCTGGTCCACCGTGACCGAGCCGAACGTGAGCAGGAAGAAGATCAGGCTGCCGACCCAGAACACGGGGCTCTTGACCTGGTAGCGCCATTCGAAGGCGGCGATGTGTCGCATCATGGCGCTGTCCTCAGGCGGGTTGCTCGGCAAGCGCAGGCTCGCTGCGGCGCTCGCCATGCAAGGTGGCGAAGTACACATCCTCCAGCCCGGCCTGCACCGGCTCGAAGCCGGGTTCCGGCTTCGCATCAGCCAGCACATGGATCACCGGCTGCCCGCCGCGCAGGCGCGTGGCGATCACGGCCATGCGCTCGCGGCAAGCGGCCAGCTGGTCACGCTCGATGGCGCGCCGCCAGACGCGGCCCTGCAACTGGTCGATCAGCGCCTGCGGCGCGCCGCTGCGCACAATGCGCCCGCCCACCAGGATGGCCATGCGCGAGCACAGGTCGGTCACATCGTCCACGATGTGGGTAGACAGGATCACCACCACGTTCTCGCCGATCTCCACCAGCAGGTTGTTGAAGCGGTTGCGCTCCTCCGGGTCCAGCCCGGCGGTGGGTTCGTCCACGATGATGAGACGCGGCTGGCCGATCAGCGCCTGGGCGATGCCGAAGCGCTGGCGCATGCCGCCCGAGAAGCCGGCCAGGGCTTTCTTGCGCACGTCCCAGAGGTTCACCTGCTGCAGCAGCGCCTCCACCGTCTCCTTGCGCTCGCCGCGCTGGGCCACGCCCTTGAGCACCGCCAGGTGGTCCAGCATGTCGTACGCTGATACGCGCGGGTAGACCCCAAAGTCCTGCGGCAGGTAGCCCAGCAGGGCACGCAGGCGTGCCGGCTCGGCCCGCACGTCGAGGCCGTCGAAGTGGATGGTCCCGGCGCTGGGCACCTGCAGCGTGGCCAGGCAGCGCATCAGCGACGACTTGCCGGCGCCGTTGGGGCCCAGCAGGCCGAACATGCCGCGCTGGATGTCCAGCGTGACGTCGTCCAGGGCGCGGGTGCCGTTGGGATAGGTGTGCGACAGATGAGCAATCGACAGCATGCGGATCCTCCTGCGAGTTTGAGTTGGGGAGCTGACCGGGCCGGCGCACTCTAGGGGGCGGCGTGGCCGCTCGCAATCGGCCCGGGACGAGCGGCCGATTCGTGGGGATGGACCGCGCCCATGGGCGACCCGGCGGTCGATCTCATGCGGCGCTGCGTCACGGGATGTTCTTCACGGCCGCCGCTGCCTGCACCATACTTGCTGCCCCACCATCCACTCTGCCCGCATGACCATGGACCGAGTCTTCCCCGCCGGCTTTCATTTCGGGGCCGCCACGTCGTCCTACCAGATCGAAGGTGCCGTCGCGGAAGACGGCCGAGGTCCCAGCTGGTGGGACCGCTTTTCGCATACAAGCGGGAACATCGCCGATGGCAGCACCGGCGACATGGCCTGCGACCATTACCACCGCGTGGACGAGGACATCGCCCTGATGCGGTCGCTGAATCTCAACGCCTACCGCTTCTCAGTGGCTTGGCCGCGCGTGGTGCCCGGCGGCACCGGTGCCGTGAACCCGCGTGGGCTGGACTTCTACGACCGGCTGGTGGACCGCCTGCTGGCCGCCGGCCTGGTGCCCTATGCCACGCTGTACCACTGGGACCTGCCGCAGCCCCTGGCCGAACGCGGCGGTTGGCTCAACCGTGACACCTGCAAGGCCTTTGCCGATTACGCCGGGCTGGTGGCGCAGCGCCTGGGTGATCGGGTGCACAGCTACGCCACCTTGAACGAGCCGCGCTGCTCGGCCATCGTGGGCTACCAGGAAGGCCGCCATGCCCCCGGCGAGCGCGACCGCGGCAAGGCCCTGACCGCGGCGCACCACTTGCTGCTGGCCCATGGTCTGGCCATGCCGGCGCTGCGGGCCGCCACGCGCACGGCCAAGCTGGGCATCGTGCTGGACGTCAAGCCTTACGTGCCGGCCGATGCCAGCGAGGCCTCCGCGCAGGCCGCGTTGCACGCCGACGGTGTGTTCAACCGCTGGTTCACCGAGCCCTTGTTCCGCGGCACCTACCCGGCCGACGTGTGGGAAGGCTACGGCCCGCTGGTGCCCGACGTGCGCGTGGGCGACATGACGCAGATCTCGCAGCCCATCGACACCCTGGGCATCAACTACTACACCCGCGGCGTGGTGCGCAGCGACGCCACCCGGCCGTTTCCCCACGCGGTGGACGTGCCGCAGCCCGACTCACGCTACACCGCCATGGGGTGGGAAGTGGCGCCGCAGGGCTTGCACGACATCCTCACGCGCCTGCAGGCGGATTACGACCTGAAAGACGTCTACGTGGCCGAAAACGGCGCCGCGTTCGACGACGCGCTGGCGCCCGGCCCGGTGGTGCACGACCCGGAGCGGCGCGAGTACTACGCCGCCCACCTGCAGGCGGCGGCACGCGCCCTGGCGGACGGCGTGCCGCTGACCGGCTACATGGCCTGGTCGCTGCTGGACAACTTTGAATGGGGCTGGGGTTACACGCGGCGCTTCGGCATCGTGCACGTGGACTATCCCACCCAGCGGCGCACGCCCAAGAGCAGCGCGCTGTGGTACCGGGATTTCATTGCGGCGCAGTGCGGGCCGTCAGGCGCAGGCGGGTGATCTCCGACGGCGCGCCCAGGCGCTTGGGCGGGCCCCAGTAGCCCGTGCCGCGGCTGATGTAGATCCACATCCGGCCGTGGCGATGCAGCCCCGCGGTGTAGGGCTGTTGCAGGGGCACGAACAGGTTCCAGGGCAGGAACTGCCCGCCATGGGTGTGGCCGGACAGCTGCAGGTCGAAGCCGGCCTCGGCGGCGGCCTGCGCGCTGCGCGGCTGGTGGGCCAGCAGCACCTTCGGCAGCGCATCGGCCGGGGCGCCTCGCAAGGCCTGCTGCGGATCGCTGCGGTGCGCCGGGTCGAAGTGATGGGCGCTGTAGTCGGCCACGCCGGCCAGCACGAAGCGCACCCCGCCGTGCTCGATGAGCACGTGTTCGTTCATCAGGGTCGCGATGCCCAGCCGGCGGAATTCGGCGATCCACTCGGTCGCGCCCGAGTAGTACTCGTGGTTGCCGGTGACGGCAAAGACACCGTGGCGGGCGCGCAGCTGGCCGAGCGGTTCGGTGTGTGCCTGCAGGCCGGCCACCCGGCCATCCACCACGTCGCCGGTCACCACGGTGACATCCGGCGCCAGGCTGTTCACGGCGTCCACCACGCCCTGCACGAAGCCGCGGCGGATGGTGGGGCCCACGTGCAGATCGCTGATCTGCACGATGGAAAAACCCTCCAGCGCCGGCGGCAACCCGGCGATCGGCACATCGACCTGGCGCACGGCCGGCCGCCGGCGGGCATTGACGAAGCCCACCAGGCTTGCCACGGTGGCAAGCGCCGGCACGGCCAGGGCTGTCGCCTCCGGCAGCCCGCCGGGGGCCTGCCATCCGCCCGCACGTGCCGCTGCGGCCGCCAGCAGCAGCACATCGCGTAGCACGGTGAGCACCAGCAGGCTGGAGAAGAAGCCGACGGCGATGAGGCCGGCCCAGGTCAGGAGGGCGGACGCAGAGCGGCGTCCGAAGACCGATGCCGTGGTCGAAACGAGCAGGGCACAGAGGCCCAGCAGTCCGGCGGCAACCACCAGTCCGACGGGCATCGGCAAGGCCGGCACGAGCCGAACACCGATGTAGAGGTGGAGTGCTGCGAGTAGGAGAAGACCCATGGGCGCGCCAGCAGGCTGCCGGGCGGCTCAAAGCGCTGGACGCGCTCACAAAGCCGAAGCGCCCAGCACTTATCCGGCGGTACCACCGCCTCTGCCGCCCGAACCCTCAGGCGGGGATCAGGTTCCCAGCGTGGTGTCCACTTCCTTGCACGACGGCGCGCACACGAACTGCGTCTTGCCGAGCAACTTGCGCGACTTGAGCATGCTGCGTGGGCGGTGTTTGCCGCACAGGAGGCAGGACATCGTGGCCGCGCTGAAAACGCCGGCAGATGCGAAGGGTGAACCGGGGGCTTTGTTGCGATAACGCAGTCCGTCGGCTTCTATGTGGGTCTTGACTTCGGCTTTGCTCATATAGGTTCACAGGATACAGGGTACGGGCGCGCTCAGGCAACTGGGGGCGACTCCGACCCTTTCCAAGGGGCGAAATCTACGCTTTCAGACCGATTCTTGTTGTATCGAACCGTCTCGGTCCACCGTGAGGAAGCCCACGCCCTGCTCGCGCAGGAATTCCGGGGCCTGGTCTTCCATCAGCATGGCGATGGTCGTTAGGGCTCCTGCCGCCAGGCACACCGGGGCGATCACGCTGACGGACTGCCAGCGAGCCACTGGCCAGCCGGTGCGCGGGTTGAGGATGTGGCAGTAGCGCCGGCCGTCGAGTTCGAAGAAGCGTTCGGAGTCGCCGCTGGTGGCGAGCGCGCCTTGCGCCAGTTGGATGCTCGCCACCAGCGCCCCGGCGCGCCGGGGGTGGCTGATGCCCACCGACCAGGCCTGGCCGTCCGGTTGGGGCCCCAGCACGCGCAGGTCGCCGCCGAAGTTCACCACCCCGCTGGTCACCCCGGCCTGGGCCAACAAGGTGGCCACGCGGTCGGCGGCGTATTCCTTGCCGAAGCCGCCGAAGTCGATTTCCATGCCGGCACGGGGCAGGGCGATGCGCAGCTTGCTCCACTTCACGTCCTGCCAGCCGATGCAGGGCAGTACGGCCGCCAGTTGCTCCGGGGTGGGGACTTTCCCGCTTTTGAAGTCCCAGACCCGGCGCAGGCTGCCCGAGGTGATGTCGAACAGGCCGCCGCTCAAGTCGTGGATCTGGCTGGCGAAGTCCAACAGGTGCGCGGTTTCCTCGTCCACTTCGATGGACGAACCGCTGCCTGCCGACTGGTTGATGCGGCTGAGCAGGCTGTCGGCGCGGTAGCGGGAGTATTTGTGCTCGATGCGCCGCGCCTCGGCGATGGCCTGCTGGGCCAGCGACCGGGCGTCACGCTCCGCCAAGCCGGCCAGCCGGACGCTGCAGACCGTGGCCATGGCCGTGAACTCGAAGCCCAGGTCACCGGCGTCACCGCGGGCAGGCTGGGGCGGCAGAACCTGGGGCATGGCACATCATGACAAATCCCGCCCGCCGCCCCAAGGCGGGGCCGCGTGGCGGGTGGCACCGGCTCGCTGGTGCCGGGTGCCCACACTCAGCCGGCGCCGGGCCGCCCCAAGGCGGCTGAGCACCCGCTCGGCGGGTGGCCCCGGTACGCCGGTGCCGGGTGCCCACACACACTCAGAACGTGGGGGGTGCCGCCGCGCCGCGCAGGAACGGCAGGTCGGTGCCGGCCAGGGCCCACATGGCCTCGGGGTAGTCGCCGCTGACCTTCTTGACGCTGGGGTAGCCGAATGCGCCGGCGTTGGTGGAGTACTCGCTCGGCAGCATGCCCATGCTGCGCAGGACCATCGCCATCCATTGGTTGTAGGTCAGGCCCGAATACCAGTGTTCCTCGTCGCTGGCCGAGAACGCAAAGGATGCGAGGTTGCGGTAGTCCACCGACAGGCCGGTGTTGAAGAACCCGCCGGCGTTGCCGATGGAGACCACCGGGATGCCGCGGCCATGATGGAAGCCCGGGATGCCGGCCGAACCCATTTCCCAGCCCCAGGTGATCAGGGACTTGTCGAGCAAGGTCTTGCCGTCGGCGGTGCGCACGGCGTCCAGCCGGTTGGCCATGTCGACCAGGCCGACCTCAAACTGCACCTGTGCCGCGTCGTTGAACGTGCCCTGGGTGCTGGCATTCCTGCCGCCCAACTGGTGGGCAATGCCTTCGTGGAACGGGCCGCGTGCGATGGGGCTGAAGGTGTACTCGTCGTCGGGACCCCACATGTAGATGCGGCTCAGGCCGGAGGCGAAGGCGGCCACCACGATCTCATTGAAGAGGCGCTCCACCTCGGCCTGGCGCGCCGGGGTGTTGACGAAGCCGGCTTCCTTGGTGATGGTGCCGGTGTCGCTGGTCGGCCGGGCCACGCCAGAGCCGGCACCGATCTGGCTGCGCAGGTTGGTTTCGGCCTGGAACATCATCTCCACGTGCGCATCCATCAGGGTGCGGCACTGGGCTGAAAGGGCCGCATCGGAGCGCACGGCGGCGAGGTGGGTGCGTACGGCGTCCACGATCAGCGGCTGGTCGTTGCCGGCCACGTTGGTGCCGAACAGCAGGTCGAACAGCTTGACATTGGTCAGTGCCGTGTTGGTGGTGGCCTGCGTGCTGGCGGAGTTGCCCACCTTCGTCAGCGACACCTTGTGGCGCACGATGGCCGGCGCGCCTCGGGTGTCGGGGAACAGCTTCTTGGACGCGGCCATCACCTGGTCGATGCTGGCGTCGCTGCCGCTGCCACCCGCCACGCCGCCGAAGTTGTGGCCCTGGAAGGTGATCATGTCCAGGCCGTTGATGACGTTCATCAAGCCCAGCACCTTGGCTGACATCGGCGCTTTCTTGGTCTGCAGGATCGGGCTGATGAAGGTGCCATTGCCTTGCGCGGCTGCCTTCAGGGCCGCCTTGCGGATCTCGAAACCGGCGTAGTTGGCGATCCTCTCGGTCGGTGCCACGTCGAGCAGCGGGCCATAGAACTGCGACGCGAAGACGGCGTGGTACGTGGTCGTCTGGACGAAGAAGCGCTTGGCGGACTCCTGCACCACCTGGGCCTCTGCATTGCCGGGGAACAGCGAGGGCAGCAGGGGCAGCGGCAGGGCCAGGCCACCGGTGCCCAGCAGGAACTGGCGGCGCGACAGTTTGTTGAATGCCGGCTTCATTGCGCAGCTCCTTTCACGGTCTTGAACTCGGGGCGCAAGGCAACTTGCGCAAACAGATCACGCAGCTTCAGCCCCGCTTTGGCTTGCTGGCTGATCGCATCGATCAGCGGTTTGTCGGCCGCGGTACTGTTTCGCCCGAAGGTGTAGCGCACGTAGGTGCGCGCAAAGCAGCTTTCCATCTGGCCGCTGTCCAGCAGGTATTTCTGTGCCTCGGCCAGCGAGCTGATGGCACGCGGTGCCACGCCGATCAACTGGGCCGTGGTGGAGGTGTTGAGGTCCAGTTGGCCCAGTTCTTTGCCGGTCGCGTCGCGTACCACCTCCTTGGCGCGCACGCGGCCCAGGGCGTCGAACTTCTCCAGTGCAAAGCCCCACGGGTTGATCTGCGGGTTGTGGCAGGCCCGGCAGACCGTGCCGGTCTGCTCGGTGATGCGCTCGGTGATCGTGCGCGTGCTCAGCACCCCCGTCAGCACCGCACCGGCAGGTGGACTCTGGTCGATGGCAGGCAGCCCCAGGTCCTGGCAGGCCAGGGCCCCCAGGATCTTGATGCTGCGCTGGATCGGCAAGGTCGTGTCGGTGGAGCCGTTGGCCACGAAGGCGATGCGGCCGAACAAGCCCTCGCGCTCGGGCTCGGTGAAGGTGGGCGGTGTCGACTTGCCGTCCCACTTGCTGGTCTTGTACAAGGTAGCGATGTCGTCGGTGCGTGCGAACGACTGCTTGTTGGTGAAGATCTGCTGCAGCGTGCCGTTGTTGGCGCCGAGGAAGCTGACCATGTCCAGCACCTCGTTGATCGCGTTGTTGGTCGTGTCGGCATTGGCCCGGAACGAACCTGCGAACGCATCGAACTTCGGTGTGCCCACCGAGCCGTTCAGCGGGGCCACGAGCAACTCGTCGAGGCGGAACCACTGGCGGAAGAACGATCTCATGCTGGCATCGGCACGGGTGTCGTTCACCAGGCGGGTGACTTGCGCGGTGTAGCCGGCAGCATTCAGCAGACTGGCGCTGTCGGTGGCGGGCTTGTCGGCGGCGTCGTTGAGCGCCTGGTCCGGGATCGAGTCCCAGAAATGCAGTGCCAGCCGCGAGGCGAGTTCAGGCCCGTTGAGCGGGGCGCAGGTCTTCGACCCCGACGTGGCCCGCTCGACCATCAGGTACATCTGCGGCGAGGACATCATGGTGGCCAGCACCTTGCGGACCGAGGCGGCCGACGTGCTGCCGCCAGCGGCGTTGCGCAAGGCGGTGACCTCGGCCGTGGCCAGGGGCTTGCGGTACAGCAGGCGACCGGCCTTCTGGATGAAGCCGTTCAGGCAGGCATCCACGCCGGCGTTGCACTGGCCGAGGACGGTGCTTAGCCGCGCGGCCGAATCGGTCATGCTGCCGGCCAGGTTCTGCGCGACCGTGTAGATCGCCGTGCCGCGGGCCTGGCCGATCGACTGGTCGAGCCGGGACAGCCCCAGATGCTTGGGGAACTCCGGATCGATCGGCAGGTCGCTTGAGAGCTGCGCGGTGTTTTCCACGACGCTGCGCACGGTGCCCGCCAACGTCGAATCGTTGGTCATGGTCCGGACGAACTCGCTCAGTGCATTGACGTACTGAAGCTGCGAAAGCCGGCGCGTCGTCGTGTTGCTTTCACAGGCGTCGGCGGCCGCAGCGGGGGGCGGTGGCGGTGGCGTCGGTGTGGGCGATGGCGACGGGGTAGGCGTCGGCGTCGGCGAGGGGGTTGGCGTCGGTGACGGCGAAGGCGTCGGGGTGGGCGACGGCGCCGGTGTCGGCGAGCCGCCGGCCGGTGGTGGGTTGACCACCGGCGTGCTGGTGTCCGCCGCTTGCTCCTCCGCTCCGCCACAACCCGCGATGGCCAGCCCTGCGGCCAGCGCTACGGCGCTCAATTTCAGTGGTCTCATTGCCTCTCCAGGTCCATCGGGTACACGGCTTGATTCATGTAGGAAGCAACGGTACGTGGGGTGGCCCCCCTGAGGTGTGTGGAGTTGAAAGCTTCGCCTCGAAAGCTCTGGCTTCGCGCTAGGCAGGAACCGCAAGCCCGGCGCAGCGACCATGCAGCGATTGCGCACCCTGCCCGGCGGCCCCGACGAACGGCCACCGGTGCTGCGCCACCGCAATGCGGTGGCCCTCAGTCCGGGCCAGAGCGCTTGCTCACTGCGCTTGCTTTTCGGGGGGGCATGTGGGAGACCTGAGCGCCGCAACGTTCAATGCGACGCGGATACGAGGCGACACGCTATTCACGTCCACTGACAGGCCCGCACGTCACCGAAAACCGCAATGCGGTTCAAAAGAATGCGAAGTGATGGGGGGCCTGCCGAAAGGCCGCGGCCTGCTTGCCTGGGCGCTTGAAATCTAAGCGGCGGCCATGCGACGCGCCTGCCAGCGCCACAGGCGTGAACCCAGCAGCACGGCGAGCAAGGCGGCGTAGACCGCCACCTCGGCGAAGTTGTTCTTCGCCGCGCGCATCCAGAAGAAATGCAACAGGGCCAGACCGGCCACGGCATACACCGCGCGGTGCAAGCGCTGCCAGCGCGCGGCGCCCAGGGCCTTGATGGCACGGTTGAACGAGGTCGCGGCCAGGGGCAGCATCAACACCAGCGCGGCCGTGCCCACCAGGATGAAGGGCCGCTTGGCGATGTCGCGCAGGATGTCGTTGAAGTCCAGCCCCATGTCCAGCCAGGCATAGGACAGGAAGTGCAAGGCGCCATAGAAGGCAGTGAACAGCCCCAGCATGCGCCGAAAGCGCGCCAGCGCCGGCTGCCCGGTCCACTGCCGCACCGGCGTGACCGCCAGCGTGAGGCACAGCAGGCGCAGCGTCCAGTCGCCCATGCCGCGGATCAGGGCCTCAGCAGGGTTGGCACCCAACGCCTGGTTCATCGCGGCCCACACCAGCCAGGCCAGCGGGGCCAGGGCGGCTGCGAACACCAGGGGCTTGGCCAGCGGATGCAGCAGGACGGACTTCATGGCCAGCTGCTTCAAAAGGATTTCTTCAGGTCCATGCCGGCATACAAGGACGCGACCTGCGCTTCGTAGCCGTTGAACATCAAGGTGGGGCGCTTGCGGGCCAGCAAGCCATCGCTGCCGATGCGGCGCTCGGTGGCCTGGCTCCAGCGCGGATGGTCCACCGCCGGGTTGACGTTGGAATAGAAGCCGTATTCCTGCGGCGCGGCGCGCTCCCAGCTCGACACAGGCTGCTTCTCGACCAGGCGGATCTTGACGATGGACTTGGCGCTCTTGAAACCGTACTTCCACGGCACCACCAGGCGCACCGGAGCGCCGTTCTGGTTGGGCAACACCTCGCCGTACAGGCCAAAGGCCAGCAAGGCCAGCGGGTGCATCGCTTCATCGATGCGCAAGCCTTCGACATATGGCCAGTCGAGCACGCCAGAGCGCAGGCCCGGCATCTGGGCCTTGTCCGCCAGGCTCACGAACTCCACGAACTTGGCATTGCCTTGCGGTTCGGCCCGCCGGATCAACTCGGCCAGTGGATAACCGACCCAGGGGATCACCATCGACCAGCCTTCCACGCAGCGCAGCCGGTAGATGCGCTCCTCCATGGGGGCGAGCTTGAGCAGCGTGTCGAGGTCGTAGGTGCCGGGCTTGCCGACTGCGCCCTCGACCACCACGGTCCACGGCCGCGGTTTCAGGGTATGGGCCTGGCGCGCCGGATCGGACTTGTCGGTGCCGAACTCGTAGTAGTTGTTGTAGGCGATCACATCCTCGTAAGAGGTGGGCTTGTCCGTCGCCACGGCACCGGCCAAGGTGCTGCGCACACCCGGCAGCGCCGCAAGCTTGCCGGGCCGTGCGGTGGCGGGTGCCGCCTGGGCCAGCGCGTCGCGCGAGGCCCAGGTGGCCAGCGCCGTGCCCGTGGCGCCGGCGGCCATGCTGCGCAGCCAATGGCGGCGCTGTTCGAACACGGCCCGTGGGGTGATTTCACTGCCCAGGGGGTGGCTGCCCCCATGGCTTGTGGGCGCGCTGCGGCGGATCTGCATGCAAGACTCCTGAGTCAACGAAGGGGCGGTTGCCTCGCAGTGTGCCCGGGGTCCGGGGCGCGGCGAGACAGCAGGCCTGAGAGGCAGTCGCCGCGAGGGGTGGGAACCTTACATGCAGTCCGGTGAACTCACAGGTCGCCGAAGTCGGTGTGGATGACCTCGTCGCTGCCCAGCTGGGGCGTCACCGGCACGAACAACTGCAGCGAGTGGTGCTTGATGCGGTCACGGAAATGTTTGCGCTCGAACAGCTTCTGCTGCGCTTCCAGCGGCAGGTCGGTGATGCGGATGACGTTGCGGTCGATCAGCACATCGACCAGATCCTCGAGCACACGCACCAGGTCCGCATCCATGCTGGCGAACCGGTGCTGGTGCTCCTCGTCGTGGCCGAGGAAGGCCAGCACCTCGGGGTGGTCGGCGGGTAGCGCTTCGGCCCCGGCCACTGCCTCGCGGTACACGGTGTCGATCAAACCTTGGCTGTCGCGGGTGACATACGGCATGGGTTTCCTCGGAACTGCGGGGTCTTCGACACTTCGCGGCGTGACTTTAGCCGCCGCACCTGCAAGGAGGCCGCGCGTCATGGCGCTGCCGCGGGCGTCCGGGACGGATTGCACGAGCAGAATTCACGTGGGGCCGCATCCAGGCGCGTGCTCACCTCCCTTGTGAGTCAACGAAGGCCGGCCCGAGTTCCCGGACCCCCCTTGGGCCGGGGGGCTCACTACAATCGCCCACCTCAGGCCCCTCACGATGTTCAGCTTCTTTCGCCGCAAGGCCTCTGCCCCCGACACCCCCTCGAATCCCCCCGCTGCGGCCGCGGTTGCCGAACCTGTGGCGCCACCGGTGCCGCGCGGCACCTGGCTGGATCGCCTGCGTGGGGGGCTGCGGCGCACCGGATCCAGCATTGCCCAGGTCTTCACCGGCACGCGCATCGATGATGCACTGTATGAGGACCTGGAATCAGCGCTGCTGATGGCCGATGCCGGCGTGGCGGCCACCGAGTATCTGCTGGCCGACCTCAAGCGCCGCGTCAAGGAACACAAGCTGACCGAGCCGCAGGCGGTGAAGGGCCTGCTGGCGGACGCCCTGACCGAACTGCTGATGCCGCTGCAAGCCCAGCTCACGGCCGGCAACGAGCCGCCCACGGTGATCATGGTGGTGGGTGTCAATGGCGCAGGCAAGACCACCAGCATCGGCAAGCTGACTGCGCACCTGGCCGGTATGGGCATGAAGGTGCTGCTGGCGGCCGCGGACACGTTCCGTGCGGCGGCGCGTGAACAGCTCGATGCCTGGGCGGGCCGCAACCGGGTGGAGATCGTCAGCCAGGAAGGCGGCGATCCGGCGGCGGTGTGTTTCGATGCCGTCACCGCCGGCCGGGCGCGCCGCTGCGACGTGGTGATTGCCGACACCGCCGGCCGCCTGCCCACGCAACTGCACCTGATGGAAGAACTGCGCAAGATCCATCGCACGTTGGGCCGGGCCATGGCGGGCGCGCCGCATGAGGTGCTGCTGGTGGTGGATGGTCACACCGGCCAGAACGCCTTGACCCAGGTGAAGGCATTCGACGAGGCCTTGCGCCTGACTGGCCTGGTGGTCACCAAGCTGGATGGCACCGCCAAGGGTGGGGTGCTGGCGGCCATTGCCCTGTGGTCGCGCGAACGCGTGGCACAAGGCCTGCATTCGGTGCCGGTCTACTTTATCGGGGTGGGTGAGCAACTCGAGGACTTGCAGCCCTTTGATGCTCGCGAGTTCGCCACCGCCTTGCTGAGCTGAGTGAGTGTGGGCACCCGGCATGGGAGTACCGGTGCCACCCGCCGAGCGGGTTCTCAGCCGCCTTGGGGCGGCCCGGCGCCAGCTGAGAGCCTGTGCCCTCAAGTCTGAGTGGGTGGCCCCAGCGGGGCGGGGTTCGTGGGCGGCAAGTCGTCGAACCAGGTGGATGCCCGGGGATCGACAGGATCGTCTTTCCCATAGGCGTCGTTGACCTCGCCCACCGGCAACGAGGCCACGCCCTGGACTCCCGGTGCACGCCCCGGCACCACCCCTTGAGCAGGGGCCGCGCCGAGGATCAGCTCACGCGCCCGGGTGGCTTGCGGCAGGGAGGCGTCGCGCCATACGTGGACCTTGATGCCCGCGGCCGCCAGCACCCGGTCCATGCGGATGTGGCGCTTGCGCGCTTTTTCCGACTCCTCCGGATCCACGTCGCGCAATTCGATCGCCGCGATCACGTTGGCTGTCAGGTCGCAGACCAGGAAGTCCACGCTGACGTGTCCCACGCGGCGCATCCAGTCTGCATACGAATAGCGCTCCGGCACCTTGAGGAAACGTGCCAGCGGCACCTGGGCCAGGATCATGTGGTCGGGCAGCGCGTCGCGCAGCAGTGCCATGACACGCCGTTCGGGCTGCGACAGCATGCGTGTGGCTTGGGGTGGCCAGCCGGCCACCGTGTCCACCGCTTCAAGCCGGCGCTCGGTGTGGGCCGCGGCCTGTTTGCGGGCCGGGGCTTGCGAATTGCGCCTGGACCGGCGCAGCACCACCAGGAGGACCAGCACCAGCAACAGGGCTGCCAGCACGCCGGGGTAGGGAGGTTCTAGCAGTGCACGCATACGGAGGGGACGATAGCGGGGTGGTTTTGTGTGTCAATCCTAGGGGGGGCGGGGCGGACTGCGGGTGCACGCGGGGGGCTCAGCGGCCCATGCCCGGCATGCCCTTGAGGCCACCCATGCGTTTCATCATCTTCATCAGGCCGCCGCCCTTCATCTTCTTCATCATGCCCTGCATCTGCTCGAACTGATTGAGCATGCGGTTGACTTCCTGCACCTGCACGCCGGCGCCGGTCGCGATGCGCCGCTTGCGGCTGGCCTTGATGAGCTCGGGCTTCTGGCGCTCCAGGGGGGTCATGCTGTGGATGATGCCCACCATGCGGCGCATGTCGCGCTCGGCCCGGTCCATGTCGGCGGCGCCGGCCCGCGCGGCCATGTCGCCGGGCAGCTTGTCGATCAGGCCGGACAGGCCACCCATCTTCTGCATCTGCGAGATCTGGGCCAGGAAGTCGTTCAGGTCGAAGCCGCCACCGGCCTTGACCTTGGCGGCCAGCTTCTGCGCCGCCTGCAGATCGACGCCCTTTTGCACTTCCTCGACCAGCGCGACGATGTCGCCCATGCCCAGCACGCGCGCGGCGTGGCGCGTGGCGTCGAAGACCTCCAGCCCGTCGATCTTTTCCGACACGCCGGCAAACTTGATCGGCGCACCGGTGATGGCGCGCACCGACAGCGCCGCGCCGCCGCGCGAGTCGCCGTCGAGCTTGGTGAGCACGATGCCGGTCAGGGGCAGCGCTTCGCGGAAGGCGCGGGCCGTGTTGATGGCGTCCTGGCCCTGCATGGCGTCGACCACGAACAGCGTTTCCACCGGCTGCAGCGCGGCATGCAGGTCGCGGATCTCCGCCATCAGCGCTTCGTCGATGGCCAGGCGGCCGGCCGTATCGACCAGCAGCACGTCGAAGAAATGCTTCCTGGCGTAGTCGAGCGCGGCCAGCGCGATGTCACGCGGCTTCTGCTCGGGCGTGGAGGCAAACCACTCGGCACCGGCCTGCTGGGTGACGGTCTTGAGCTGCTCGATGGCGGCCGGGCGGTACACGTCGGCCGACACCGTGAGCACCTTTTTCTTGCGCCGCTCGATCAGGTGCCGCGCCAGCTTGGCGGTGGTGGTGGTCTTGCCTGCGCCCTGCAGGCCGGCCATCAGGATGACAGCCGGCGGCTGCACGGCCAGGTCGATGTCGGCGATGCCCTCGCCCATGGTGGCGGCCAGCTCGCGCTGCACGATGGCCACCAGCGCCTGCCCGGGGCTGAGCGAGCCCACCACCTCCTGGCCGAGCGCCTTGTCCTTGACGCGGGTGATGAAGTCGCGCACCACCGGCAGCGCCACGTCGGCCTCCAGCAAGGCCATGCGCACCTCGCGCAGCATTTCCTGGACGTTGGTTTCGGTGATGCGCGCCTGGCCGCGCATGGTCTTGACCAGGCGCGTCAGGCGTTCTGAAAGGGCGGAGGCCATGGTGTGGGGTGCGGTGAGGGGCAGGCGTGGACGGCTTCAGCGCGACGGCAGCGGCCGGGTGCGCCGCCATGCCTGATCCGACTGCACAGCCCCAGGCGCCCGAAAGTACACTGTCCGGGTGATTCTATCGATGGACTCCTGGAACGGCTCCGAACTGGCCCTGCTGCTGCTGGCGTGCGTGGCCCTGTGCGCCTATGGCGTGGCAGCCTGGCCGGGGGCGCGGGCCCGGCAGGACATGGCGTTGCGGATCGCCTGCGCCGTGCACGGCCTGGTGGTGGTGGCCCATTTGCTGGGCCTGGGCGCCGGCGGGACCCTGGGGCGCCTGGGCTTTGCGCCGGTGTTGTCGGCCACCGTGTGGCTGGTGCTGATCGTGTATGTGGTGGAGAGCCACTTCGTGCCGCTGCGCGGAGCCCGGCGCGTGCTGGCCTGGATGGGCCTGCTGAGCCTGCCGGCGCTGCTGCTGTTCCCAGGCTATGGCGTGATCATGCATGGGGCCGCGCTGTGGGAGCCGGTGCATGTGATCCTGGCCATCGCGGCCTACGTGCTGTTCGGTGCCGCGGTGCTGCATGCGGTGCTGCTCAATCGCAGCGAGCGGGCCATGCGCAATACCGCCGTCGCCTGGCGCCTGGGCGATGGCACCACCGCGGGGTCGCCGGCCGGCGGAACCATCCTGCCGTTGCTCACGCTGGAAAAGCTCACCTTCCGGTTCGTCGATCTGGGCTTTGCGGTGCTGTCGGCCGCGCTGCTGCTGGGGTGGTGGTTCTCGTCGCCGTGGCGCTGGGATCACAAGACGGTGTTCTCGCTGCTGGCCTGGGCGGTGTTCGCGGCCCTGCTGCTGGGCCGGCACCTGCGAGGCTGGCGCGGCCGCCGCGCCACGCGCTGGTTGTATACCGGCGCGGTGCTGCTGCTGCTGGCCTACGTGGGCTCGCGGTTTGTGCTGGAAGTGCTGCTGCACCGGCCGCCGCCGGTGGTGTCCATGACCCCCCATGAAGCGGGGGACCGGCAGCCATGATGAAGTACCTGCTGGTGATCGGCGTGGTGCTGCTGCTCGTGTGGCTGCTGCGTGCCCGCCGCCGTGTGGACTCGAAGCCCACGCGTCCTCCCGCCGCCACGGGCAAGCCGGCGCCCGAGGAAATGGTGAGCTGTTCGCACTGTGGCGTGCACCTGCCGCGCCGCGAAGCCCTTGCGGGTGGAGCGTCAGGCTTGTACTGCAGCGAGGCGCATCGCCTGGCGGGGCCCGCACCGCGATGACCCACCATGCCTGAAGCCACCCGAGCCGCAGGTCATCCACAGCCGCCCCGCGCGCCGGAGACGCGCACTCCCAACCGCGAGTCCTGGTTCGGCGAGATGCCAGCCCCGGTGGGCGAGGACGATGCCGCCACGTCGGCGTCCTCGGCCAAGGCCGGCGGCAAACCGCCGCTGGCGGTCGATGAACTGGGCCCCGATGTGCTCGACTCCGCCTGGGTCGAGCCAAGCACGCGCTTCCTCGAACAGCAGTTGCCGGACGGCGTGGCCGGCCCGCGGCCGGCGTTCCAGCGCATCTACCGCGCGTTCGTGGCGGCGCGGGCGGCGCTGGGCGTGCTGCTGGTCTTGTCGCAGATCTCGCTGGCCTTGTTCTCCAATGCAACGCCCGCGCTTTCGGCGCTGTTCCTGAGCATCGGCTACGCGGCATTCACGATCACGCAGTGGCTGCTGCCCGCGCGCTTGTCCGAGCCGGCCGTGCAAGGGCGGCTGCGGCGGCGCGAGTGGGTGGCAACCATCGGGCTGGATCTGGTGGCTTTTGGCGTGTTGCACAGCCTGTCCGGTGCCGCACCGGCCTATGCCGCGCTGTTCGTGCTGCCGGTGCTGATGGCGGGCGTGCTGACGGCCCGGCTGCCGGCCATGGCGGTGGCAGCCGGGGTTTCGATCGTGCTGCTGGGCTCGGCAGGGCTGGAAGTCGCGCGCGGCGGTGAAGGCACCGTGCTGATCACGCAGGCAGGCTTGGTGGGCGGCGGCTTCTTCCTTATCGCCGTGCTCGCCGGCGAGCTGGCCGGGCGCCTGGCCCGCGAGGAACTGGCGGCTCGCAGCACGCTGGCCATGGCGCGCCAGCAGGCCCAGTTGAACCGCCTGGTCATCGACGAAATGCAGGAAGGCGTGCTGGTGGTCGACCGGGGCGGCCGCGTGCGGGCGGCCAACCCGGCGGCGCTGCAGTTGCTGCGGGCCTCGCGGGTGAATCGCGCCGCGGCACCGTTCCTGCTGCGCGGCGTGCCGGCCTGGGAGCCCATGGTCAACGCGGTGGAGCGGGCGTTCTCCGAGGGCACCTGGCCAGTGGGCGGGCGCGACGTGACCTTGCAGTTCGACGCGCGCGAGGGTGAAAACGCCTCGTCGCGCAACCTGCGCCTGCGCATGCGCTTCACGCGCCGGCGGCACGCCACCTCGATCGAGGAGTTGTGTGTGCTGCTCATCGAGGACGCACGCGCCGTGCAAGCGCGTGCACGCCAGGAGAAGCTGGCCGCGATGGGCCGCGTCTCGGCCGGCATTGCGCACGAAATCCGCAACCCGCTGGCGGCCATTGCGCAGGCCAACGCCTTGCTGCACGAGGACATGGCCGATCCGGCCCTGCGGCGACTGACCCAGATGGTGTCCGACAACGTCGAGCGGCTCAAGCGCATCGTGGACGACGTGCTCGAAGTGGCCCCGCGCGAGAAGTTCGACGCCCCGGTGATCGACTTGTCCACGACGGTGGCCACCACCTGCAGCGAGTGGGCACGCACCGCCGGTTTGGCTGCAGACGACACCAGCCCGCTGGAAATGGATCCCGGCCGAGAAATCGGGGGCGTGCGTTTCGAGCCGGACCACCTGCGCCGCGTGCTCGTCAACCTGCTCGACAACGCCTTGCGCCACAGCAGCCAGCAACCCGGTTGTGTGCGTGTGCGAATCCGCAAGCAGGGTAATTCCGGGTTGGCCTTGTCGGTGGGCAGCGACGGTGCACCCATTTCACAAGATGTGGAGCCCTATCTTTTCGAACCTTTCTTCTCGACACGCAGTCGCGGCACGGGGCTGGGCTTGTATATTTGCCGCGAGTTGTGCGAGCGCTACGGGGCCACCATCGAATACCGCCCCCGCAATGCTGACAAGCGCCATCGCAACGTCTTCCAGGTCACCATGCCGCGCCTGCCCCTCCTGCCTGGACAGTCGCCATCACCCTCGCCGCTGGACCCATGACTTCACCCTCGCATTTCAGCTTGCTGGTCGTGGATGATGAGCCCGACCTGCGTACCCTGTACGAGCTGACGCTGCTGCGCGAAGGCTACGACGTGGAGACCGCAGGCAGCGTGGATGACGCCTGGCTGCACCTCAAAGACCGCACCTACAGCGCGGTGATCACCGACATGCGGCTGCCCGACGGCACCGGCCTGGACCTGTTGCGCCGCATCGAGGAAGCCGGCCGGCGCGAACGGGCCATCGTGATCACCGCCTATGGCTCCGCCGAAGGCGCGGTGGAGGCCTTGAAGGCCGGCGCCTACGACTACCTCACCAAGCCGGTGGACCTGAAGCAGTTCCGCAACGTCGTGGCGTCGGCGCTGGGGCGCCTGCCGGGCAGCGGGCCCACCGTGCAGCCCAACCTGCTGCCGGGCTCCAGCCGCGATGCCGCGCGCAGCGCGCCCCGGCCCGCGGCGCCTTCCGCGTTGCCGACCGTGGCCGCATCGGCCGCCCCGGCTGAGTCCCGCCCGGCGGCACCGGCGGCGCCTGTCAGCATCTCGCTGCGTCGCATGGCCGGCGGGTCCGGGTCCATGCAGCAGGTGCGTGATCTCATCGACAAGGTGGCCCGCAGCATGGCGCCGGTGCTGATCCAGGGCGAGTCCGGCACCGGCAAGGAACTGGTGGCGCGGTCCATCCACGAGGTCAGCGCACGCGCGGGCCAGCCGTTCGTGGCCGTGAACTGCAGCGCCATCCCGGAGAACCTGCTGGAGGCCGAGTTCTTCGGCTACCGCAAAGGCGCGTTCACCGGCGCGGCCGAAGACCGCGAGGGCTTCTTCCAGGCCGCGCGTGGTGGCACCTTGTTCCTCGACGAGATCGGCGACCTGCCGCTGTCGATGCAATCCAAGCTGCTGCGCTCCATCCAGGAGCGTGCCGTGCGGCCGGTGGGGGCGGTGGCCGAAGTGGCCGTGGATGTGCGCATCCTCAGCGCCACCCACAAGGACCTGGGCGCCGAGGTGCATGCCTCGCGCTTCCGGCAAGACTTGTACTACCGCCTGAACGTCATCCAGGTGCGCGTGCCGTCGCTGCGCGAGCGCCTGGTCGACCTGCCCGAGATCTGCACCCGGGTGCTGGAGCGCATTGCCGCCGACGCCGGTGTGAGCCCGCCGCCACGCCTCACCCCCGAGGCCCTGGCCCGCCTGGCCCGCTATCCGTTCCCCGGCAACGTGCGGGAGCTGGAGAACCTGCTGCATCGGGCCCTGGCCTTGTCGGGCGGCGAACTGATCGATGCACTCGACCTGGGCTTGCCCGAGTCGGAGGTAGGACTGGACAGCCAGTACGACGCCGTGGCCACGCTCGACACGCAAACCGCGGTGGCCGAGGCCATGAAGGCGCCGGCCGAATCGCCGCGCGCCAGCGAGGCGGCGCTGCCCACCGACCTGGCCGCGCACCTGGACGACGTGGAACGCGACATCCTGGTCCGCGCGCTCGAGCACTACCGCTACAACCGCACCGCCGCGGGCGCCAGCATGGGCTTGTCGCTGCGCCAGATGCGCTACCGCATGGCCCGGCTGGGCATCCATGTCGCCGATCAAGGCGTCACCATCGGCGAGCCGCACGACCCCAGTGAGTCGCCGGCAGACTAAGAGCGCTCCCAGGCCGACGACTACGTCGTCCGCCCCCCGAGGGGGTATGAGCAAAGTGGCCAAGCCACATTTGCTCATGGCGCCGCACGGCCGCGAGGCCTGGCGCGACGGCTGGCATGCCGGCGCCCGGCACGTGCCGTCGCCCAACTTCGGCCCGCGCCCCGAAGGCACGGCCATCCAGCTCACGGTGCTGCATTCGATCAGCCTGCCGCCGGGCGAATACGGCGGCGCGCAGATCGAACAGCTCTTCGTCAACCAGCTCGACTGGAGCGCGCACCCGTACTTCGAGCGCATCCGCGGCATCAAGGTGTCGGCGCATTTCGTGATCCGCCGCGATGGCGAGATGCTCCAGTTCGTGTCGGTGCTGCAGCGGGCCTGGCATGCCGGCGTGTCGAGTTGGAACGGGCGCGGGAACGTCAACGACTATTCCATCGGCATTGAGTTGGAAGGCCTGGAAGGCGAGGCCTTCGATGACCGGCAATACCCCGTGCTCGCCGCGCTGCTGCGCGA
>Ga0307516_10003177_pt1 | contig 21378 bp, 25 predicted proteins | sample 19_EM_MG_FD_203310 | JGI IMG/M metagenome (GOLD analysis project Ga0307516, IMG submission 203310) | Populus trichocarpa ectomycorrhiza microbial communities from riparian zone in the Pacific Northwest, United States - 19_EM | ecosystem: Host-associated > Plants > Roots > Unclassified | place... | reverse complement strand
ATTATTTCTGCTACTTGCTTTTGGAGTAGCGTATATAGTTTCCTTAGTCAAGGCTTCATTCCCTTACTAGTCTGCTTCTCTTTTGTGAAGGATAACCAGATTGTGTCCGCCTCCAGGCTCCAGACGCTTTCAGGCTGAGGCAGTGTCGCCGAATCGGGAAGTTCACCTGGAATTGACTGGGGCATGGACAAAGAAGTCCTCTGGCTGATACCATCGATCTCAGCCAAGTATATATGTTGGCCACTGCAGTCAAATGCGGCAGGTATTCAGACACTGCCTCGAGCGCTTGCTGTGGTTTTGGGTTCGACCACCGCCGCCCCAGCGAGATTCAGAGCCTTAGCCTAACCTGTACTCGTCGACAGTTGTCGTCCCCGAGAGCAGCTTCACACTGTCGGGTATACAACTGTCCTCGTTTATGTTCTTCCTGGCTCTGCCAGTGGTAGCCGTATAGTTGTTGCTTCTGTCGCCCCCCATCCACCGGTTTGGCTCTGGACTGACTCCCCTAATTGCCCGTAGCACGGTAGGAGATGCATGCTGAAGAGGAAATAAGCACAGTCAGGATAACTAGTATGTTTTATTGGTGTTGCTGGTACGGGAGGTAGCTCGCTAATAGTCCGTGTGCTCAGTTCTTGGAGCAAATGCCCTTGTCAAGAACAAGCTGCCAAAGTTTGGCACACATGACCCCTTTGCGGTCGTATCAGTGGACGATGATCAGAAATACAATACTAAAGCAGCAAAGAGTACGTTCAATCCGACCTGGAGTCAACACTTCGACATGTAAGTTGGCACTTCTGATTTACTATTGTGTAACTTGCCCTTCATACCTTCACGTCACCTAGCACTATCAAACGGACATCAACCATCACTGTCCAGGTCTGCCACCTGGGAAAAGTATCGAAAAAATTTCAATATTTTCGGGGTCTGGTGAAGATTACAGGAGGCGAGGCTCTCGAATACTCCAGAAACGACCATGGTACATTTTTTCTCTTGTATGCGGTGACGTTGCTCACTGCCACTCTCTAGGTTTGATTACCAAAGATTTAACAGAACCCTCGAATTGTTCACGGGGGTACGGAAGGCTACTATTCTCATTCTCAGTTCCGCCAGTTAGTACAGTGGAAGGGGATCATTCACCCACAACATCCACTTCTTCGGGACAATCACAATCCAGGACATCATTTTCTCCTTCACAAAATCCACAGACATCGTCCTCACCTCCGCAAATAAATGCGGTGCAACAGGATCACCGTAGCGTCGATCAGATACCCACATCCCAGGACCTGCAATCCTCACCTGCCCCGGGGCCCCAAATTTTCTCCTCTCTTCCTCAAGTTCAAAGCCAAGCAGTTGAGTCACCTGCACCCTCCATTCTCCTGGAATCATTATTGTCATCCTCCGCTTCCTCTCACGGGTCACCGACTTTGCCCCCACAAACCAGCGGAGTGCAACAGTTCGCTCCAAGTTCTCAGCGATCAGAATCTTCTGCGCATTCAGGTCTCGCTTCACAGGAGACGCGTAATTCATTCCTAGCCACTACAACGCAGCAAGATTCGACATCTACACCCTCCACGATCTTGCAACAACTGCACTCCCATGACACTGTCAACCTTCCCACCTTCCAACATCCACAGACCTCAGCACGAGCGAATACACAATATCAGGACCCCATAGATCAGGCTCCTGTACCTTGCAACCTGGTGTTGCACACTTCTGTACTTTTGTCGCCTTCTCCGCAGCAGCAGCCACAGTCCTCAGTGCTACTTCCACAAGCTATTGCAGTCCAGCACAACATATCGACGTCTCCCTCCTCTTTACCGCAACGACAGCTTTCCCCGCATTCGCCCCGTACTTCACAGCAGCCACAGATTACCAGTCCGGACCGTACTACTGCCGAAGGCCCTCTGCCCCTAGGCTGGGAGAAGCGCTACACTGAGGAGGGTCTGTTGTACTTTGTGGATCATAGCAATCAAATTACGACGTGGAATGACCCACGTCCTACCATTCCCTCTATGATCAACGGTCTCGGAGGTCTTCTCTTGGGATGGGAAATGCGTCGAACCGCAGAAGGACGTTGGTTCTTCGTGAATCACAGTGCTCGCACCACGACGTGGAATCACCCACAATTTACCACGACTGCTGGCAATGGCTGTCTCGGACCTCTACCTTCTGGATGGGAAGTACATTTTTCCCCGACAGGCCGGAAGTACTTCGCGAATCGAAGCAACCGCACAACGACGTGGGATGATCCTCGTCCACCTAGGGAACGAGGGAACGAACAAACGGATGGATGAGTGAATGAACCTTTCCGGGGGAAGGTTGATACAATCCTTTACTTGTCAGTATGCACGTAGAATTGTTTGACACGTTAAGCCTCTGTACAAATATATGTTAGTGTTTTACGCATAAGCAATGGGCCACGCCAAAGGAACTTGCCCATACTATGGTTGGAGAGCAGGTAATTTAGCGAGCGTCACCTTGTTCACAAAGATGTTGTGTTCCACTTTCATCACTGCAGTGGCGATTGACCTGTCTTCATGTCTACGGTAAACAACGTCTACGAGGGTGCTATCTTCTAGTGACAGCAATGTCGGACAAAGGATCGTCCTGTTGCGGTTGAACGTGGAAGAAAAGGAAACCAATGTACAATGGAATGGTATCCCTGTTCAAAGACAGCTTCTCTTTACTAAGCCTGTTGGGTAAAGGGGATGTCCCGAACTCACTGCTGTGATGTTCGAGGGAGCGTAGGTGTCATTCTTGGTTCTGACACTGTAGGATCTCTGTACTTACCAGTATAAGTCATGACGGTGTGGTCATTGAATGCAGCCCATAGGATCTCCACCTGTTCTCATGGGCGTCCACAGAGCTGTAATACTGACTGCTGGCGCACCCCATGATCAAGATCGCAATATTGCAACTCGTCATGACCGTGGTTGTGGTGTAATCGCCACCACATTTTCAAAGCTTGAGACCTGACTAGCTTCCTTCAAATTTCGAGGGTTGTCTACTACTGTAGGAGACTAAGCTATTTCTTCTTCCAGGTCCCCGCACAATTACATAATTCTCCAACTTCGCCGACCGAAAAACCTCCGCTTTGGAACTACTGACTTCACTTCATCAACATACTTAACCACTATATCCTTGTCTCCTGCCTCAACCTTCAACTCATCAGGTGCTCGCTTCACCAACCTGGTTCCAGAACCAGACATGACCGGCAAAAAATCGCCAACGAAGTACGTCTTCTTCCTATTCACTGCGCCCAACACTGCACCGTTTTTCATTATCTTCTTTGAGACTATACATTGCCCTATTGAGGACAGCTCGATAGTCCCATGAAACGAACGTGGGATGAGCACAGTTATAGGTTTGTTTTGAGTGACAAGTTCGAGGGAGAAAGGGTGGATATTGTCAATTGTGTTCTAACCCAGACGTTAGTGTTCATTTGCAAGAGTGACTCGTGGCAAGCGGCACAACGCACGACTTTAACATTGAGAAATCCACTCTGCGAATCCACATGCATCCTCGTTCGTCTTGGGTCGAGTGCAACGTCCAAGTCCTTACGACCCACAATCCACAGATCAAGATCCAAATCCCCGTATGTATGTATATACATATTCATCCTCTTCCCGAGTACTATATCCATAAAGTTGGGTGGCGGCGAATATGCTTCTTGGATGGGTAGCAATGGGTCGATGATGAATGTGCCCTTTGCACTGGGATAGTTTCCATTAATGTAGAGGAAATTTGTGGCTTTCAGTGGTAACTTGGTGAGTGGGTTTACTGCTGCTGAGGTGGAGGTGGGCAGGTGTGTGCCCTGTGGGTGGACGCTATAGGCTGGTGGTTCATCTTTGGTGTCGATCTGGCTCTGTCATACGTCTTCCATAAGCTAATCACTATGTACTGGATAGATGACCTACATCCTTCGTGGGACCTGTTGGAGCTTGTGCACTTGCGTGCTCTACTGGAGACATGAAGTTGGTGACTGTATCGTGAGGCCATCAGCAAAACGCCTAGAGCTAGAACCCCGGGGGTTCCAATGCGTAACACTTGCCGAGTTGAATAACAGTGCTCACCAAGTCTGCAAGCGCATAGCCTAAAAGTTCGGCCATCTTTCAGATAGGCTGGTACCAAGGAGAGCAAGGGTTAGGGGGTGCCACTTGAGTAGCTACCTCAGCCCCTAATATGACCAGAATCGAAGACTTTCAAAGGGGCCTCACTAACGTTGATCTCACCTGCTCATCGCTCCTAGTAGTACCACTACCACACCCACCCGCTTGACCTGAGTCGATTCCCACAAAGCCAAATTGATGGCCACTGGTACACCCACTGGCCCAGAGTGACATGGCAGCCAGGCTTGGAAGACTGAGTCAGAGTCAACACAGGGACGGAGGAACAGCCAGATTTGTATGCCGCGATTCGTGACGGGGAATGTGCCAAGTTCCCAATCCTCAATCGAGGGGCCCACTTTGAAGTTTGTGTCCTCCGACAAGCTTGATGAATTCGTCTCGGAATATATAGCCCTGTCCTCCACTCGAGTCGTCGTCCGACTGGCAGCCCAAGACATGATTTGGGCAACGCACGGCCAGTCTCCTCCAATATATGGCGTGGAACTCGAGTGATATATTTCAAGATAGGCGAAAGCGTCCTCTTGTCGCCGATGTGTTGAAGAACTGGAGATCCCTCGGCGCTATCATCTCTCGCAGTGTCCACCCACGCGAGAACCACTCCGGCCAGCCGTTCGACCAGACCCAGGGACGACTTTCAGTGGGAAGGGGTAAGCCAGGGACGTCGTGGAGGTACGCATAGCATGTCCTTGAGTTTTCTTACCATCGCTACATGGAATTGATGCCTCTGATAGCTCTTCGCTTGTCGATACAGCAAGTGTCGACCCACAACCACTTGTACCCGTCCTTCTTGGCCTGCTCGCAGCTCTGGAGGATCTTTCGATAGCCATCGCGCTGGCGAATTTCATTTCTCTCCTCCTCGTCCATCTTCGCGTGCTTGACTATCTCTTTATAATCCACTTCTTGCCCGTCGATCCATCAATGGGATAAGATCGCGTACTCTGTTACTTCATCATCACCGAACTCGAGAACTTTGGCTCGACGGTCAACTCGCTTTCTCTCTAATCAGTCCCTCCCTTTCAAGAAAGGCCGCTACGTTGAGCATGCGCATGCTGCACAAGTGCACGTCAATCTCGACCGTGATCATCGATTGTAGATGGTATCCATACCTCTAAATGGATTGGTGACAATACGTGATACAATCAGGTTGGTTCTCTTTGGTTGGTTAACGTCTTTATATCCCAGTGCGGACAATTGATGGTGATGGAAGGGCACAAGGATAACATGTGTAATTTCTAGCTGAAAGGCTTCGGCATATCATTATCATGTAAGATATCTTGTTGATCACCCATGCGGACGGATCGAAGTTACTTCCGAAACTAATAACTATACACAAACCTTGTTCATAGACATCAACAATTTTTTAGGATCTGCTCATGGTGACTTCGGGCAACATCCATTGTCTCGATTGTTGATTGGGTGAGGAACTAGTATGGAGTCATTGATGACATCATTCCATAATTTCATCCACCCCACCGAGCACCTACATAGGCACAACAGCCCCAGCTTCACTAGCCCTCAAAAACAGTTACTGTCACCCTTTACTATTGACCACTTCTCATGACCGACACGCAGACCAAGCAACACCAGGATAAGCACACTCTTCGCGTGAAAGATATCACCGACAATTCCAACCAAGGCATTGTTGATGGTCGCCCAGTGGGTACGCACCTTACAACTTACTCGATGCGCTCTAGTCGCCCATGCCCACTGTATATGGTTCAGGTGCTCGACCAGCGCCAGCGCTCGTCACGTTAAACACAGTCGTGGACCCTGACGCGTCTGCGGATGTCCCAGTGCAACAGGACCCGCCCGCATCAAGCACGCTGATCGGTGCTACATCCAAGGATGTCTATCATGGCTTGGGTGTGCCAGTACAGGGGATGTCCAGCAGGGAGCTTCGCCATGATGGTCAGATAGGCCGGAAACGCCACGGCGAGGGAACCGAGCAGTTCGGTGAGGGCCAGATATATGAAGCGCACAGAACAGCGGGGACGCATAAGGTGAATGGGGAGAGCGAGAGGCGTTTCATTGCAACCAAGGGCGAGCTTGAGGGAAAAGGTTCGAACAGGTGAATTCACGGACAGGACACGATAGGATAAAATGGACAAATTGCATGTTTTCCTGAGTTTGTATGTACAACCATGGCCATGAAATAGGAATTTTTAAGGCATACGAGCTTAAACGATGATGGGACGTAGTTTAATAAGACCGAGACGGCAATGTACCTTAAACGATAATGTACGAAGAGCAATAGGAAGGAATAGGATACGTGCTAAAGACCAGGGAGCTTGCATGTAGGAACAGCTACAACGTTTTCAAATCCTCGTCATGCCGTGGTGCCTCCGCCGAAAGCCAAGGTACCTTGTCCACGTTCGGGATCGCTCATTCTGTGAACGCGCACGGAGGGCCCCATAGTAACGGTACCCATATCTTGTGGTGTAATCAGTATGTATTGCTTCTTGTCAGAAGCATTTGCAGTGTCGATCTAAAGGGGTACCCTGAGACAACTTCATGAGGGTTGCTAGTAGTACGCACCATCATGCGCATACTAATACGGCGATTGACCGCATCCATAAACACATCGAACTCGTCTGGTGTAAGTGTCAGCGACTGCAGGACTTATGCTAGCGGAAGAAGACTTACCAAGGCAACGAAGAGGACAACCAATCGAATCCCATAGTGACAACAACAAACAAATGGTAGAGAACGACTTCTCTCCACCGCTGAGGGACCGAGGATCCTTGTCCCTCCGTGCCTGAGTCGCTGCTTGGTCCTCCGTTTGGACCTGAAAATCATCAGTCCAGCCATCAAACGTATCCAAAAGCTGAACTGACCTTGAGCTGAAGAGTCTGATTGACATGATCAAACAAGACTTTGCCGAAATAACCCCGGTTAGAAAGGTGATACTGGAATACGAGTTTGCATCGGAGCGCAATGTGTCGTCGGAATTCGTGCCACTTGTCTAGACGTATAACTAGAGACTGCTTTAACCTCTGGAATACGCGGTGATTGTTTAAAGAGGTATCCAAATAGGGTAGATTGACACTGACATTGTTGACTGTAGCAAGTCCTTGAAGGTCTCGCTCAGCGTTGTCAAGGTCTGCCTTGGCCTTGTTCACCTCGATTGTCATTTCCTCGACAGTCGCGCCCTGCCTATACGACAATGAGCTCTTACCCATCTGAGGGATAGGTAACGACATACTGGCGTTCACGTTCTTTCAGAGCGGCTTGTACTGAGTCCAGCCGGCGCTGCACCTCAGTTACCTTGCGAGGGTTCTTCACTCGGTCGCAGTACTCTTGGGCTCGGGCCGTCCAATCCTATCGAGCTCGTGAGCACACAAAGGTCCAGAGAGATCACCCAACAGCCATACCGTGAACTCTTGCTGAAGAGTGTCTGCCACCATCTCCTGCTCCTCGACCGTTTTCTTTTCTTCATCCAATTTCTTCGTAAAATGATCCCGCTGCTGCTGGGCTGTCAACCGCTTGGTTGCGGCCTCTTCCACTTTCGTCTGCACCGAGTCGCGTCCAATGTTGTAAAAGGAATTAACAAATAACACCATACCGCAAACTGTCCACGAGTGTCCTCAAAATTCTTAATCTGCTTCTTGACTTCGTTCAGTTCCGTCAGTAAGCTGACTTGTTCCTGGTCAACGGCGGTCTTGCGCTGAGTCAAATCCTGGAATTGTTGAAGAATCAACTTCTTCTCTTCCTCGGCTTCCTAACAAAATATTCAGCCTCGGTAAATGCAAGGGAACGAGGTAGACGGACATCTTTAGCGCCCTGTAAACCACTGATACCCGCAGGCATCTCTTCGTTGGCTTCTGTCTGAAGCTGACTGTGCGTAGTCTTCGCCACTCGCAGAGCCTCCAGCGCAGTACGCTCTCGTTGCTAAAAGATCATCTGTCAAGGCATCCAACGCAAAGGGATGAATAAACAAATTCACCTCGATTGTTCTGTTTGCTTGGGTTGCTCTGTTGAACGCTTCAAGGAGTTGATTGCGCTCAACTGAAGCATTTTTGTATTCTGATTCCGCCTCTTGCAATTTATCCTGCCATAGACTTGTGATCGAAGGTCAGGAGACTGACCAAGAGATAGAGGAAGGAGCACTACTTACCGGAGTTCAGTGGCATTATCATTTGCCGTGAACATCATCTGCCGCGGGTCTGCTGGAGGAAGCCTGTTTAATTTGATGGATGAACCACCGCCTTCGCTGGAAACATTCGACGAAGCGTAATTAGCATCCATTGGCGAACACCGATTAGATACACACCTATATCTGGTGACACGCATAAAATCGGCGGTCCAACCCACTCCGCTACGCAGCCCAATAAGGACGTCGTCACCAGCCTTACGGTTAAGCCCAAGAACCGTCCGCTCGATATTCGACTGGTTGATTAAGATGCGCAAAACGTATGAGTCGGATATCTAAGCAGACACGACAATGTTATACCATACTGTGAATAAAAGCCAGGCTGTAATCCCCTTACCTCCAGTGCACGTAAGACAGTCAGCACATGACTGGGTGGCTCTCCAGAGCTATAGTCGAACAAATCGCGCTCCGAGATGATAATACTGATGTGATTGCTAACCAAACCTTCAGGGTGAAGTCTCCTCAGGTCAGCGAAAACACTCACTTTTGCGATTGCTCAAAGATCCGCTTCAGCTGCGGACGATCCCTTGCATCTGTGCATGCAAAGGCGCTCATCATGCTTCCGAGCTGGGCCCGCAGTAGCGGTGCCCATGTCTGGTCCTTCAATCTGACGTGTAATCCCAAGGGCCCGATCGGAGTTTCTCCATGCCAGGTCATTCGTCTGATCTGTTCGAGAACAGCTTTCATATTGCGACCGTAAGGCGCCAACGAATTATTCTCCCGCTCCTTGCACCGAGATGTCATAGTGTTGCATTCTTCGATGCGAGCCTGTGCTTGCTTTATCCTATTTTCAGTGTCCATCCCTTTGCGTCTACACTCCTCTGCAGTCTCCAGGTTAGTGCGTTTCTCATCACAAACCTCTTTATGAGCTTGTTCAGCTACAGTAACAACAAGTTTGGCTTCCTCTAGACGTCGGTAGAGCACATCTCGTCTGGCCTGAGTATGGGTCTCCATGCGACGAGTCTCTACCTCGATTTGAGCCTCGAAATCCCGAATCGCCTTGTTTAGCGAGCCCAGGCTTGCATTCATCTCTCGTTCGTCATTCTGCACAGATCCATATTGACTCAGTAGAACAATCGACCGTATTGAAACCTACCCTGAACTGGTTAAGTATGGTTTTGTTGGCTCGCATTTTATCTTGTAGTTGTTTACTGCTGTTATTGAGATGGTCAATGTTACCGAGGTCAGTGATTTCTCTCTCCAGCTGTTCGATTTCATCAGAGGCCTCTTTGAACTGAGCCTGCAAATAATTGGTTTAGGATAAACATAAATACATGCACCCATGAGATACTTACTTCCGCGGCATGAAGCCCTGCTTCGATTTTTGGGAGTCGTCGCTGCGCTTTCGCGACCTCTCCAAATTTCGCCTCCATTTCCTGTCATAATTCAACTTTCGATGCAGCGACGGAAACCACCGGGGAGCATACTTGTTCTTTAGCAGCGACATGCGCCCATGCGAGCTCTTTCTTGAGCTCGTCAGCTTTGTGGCGCTGCTCTCGGGCTTTCGACGCTTCTTGGAAGCGTGCGGTGGCCTCTTTAAATGCTGCCCTGAGCTCCGGGAGGGCTTGTTTCTTCTGATGAAGGATTCTCTTGGTTGAGTTGATGTTCCCCAAACACGAGTCATACTCCTCGCTAAGCTGGCTTAGTTGGGTACCACGAAGGAAAAACTGAAACAAAATTTGGTGGTAGTTCGGTATATTTGGCGTACCAAGGCGCACCTTGTACTTGTCCGTGGGGTGCGACGCACTCAAAAATTGACGAGCAGCATCTGTTCACCGTTAGTCAACATCCGCACCAATGACGAGAATGCCAACGAACCTTGTGTCAGTACATTCAAAGGGTTATCTACTTGAATATTCATATGATCGCATATGGCGGCTAGTTCGTCTCGCTTATCTGAGACCTTGGTTCCATCCTTACTCTTGATTGCCCACGACGAGGCACCCTGTCTATTGAAAGTGCGAGTAATGACGATGCTTTTTCCGTATTCTTTTGGCCGGTATGCCTCTTCGCCCTGATTCTTGAGAGTAAGCGTCACTTCGGCTTTGCTATTGCAACAGAGGGATGAGAAACTGGGAAGTGTCACGAACAGAGTAAAATTTCTCACTTTTGACCCTCGCGAATAAAAGACTTGAGGCCGTTTCCGCGTCCAGTTGATATCGTCTTTCCACCAAGGGCAATAGTAATCGCGGATAGAACTGCGCTCTTACCACCTGATAGGGGCACAGAGTGATGAGTCTAGCTAGTCAACGAGGCATGCAAACGCGAGATTGCTTACTTCCGTTGTGACCTGTTATACGCTCATAAATATGATTTTCGAACATAAGCAGAAATGGACCGCACCAATGATGAAGTTGATCTGGGGACCGAAAGTAAATGTCAGGCGCGGGTGACACATGAAATTCGTCATTTCGATGCACTCGATGATTCCATGGTCTGCAATGCCCTGTTTTCAATGATGAGCGCACAGTGCGTAGATGAAAGGCACGTTGCTCATACCCCAGCTACATTTTTCCTGGCTTCGAGATGTTCCCGTATGGCAGCGCCATTCTCCTCCTCAAACCGCTTCTCAAACTCCTCGTTCTCTTCGTCAGCATCGGGTATGTCGACACCTTCATCGTCTGTGCTCTCATTTCCACGTGCTTTTCCCTTCGCCTTGCCGTTGACATTGGGCTTCTTCTCGCGTGCCGGAGAAGACGGTATTAGCTGTACCTCGTCGTCATCGCTGTCCTTTATCTTTGCGCGTTTCGACACCTGGGAAGATTCAAGGGTCTCGTCGTCGCTGTCGGCGGCTACTCTGCGTTTGGCCATGACGGTCGATCGCGAAAGCAAGTCGCGCCGACGCGTCAATCGAAATGGAACGTCAACACGACCAAACACTGGTAGCCACGTGATCCAGAACTTGAGGACGAGACTTGGCAGCCGCTTGTCCGAGTCGTCGCCGGACACAGCGAGCTTGACGAAAAAGACGGTGCAAGTGTATGCTAGATGCTCTACTCGAACGTGCATGGATGTAGTATTATAGTGTAGTGGGGATAATCTAATAGCCATTTCCCGGTACATACCGTTTCCACGGGCGTTGGCAAGTGCAACCACTTACATATAATAACCCACCTCTGTTGTTCCCTTCCAAGTTTTGTTCTCTGGATTGCTCAGACCCACTCGCTGTCTCGCTCGCCGTCGCACTCAGCAGGCATCTAAGAGGCTTCCACTCCCTTTTTATTTATTTAATCATACCCACCCTCATCTAGGCGCGAAGCAAACCACATATGTCGGTCTTTCGCTCACAGGATGTGCAGTCGCTCACACCCCCGTCATACAGGCCAGTCACACATCCAAACGACACCAACCGACACTCGGGGTTTGGCGCAGTCGGTCTTGGCTTCCTTGCAGGCAGCATGGACGATGACGACGAGGACGTGAAGCCACCCCAGAGGCAACCCATGCCAGCACCAGCAGCACCGAGACAGCCTCCATCAATTCCTCTCGCTGCCCCACGACCAGGATACCCTGCACCTGTCGCTGCCCTCAAGATGCCGCCGTCGCCCGAATCCACTCAGCGTACACAACCTCCGCAAATGTCGCAAGTCCCCCAGGCCCTCCGCGTCACTCGGCCGCAGGTCGACATGGGTGTACCGCGCATGCCCGCCCCGATCTATCAGACGCCAGCAGTCCCTCGACCCGTCGTACCAAGTACACCTCATCCCTTACAACCACCCATGATGCCCATCACGCCTGTCTTCGCCCGTCCATCAAAGTCTCCTAGACCGGCATCAGATGTCAAATTTGCATCAGAAGTTATCATCCGCGGTAACTCAGAGGATAACCTCTTACCGAAGCGGGGTGAACGCGGCGATCACTTCTGGAGAAGGTTCAGTATAGTTGCCAAAGAGGAGAAAAAGCCCAGGTAAATGGTTCTTCTTTTCACGACTTCTGGTCAATTGTTTATATGCATTCCCTTAGTTCATGGCTGATAAAGACGCAAAACGGTACGAGTTGGATGTCTCGATGGGTCTGGCTAGTGGCCATTGTCATCGTATGCACCATCTCCCATAATCATCGCATGCACGGCTGACCACTTTATACAGCTGGCAGGAATCGGATTGGGCATCGCATACGGCGTAATCCACAAATCCACAACCTATACCCCACCAACCGCAGTGGGCGGTAAAGCCAACGAGACTGCGGGACCTACAACTACTCACATACACACCGGTGCTCCGGGCCAGACTAGTTCATCACTCCATGTCTCACCCACGAACACGGTGGCACGCCGCGGGCCTGAACCAACCCACTTAGATGCTATCTATGTTCCCCATATACGCTCAGATGACCTGCTTCACGGACTGGTCCAACCCAAACCTCCCAAGTACAGCAGGAAACACCGCCTTCGCCACCCCGGACACTAGCCTCTTTCCCATTTGCTAAGCGGGGTGTCCTCTCGCTACACATCCTATGCATATATCCGACTACGACCCTCGCATACTAGCCGCCTAAGAATTCGTCCGGAGACCGATATCCTCGCAACACTCTAGCCTACTGTTGCATCTATCTTGTCATTTTCGACACCCTGGGACCGATCTCGACAATGTCCTATCCTCTCCTTTGCACCCTCCTCACGCTGAACGAAGCCCGTATTTTATTGCATATTTCATCAGCTTCTACTTCATTCTGCCATACGTTTTATTCCCTCCTCTTCATGCCCATGCCCTACTCCATGGCCTTTCTCTTCTACGATTACCGATCCGTCGTACATCCCTATTCATCTATCAAATTGGACACATTTGTTATGGATGGGACGCATCTCGTTGATGATTTTCTTTGACTTTCTTGCACATTATTGGCATTTCTTCCCGCTCTCAGTGGATGATCAATATCTCCTGCTTCATTACTATGCCCATGCCATGGCCAGTCAGTTGTAAGTATTCCTGGACACAAGGAAATCCACTGTCAGAAACCTTCACTTTTACAATCTCCCACTGCAACAACCCAGTTCATTCTATATCGACTCCGCGTGTACTCGAATGATCAATCTGCACCGAAGGGCCATTAGAGTAATACAATACACATTTCCATAAGACCTAAAATAAGTGAATGCGTGAACAGCCATGTGCAATGACAAGAAAATATTAAAACGAAGAACACTATAGCTCGTCAAGAAAACATCACGCAATAACAGGCACTGATCAAGTCATCCTCGAAGTCTGGCAGGAGCTCGCTGCCTCTGCGGCTTCACCTTGGGTTCGCCCGAGACGTCGACAATGTCTACCTCCCCTTCAGACGAGATGACCTCCGGCTCCATCTCTTCATTCTTGCGCTTCTTCCCTTCACCATCCTTCGCCGCTTTCTCCGCCCTCCACGCCTCGGCCAGCTGGGTAATTCGGGATGCAAGGTATCCTCGGAATTGCGGAACGTCGTGGTCTTGCCATTGCGTCTTGCGATCGGCGGCGGGTATAGTTCCTTTAGCCTGTGGCGCATGTCAGTCAAACGTAGCGGGGTACAGCTGCCAGAGACGAAACACACAGTCGTGATGATATGAAAGTGATGCTCCGGATTACTCATGAAAACTTTGGTTAAGTGAAGAAGATAAATGCCACAGTCCCAAGAATTGGGCTGGGTGGGAACCTGGAAGGATATTTTATCAGGAATAGACATGTTGCTAGCAGCATCAAACTTCTGACATGGACCTGCTTGCCAATGGCACCGCGGACTTCATCGAAGCCCCTCTTATCTTTGGCCTCTCGGGCAAGGTAGTGCTTCAGAACCTTAATGGCCTGCGGATGTTTACTGCCAAGGGAGTCCAGAGTGAAGATGTACGTCCTGAGTCAAAATTAAAAATTGTAAATTGTAAAGTGTCACAAAAGAACACCACGCACTGGGAAGGTCGTATTGGAGACGGTGTCTGCGTCACCACTAACATATCATCCACTTCAGCCTCCTGCCGCCGATCGTTTTCCTCATCTTCGCTATCCACGACGACAACAGCTTCGCCAGCCGTCTTTTCTTGTTTCTTGGACAAGAACGGCGATCCATAAAAGCGGGTAACAGGGACACCTGATCTGGGTCCAAATATCCCTTTAAAAAAGTGGGCGGGGGGGTTGAGCTCGGGCAATTGGGGGAGTTCGGAGGGTTCGGGAAGTTCCACGTCAGGCCATTCAGCAAGCGACTTTTCGCCATCCACGTCCATCGCATCTCCACGAAGGGGCGACGTTGGGTACTGCAAGTCACTCGGAGCAGTAGACGTGGCACGAGCATCGAACTTGGAGCCTGGCTTGACAGATGCTATATCAGAGCAGGACAGTCTCACGGCGGCTGCAGTAACGTCTTCCATCTCCTCGTCCTGCGTCACGCTGGGTGTCGTGGCACGAGTCGCTTCTTTGGACGAAGTACCACCGTCGCCTCCCTGGCCGCTGGAAGTTGAGGCGGCTTCAACTTGCGATCGTGAATCAGTAGGCTCTACCCCCGCACTAGCCTTCGCTTTACCCTTCGCTTGTTTGCGGGTGGTTCGAGATGGTGAGGGCTGCACTGCGAGAGGTGGTTCAAGCATGTGTCCAGGCTCGTATATGATCGCAAGATACCAGTGCACGCTGTCATACTACTTAGGCACGGAAGAATCAAGAAAGTTGAAGGACCCACTTCTCATTGATGGGTACAATGATATATTTCTTCGAGAACAGATCGACCTTAGAAGTCCATTTCCGAACACTCTGGTATCCTTCTTCAGGACTGTAGAGCGTGAGTACAAAATCAGTCGAAAAAAAGGTATCACCCACTTCTTCTTATTGAGTTTCTTATAAAAGAATGAGCTGGAGACATGAATCTGATCTGCAAGCGTTGGATCCTTCTCTCGGAGTTCACTGAGCCAAAGCCTAAGGGACGCATCAGCAAGCCTGTGACATCGAAACAAGAAAGAATATACTTCAACCCAAACTCAATAAGCGTATCATTGAGATATTCTTCCGGACCCAGACGTCTCAGATCACTGCGCATGATGTTGAGCGCTCCGGGTCCAGGGGGATACACCAAAAACCTTTGTAATCATCAGACAGCAGGGAGAGGAGAAATCGGCAAGCACACACAAGTCATCCGGTTCGGCAGCCGCCGGTGGAGGTGGAGGTGGCGATGGCGACTTCGCCCTCCGAGCTGTAGATTGCCGCAGAGAACGACGAAGATCAGATGGACCTGCCTCAGAATCCGGTGGTTTCCTGTGTGCGAATCGCATGAAGTTCTCAGATGACCAAGATGGAACATACGGTCCAGGTCTGGAGACCTTTATCTTAGCAGAGGATGAACTAGGAGTAGAGGACCGGGTGACGACGAGTGTAGGCGGCGCCATTCCTGATTCTTCATGTTCAGGCCTTAATAGCTGCTGGCTGGCCATATCGGCGGCATTTTTGACCTGTTCCAAAAGCGAACTTCCCGCTTTCGGCCTATATGAGATTAGCACGAGGAAAACTAGCAACGAATCTCGTTACCTAAGTGTTTCTTGGTCGTTGCAAACATGCCTCAGGAAGGTGGCAAATTCTTGGTACATTGTCATATTCCAGCCCAGGTTTTTATCAGTCGAGAAGACAAGTGTTAAACTCCCGAGGTGGCGATTCCCACCTTCAGCATCAGCTCAGCGAAAATTGCTCGTCCTACCGTCGGCGGGAAACCCACGCACCTCCCTGAAAGCGGCCTTTGAATTCACCTTCCCACTGCTTGAGTGGACTTTGAGTGTGGGGTTTCGTAGTTTGAAATTGTATGACCACATTTTCGCGTAAAGGTGCGACATTGTCGTTAGTAACCTCGACTAGTGTTAGCATGGTGCAACGTCTGGTCAAATAGCTTTACCTTTATACTTTTAATGTCCCTGTCAAGCTTGAACAGAAATTTTCGAGGCGGTTGTCCAGTTACGATAGTCAACATCATATTTTTTGCCTCGTATTCCAGTTTCTGTGGGGAATCACTATCCTTTCGCGAAAATTCTACATGTCCAAGGTACCAAACTTCGAGAGGAAGTGAAAACTTGGCGTTCCTTTTTCTTCTGGAATCTGTCAAGCCCGACGACGACATTGCCGGATCTAAGACCTGGAAAGCTACTAAGCCCCGTGACTGAGACAATTGCTAGATCCACTCGTACCTGATCCTTGCGCTTCATCCGACTTGCAACCGTGGGATGTTTGGACAAACTTACAAAATTCAAAGCAGGGATGCCACGCAGGGAGTTTGTTGTTGATGATGCCGGTTCCCCGGACCTTTCAAATTTCTGCCGATGGTGCTCCACGATTCCGGGGGGAATGGCAGGCGATTTCAAACCAGGCGTAAACGGATGCTCCGAAGTGAACGATTCAATCTCGTCGTCCGACACTGAGGGTGATACAGGTCGACTCGAGACTTCCCGCTGCTGGTATTTCGTTATTTTACTTGCTAACTGTCCTGGGCGGGTATCAAAATCATGCGTCGGTCGTCGCTCAGGTAAAGCTATTGGATCCGGAGATGATCGGTCACCGGTTTTATCAACTTCGGTACGAGCAACAAGCTCTCCGATATCTTCAGAAGAATCTTCTAAAACCATAATTTCCGCATCGTTGGGAACACTGTGACGTTGTTGACGCTTGCGTGAGGAAGTGGGTGTTGAGAGTACTTGAATTTCGGGTTCAGAATCGTGTGAGAGAGCTGCACCACGTGTAGATGAGGAATTCTTGCCATTGGAATTTCCAGCACGGAAATAATGGCTGGTGGTCAGGGAGGCATGATGTGGATCCATCCTCTGGCGCTTGTGAGGGGGGGCGGTCGAATTACTCTGGGCCAAATTCAATATTGTTTTGCGTGAAGTCGGATTTCCAAGAGTATTAGCGAAGAAGTACGGGTTCTGCGCGGCATGACGCTGCGAGTAAGGTTGTGAGCACAGGAATGCCAGCATTGCGGACAGAAACACACCTGGGTTGGTAAGGTTATTGGCGTAGCTTGCTGTTTCCATGGCCCATTGCTAAGTTGACCTGGATAAATCAAAACATTAACGAGCTTTAGATGACCCACTTACACACTACTGGATGCGTCCCTATAGTTGGATGGAAGGAGACTCGTGCCATGCATCACGCCCAGGCTGGGTCTGTCAAGTGGTCCAATACTCGGCCTACTCATGGATATGGCCAAGCTGGGCACCGATCGAGCGCTAGCAAGACCAAATTGTGAGCCTCAGCAAGCTGAAGTGTGGTACGGAATGAGTGGCTTGTGCCAGCATGTATGTATGCCGATTTGTCACGATGACCACTTCATTAGCCAAATACGTATACAACATTTAAAACACTTGGTATTGCTACACTTCGATTCATAACATCGCAATTTCTACTTGGAAATCGATCTGCCATCTACGTGGGTTGCGGTCAAAGAAGACGAAGATGATTCCTGACACTACGCCGAGAAAGTCGATGCCGCAAGTCGCTCGATGAGCCGATAGAAGTCCGCGACCAGATATAGACTCCCAGCAAGCACAACAAGGTGTTCTCTACCCTCACTCTGGCATCTCGAAGCTTGCAATTCGGCCCACTCAAGTGCCTGATGCAATTGACCGTCTAACGGAGCATTGTCTTGCACAGCCCAAAGATGTGTATGTGGAGCAAGACCCACTACTGTCTCTCGCAATATCGAAGGGGCGACAGATTTCACCCAGGGCATTCCCTCCGGAGGAGTGAATCGTAGCATGCAAACGCTCACTGCACCAGGGCTACTCGTTAAACCTCGCAGAGACAAGAGCGGAGATAATGTCTGCAGAGGTGTCTTGGGTGGCGAATGGGAAAGCGCAAGAATAAACGTGATATGAAACATTCGTACGCAGGGCCGGGAGAGCGTAGTGACATGAGAAATGTAAGTGGCGAGTGCTTCCGCAGAAGCCGAGTTATGAGCGCCATCCACGAGTACTAGTAACGGATCCCTAGTTGATCCCGGTGTGATAGGACACGGCAACGTATGAAAGGAGAGCCGTCCCGGCCAGGAAGTCTTCTCTATTCCTGTACGAACACTATCGATAGTGATCGTATGAAGATGGTCTCGGGAAAGTAACGTGGGGCACGAGGGGTGGGTCAGCAAGGTGGAAATGATGGTCAAGGCTACCGATAGATTGTCCAGCTGATGTACTCCATGCAGCGGTAGGATGGCTCGTATTGGCGAACCGAATGCATCAGATGTAAACTCAATTGGCTGCCCAGGTGGCGGGACAAATGGTCTCGCAGAGAGAGAAAAGGGAGACGGACCGGTCTCAACGGTCCAGGGATGAACTGGTATACCGGGTATGACGACACCACCATGCCCGAGAACGATCCCCTCTACGGTCGATGTGACAGAGGAACGTTTCTGCGGGCCCAAAACAAAGGGTTTGCCGCTCCGTGCTATGGCAGCTTTTTCCCGTGCAATCAGGTCTACGGTATCCCCCAGGAATGCCTGATGGTCCAGATCTACTGACGTCAAGGCGGAGACTAGGATACACCGGTCTGGAAGGATGTTGGTGGCATCTAGCCTGCCACCCATTCCAACTTCAATGATTGCGACATCAACATTCGCTTTCTCGAAGACCACGAAAGCAGTGACGGTCAGTAATTCGAAGTTGCTAGCGCCCGAATTGTATTCCTTGTCAGCCTGTTCTACCTGTGCGCGACAGGAATGGTAGAGTTCCGGGGCGACAGGTTCGTCATTGATTGTAATGCAATCGTAGACAGAAACGAGATGGGGGCTATTGAACCTTCCGATCTTGAAGGCAGAAGCACGCAAAATGGACGTCAATATTGACGTCACGCTGCCTTTTCCGTTGGTCCCCGCAATATGGATTGTAGGCCGCGTGTAGCAAAACTGGCTAGCAAGTTGGCCAATACGTTCGAGGGTGAGGTCGATAGACATCTGGCTCAACGGATTCTGGAATCCGGGTCGTGAGTCGAGACAGTCACGTGCTAGCAGCGTCGGTCGCGGAGAAAGAACATATATTGAACAAAGCAACCTTGAAGCAAGCTTCATGGCAGAGCGTATAAAAGAAAGGATGGACAAGGGCAGTGGGCCACCCTCGAACCCACATTCACAGTTGCGCGTCCTCTTCTAATATGATTGTCACTGACGCGCAAGTCAAGGTACTGTGGCCTTCCACAACTTAGATACAACTTACTGATTCGAGCGCCAACTAGGTAGCAATCGACGAGCTTAAAGGTGGCTCAGTCGGGGCGGTTAAAACCCTCACCCTCATGGTCATACGGGACCAGTGTGCATATGACCAGTTCCGGCAGATAGCAGCAGCACTCTATGGCATCCTTGACGAAGAACACGTCGATCGTGCCAAAGAAAACAAGGCCAATGACCCTAATGCCAATCCTCTCCTACAAGTCTTGGCTTTCAGAAGCCTTCCGTGCATTATAGATCCATGGATCCGCGAGGAACAGCAAGAAGATCACCGAAAACAGGCCATCAGGGACTTTACTAGTCACTGGCTGGCCATCCATAGATGGATCCTTTACCTCAAGCAAGAATACGTGGATAATAATAGCGTGGATATTGCGTTTCGCATCGCCGCAAAGCGTTCCCTTGTTAACATCATTGGTCTAGCTAGCCACAAGTCTCTGGATCACTACCTCCCAGTTATTTTCAATTCTCCCCTAATCGTCCACATTGTATTCTCCCTGTGGCGCTTGGAGGTGCAAGATCGCAGATTCAGCTATATCGTCGTCCTTCCAGCGGGCATTGGACTGACTGACATACACTCCACGCCCGCCATTTTGGACCGCTGGCAGGCCAGCTTTATGGGAACTCCAAGTTGGAATTGGGATGAAATAATCCGCTGCACTTTTGACAACGACGCCACGATTATCGCGTCCACTGCCATTGCTCAGCTCAGGCATGACGTAGAAAAACTCTTTAGGGATTACGATCGCATCATTCCCGATATCCATCTCATGACCGTTTTCTCCCTCAGAAACGACATCCGTATGTCCATGCTTAGGCACGGCTCTTTATTAGCCATTGTTGGCCTCATGTTGTCTCTGGTTCTCGCACAACATTCGCCCGACATACATCCTCTCGTTTCCAAAGTGCTGTGCTATGCGTGCTGGTACGTCCGGGCCTATGTGGAGGTTTCGGACGGCCTTCCCTGGATTGCACAAGTGCTCGAGGCTGGGATATTGAAGGCAATAGTCCTCATTGAACCATATATAAAACATATGCCTCACCCAGATGATTGGGATCCGCTGCACGAGTTATTCCGAGAGGTGATACCGCGATACACGGTCTATCGTTCCATCCTTACGCTCATCGTCAAGTACACAAAAGAAATCGAGGAAGCGGGCTGGGCGGAAAAATATGAGGAGCACAGTCCAATGTGGTATTCATGGGGCATTTATGACGATCAAGTTCAGTGGAAGGCGCCACTCTTGAAGGTTGAAGGGGGAATGCATCTCCACACATGCCAAAATTCCAAGGTATTTTGTCTCTGGAAAGAGTGATCGTTTCTGAAGCCGCTTTCTTGTTCAGTGCGGCAAAACAGATCGCGTCGGGACCCTCAAACAATGTGTGGGATGCCGTCACTTTTACTATTGCACCAAAGAGTGCCAGACGTACGATTGGAAACATGGCGGCCACCAAAGCTACTGTCGAAGCATCCAAGCACGGCGTAACAGTGCGTACCTGGTTCCTTCTATGCGGTTATCACTACCCTTAACTGACTACGTTCCTTAAGACGGCACAATCATCTACCCCTCTACAACCGACCTCCGCTTCTTTGACAATGTCATAACTAATGACCTCGATTGGCACGGCAAAACCATCCATCATCTCGCAGCCACACACCCAGACTCTCCCGTCGCCGTCCAGTTCGACTACACCTGGCTGGAGGGGATGCGTCACACCATTGCGCCTGCGAGCCAGATCGCCCCGCCCCCGACGTGCAAGTGCGAAAAGATGATCCATCAGAAATGGCAGTTGATGCTCGAACTTGCCCAAAAGGCCAAGACACCACGTGTCCTCGTCCGCGCCTTCATTCCCTGTGGCACACAGCCTAAAATCAAGCTCCAAGTTGTCCCACTCAGCAGGATATGTCCTGATTCTGATTCTGATTGCGGCGAGGAAATATATGAGGGAGAAGACTTC
>Ga0307516_10003176_pt1 | contig 21379 bp, 32 predicted proteins | sample 19_EM_MG_FD_203310 | JGI IMG/M metagenome (GOLD analysis project Ga0307516, IMG submission 203310) | Populus trichocarpa ectomycorrhiza microbial communities from riparian zone in the Pacific Northwest, United States - 19_EM | ecosystem: Host-associated > Plants > Roots > Unclassified | place... | reverse complement strand
AGTGTATGAACCAGTAGGGAGGTCCTCAAACCCGCCCTCTGCAGAAATTCGACGAATTTCACCGGTGAAGTTCTTCCGAAATAGCTCCTCGAGGGTTTGGTGGAAACGCAGCATCTCAGCTGGACAGATCTGCCCATGAAGTTTAAGGCAACTATCAATAAGTCGAACCTGTGACATGGATGAGATGCATGCACAATAGATTACTTGATTCAAGTGAGCATACCTGATCGTCAATAGCTGTCCGTAGTCGTTCCACCTGTTCAGTCCTATCACGGTGGCGAGTAACATAGTTGGGATCGAAGAAGATTTCCCTATAAGCTGGAACACTGTCTTGTGGAGGGTCCACAGCGCTATTCAGGCTCATCGAGAGGGCATTAGTGGAGAACGTTTGCGTCGTCTTCGCTAACGCAGCATATCTGAGGTGAGAAGAAGCAAGTTCCCTTGTCTTCTGCTCGACCTCGTTGAGCGCGTTCTCCACAGGGGAGACGTGAATGACTTCAGCGTCTGAGACTTCGGATCGCCGGAGAACTGTTGGGAAAGCCTGATCTGTCGTATACAACGTCTTCTCGATCCAGATTTCTTCGTTGCCCTCGCCGTCAGCTCTTGTGATCTGTCTCGAACAACTAAAAAGATTGATCGCACTAAAGGTGTGTCAGCTTATCGCGCAAGATGAACCCCACCAGCGATCACGAACCAGTGTTCATAGTAGCTTCGAATTGCTAAAGGAACATCGAGGCTAGTGAAAACAGAATGGTTACGATTGGGTTCCGGTGAAACCGCCACCACTTGGATGTACTGGTCGCTACCAAACCGAACATCCGCAGGAGGGTCGCCCGCTGTTTTCAGTAGTTGAGCACCAGCGTGCTTGTTAAGCATGCGTTCGCAGAAGGCACCATATCTTTCCCACTCGTATCCTCGATACTAAGATGAACTGTTAACTTGATCCCGTTCAGGATGAAATAATGTCTTACAATGAAATGTTTTCCACGAAGGGCATCTGGGAAGTCGCCCCAGAAGGCAACCCTGAAGTAGTCAGGGTAGTAGCGCTGATCCATGATAATATGCTCCAGTAACGTTGCTTCGTGTCTCAAGATCTCTGCAAGACGGGCGCTACAAGGCTCGCGGTAAGTTATGTTGACATCGTTAGTAAACCAGAAACGTACTAGTTGAACGTAACCTCGGCATGTTGTTTGGCCAACTCTTTGCAGATTTCTATGGCGCTTTCGTACGCCTTTCCTTTGCCTGATATAACTGGTCAGCACCTTGCATTTCGTGTATGAAGAATAATTACCAAGGTAATCCAAGATAAGAAGACAAAGGGTCTCCTTCCGGTGGAACTGAGATTGTTGTGGAAGGCCCAGATCTTCCATTGGAGGAACGAACGTGTAGAGGTCCCACTCATGCAGATCAGAGTGCAACTTGAGGGTCAGGGCAGCCTCCACGTAGTTTTGAGATTGTAAGTGAGCCTATGTATAGCGTTGAGACGGCACAACAATGAAGTGGTCTCGATACCCACGTTCACAAGCTGATGTACATATTTGATATACATCTCGTCACGTCCAATCTCCCGGATAAAACTCATCAAATGCAGCTAGGGAAAAAAGTCAGCCACTTCTTGAATGGCTCAGATAAATTCTTACTGTTGCATGGACACGATCATCTGCAAACTCTTCACCATCAGGTAAACTCCTGACACTAAGCAGAAGCTTCAAAAACGCATCTACTGAATCTAAAAAGGCAGAAACACGCTCTCGCAATTGCTCCTCGACCTCCGAGGACTCGAACAACTGCCTCAAGTGAGCGATGAAAAACGCCCGCGAGATATCGTCGCCCTTGGACTGTGACATGAATAGTGAGTCCAGCTTCCTCACAAGCTCGTTCTCGATCCGGTCAAAGTTGTTAGATTGCTGGTACTCGCAGATTATCGTGCCGTACAGGATGCTGACGGCGGTGTTACGTAGTGAGTCGTGGTGGCTGAGGCAGAGGTTTACAATATGCCCGATAAGAGGGCTGAGCACGTATCGGTACCCCTGTCCGATCAAGAATTAGTACCAAGCAACCGGAAAAAAATGGAGCGGACCCTTTGAAGAGCCTCTGACACTGGAGACTCGGACCCAACGAGTGCTTCCCAAAGTCGACTCAAAATCTCGGCGCCTTCACCACGGATATCACCTCCGAGACGCCAGACAGCACGACGTTTCTGCAAAAAAAAGTCATATAACTGAAGAACTTGGCTTTGACCTTGCCATACCTGAGCAGTAAAATCCTCGATGACAAGCTGATCAGACGAGAGCAATTTCAATAGCATATAGTATGCATCTCGCCATAAATCGCCACTGAACAGTTTCGCAGCGGTAGGTGGTGGTATAAATATCCGCTTGAGCAAGGTTGAAATTGGATCCATCATCTTAATGAGGACCTTATGCGTCAGAATATTCACATTCAACCACGTGGTTGGCCAAGCATCATTGTCAAGGATAGATGTGGCAACTTTGAAGAACTGCGTAAGAAGTACGGCGAAGTGATCTTTGCCCTCGATGTCGTAGCTTGATTCAAGGAAGTTATAGACGTGTTTTGTGGGTGCGGAGAGTATCAGTGAGAGGAAGACGATGGCAGTTTCGCCTAGCCCAGGGTTGAAGAGTTTCCCGTCTTCACCAGATGAAGGATTCGACGCATTCTTCTGGACAACAGAAAGTGATGCCATAAGGGAGAACGGATATGATTCTGGGAAAGAGACAGGAATGGGTGCTGTGGTAGTCGTTGGCGTTCGCGTGCACTCAACAGCACGGTGGTTGGCAGCGTTTTGGAACTCGCGATATGTTTCGAGTAGCCTAGTCAAAGTATGAATTCGGCACTCTGTCAATTCCTGGAGACTCACCTGGGGACCAGCATAAGCAGAAATTCCACATTATCCTGCTCCTGTCTCAGCATATTTCGATCTGCGGCCACCGTCGGCGACACCAACTGTTGCTGCAGCTTGTCGAGCATCACCGCAATGATTGTGACACACAATCTCATTGACTCCAGCCAGCTCACCCGTGACGCATCCTTGAGGCTGTCGGAATCACCCGGTTGGGTCTGAGTGAACTCGTCGTAGCGACCAAAGTGAGGCTTGATCCACAAAACGACAGCTTGTACGAGGAGGGAACGCGCTTGTGGTTCATCAAAGAGGAATCCCTTCACGATTTGCAGGTACATAATCAGTCGCCAGATGATGATCTTGCCCTTGCCAGAGGAGATCGCGTTTGCGAAGTTCGTTGCAAAGGATACAAGCTCAATGGTGGAAAAAAATTTGGCCAACTCCGGCAGCGTCGAAGTAAAATGTTGTAATGCGATGGTCTGCGTGCCGATAATGGATAGAGGAGAAGATGTCGCCATCATGCGGTTTACTTCCACGAGGTGTGCCTGGACTTCTTTCTTGAACGTCGTTTGGAGGTGTTCAGAAGTTGCCCCACTGCCAACTTCCTTTTGTTTTTGCAGTTCTCGAGCGCGAGTGATGAACTTGAAGATATAGTGCCACACTTTAAGGGCAGCCCTTAATGGCGAGGCCGTATCCGTTCCCGTGGGGTTCCTCAGTAGCCTGTTCATCGCCCGCAGCATCAGTGACGCTGCAGCGGCACAATTGAAATGTTGCTCAATATAAACATCCAACACAGGCTGAAAATTGCTGAAACGCCTGTCCTGGACGATTCCAAGTACGGTCACAAGTGCGTTGAACACGAGATTGTCCATTTCACCGGTCTGATTCGACGACGAAACAAGAATGCCGAACAGAGAGTCGAATATGTCTCGAAGGAACTTGACAATTTCCCCTTCGCCCACGAACGTGAACTTGCTAAGCACCGTAGAGAGGAGATCCTTATCAACAAGCTGGTCCCACTTAAGCAAGCTCAGCAAGACTGGGTTTTGCGTGAACTTTGTGGAACATAACGAGGAGCGGATGGTCAGGGTGTCGCGCAAGGGGGAAGCGAGTTTCTGTAACTCGGCGGAGATCGTCAGTTGCTCGGGTCGCTGGTTGGGCAGATGCCAGGGAGATGAGTTCAGATACATGTCCGGCGTGATTTGGTTCAACTTGTCGGCCTTGTACAAGACCAATGTATGACTTCCATCTTCCAGGAAAGCGCCTTGGTCAGGAAACAAAGGCTGGAATGCGAACGCAAAGGGACGTTCTAGACCTAAAGCACGATGGCCAGTGCGATTTCTGAATGTGAAGAAAAGATGCCAGTCGGGGATGCCATGCAGAGGAAGCTGAAGTTTGATGAGCTCGCCAAAAGTGGGCTGATTGTTGCGAGCGAACACCATGGAATGGAAGAGTGTGACACAAGGTTCGCCTGACCCAAGAGAGATAACGCGCTCTACTTGATTACCCTGGGAGTCGCGTACCTCCATAGTAACTTGGATATTCTGCGTCATTGGTCCCGGACGGGCGAGATTGACCACGCTAAGACGGTTGGAAGGGACATGAGAGGTAGTGAAGTCACCTGACCAAAGCTTGATGTAGAGTTCATTGCGAATGTCGCCAGGGAACACGACATCGGGGAAGCCAAGCCGGAGGGTAAGAGGGATGTCCTGCAAGAGGGACATATTCTCTCGAATAATTATCGACGAATCCCCATGAAAGATCTTAAGTGCCACAGCAACCATTTCTGCCCTACGTACAACAACGTGGATCGTTTGAAATAATAGTCGGAGAAAGAATAGACGTACCTCGAAGATTTGTCGTACTCCTTCGAATTATTTGCTATGATGTCTTGGTGTAGCATCGAGAACAAAGCTTCATTCGTGGGGACGTAAATTGGCATCGCATGCTCCCGCATCGACGATACCTCCGCGCCATCTGTGACCATCTTACTAAGCTGCGTCAGCTCAAGGACGGCGCAGCCGAATGGACGGCGGTAGTTGGCCGTCTCTGGTGTAGAAGTGAGAGGCGTGATGGTACCACGCGAAAAGCTGGGTCCCTGATCGCTGATAGAAAGTGAAGACTCCGAGGGTCGTCGACCATCGGTCGTCCCAGACACACTGGGGACGCCGGAGCTCATATGTGAAGCCATTTTCATGGCGCCATTTCTGACGATTCTGCACACTAGGAATAGGGTATCTTGTGCATCGCTTTGCGCGATGTCGATAAATAGTGTCCTAGCACGCATGGTCGAGCCCCCTTCCCGAGTGGGAACACCATTGTGATTGAGGACGACACAGAACTCTTCTGTCACAAACCGAGGTGCATCCGAATGCTTGTAAATCGAAAAGAAAAGTTCGGCAGTTTCACCAGGTGCGCAGAGGGTCGCCACAAAAGCACGGAGGTCAAGGAAAATATGATAAAACTTGGCGGCGTTAGGCTTGTTACTCCCGAGCGCGGGGGAAAGAGGCCCAGTGAAGCGTGAAGAAGTACGCCGACGCGCGACATCTGGGAAAGCGGAGTGAGCTGGGATGGGGATGGGCACTGAGGAACTACTGTGATCCGCAGGCCCGATGGTAAGCTTGGAGTTGTTCGGATGCTCCGTAGAAACGTTCATGTATGCGAGGGCGGTCTGCATTGCATACATTCTGACCGCGCTCATCCAGCTTCGTGGGTCGAACTCTCCCTCAACATCAACAGTCACCAATGCGCCCCACGTCGGATGTCTGACTATAATGTCCAAGCCCTGTACTACGTTTCCGGTGACAAGCCTCGTCACGCAATCTCTTCTTAGCGCTACGGTCTCGTCGGCACTAAGAGTCTGTGCTAATAACTGCCTTCTGCCAAGGTGAAGGGCCTCGATATGACCCTTGACGGTATGGAAGAGCGGATAATCCCTGCGCGCAAGGTAATGGAACATGAAACTGTGCCATTCTCTGAGGGCCGACGCGATTTCGTCGATGAGGGGCTGTTCGGCACCAGATGCGGTATCATCGCCCGATTTGAGCGACGGCCGGGGTGGGAGTGGTTTCTGCGGCTCGGATGGAGTAGTTCCAGAGTATATGCTTGTAGGATAGACCGTGACGGCTGCACGGGATGACTTGGCAGTGTCCGGGGGAGGGAGGAGTTTGAACTCCTTGCGTTCGTCATCTTGAAGATCCCCGCTACGTTCCTTTTCTCGATCTGAGTGGTTGAGACGATCGCGATGAGGGTGATCCGGACCAGAATTGGCGCGTTCACGTTTCCACTGAGCGAGATAGTCTGCTGCATGGGACAATACGTTTGGCACCGGGAAGGGGACGTTTTGGTTGTTGGGATTGATATTAAGAGATGTCACGAGCTCCGGAAGACGGCCCTCTGCATCTGAAAGTTCGTCGCGGATGTACACGTGTGAGGCCGGAAAGATCCCAATGAATACCTGCTGAGGTTCTTCTATTTTCACAGGTTTGGCGGACGTTGATGGGTCACAGCTCGACCAAGGAATTGGGGGTCGACGAGCTGAGCACACGACATATCTGCAGCAACAAAGTTGAGCCTAAATCGATCGCAATTTCATGAAAGCACGGTGGACATACCCACGATACCAAACACCTTCAACTTCCTTGGCTCTGGGCGAATATTTTTCAAAGGCATATACCTCATCGCCGACCTCGAGGGAAACGACGTCGCGATGTACAGTATTGTCCTCTGTTGAACCCTCGGTGATCGTGGACATGGGCCTTCGGGTTGATATGCGGGTGTCGCGTTTGGATGGTGATAACGGGTGGACTGCATACCCGTATGCGATAAGTGGGAGAGGCTCCCAGACGCCCTTGCGCATGTTTTTTTTGCAGGGTGGTGAGAGAGTAAGAGAGAACGAGGGAGTCGGGAGCTGCGCTGATACTTAGCCTCTGTAGAGTGAAACGCTGCCGTGCATTGCAGTGAGTGCATGAAACAGACAGCGCACTGTGATACAGGCACTGTCCCACGCAAGGCTGAGCGCTGGGACCTCTGAGGCTTGATCCGGTGTTGGCTACCAACCATGTTGTCTTCAGCCTCTCGTGCGCGTCGTCCAGACCACGTACGTCCTCTGCGGACGCTCACAGGACACACTGACACCGTCAGGTGTGTCGCTTTTTTTCCTGACAACCGCCGTCTCGCCAGCTCTTCATGGGACAACACAATCCGAATATGGGACATCGAGACTGGACTGCAAACTAGAGAGCCACTGACGGGTCATGCTGACGTCGTTCGCTCGGTCGCTGTCTCTCCAGATGGCGAGCGAATAGCCAGTGCATCCGAAGACCACACACTACGAGTATGGAATGTCTCCACCGGCGATCTCTTGTATGACCCTCTCGAGGGACACGCATCCGGACTGTGGTGCGTCACCTTCTCACCCGACGGGCGACGGATAGCTACAACGGGGGACAACACCATACGTATATGGGATGCATATACAGGCGAATTGGTTGCAGGTCCATTCAGATCACACAATGGCAATCTATATTCCCTCACGTACGCCCCCGATGGACTCGAGATCGCCAGCGTTGCCAACGACAAAACAGTTCGCATATGCGATTCAGACATTGGTCAGATGCTTGTCGGTCCAATGGAAGGTCACGAGAACGACGTCCGATGCGTCGTATACACACCCGACGGTCAGCGCCTCGTAACGGCCTCGGACGACGGCACTATACGTGTCTGGGATGTCATCACCGGAGAGCAAATAGGCGACCCTATGAAATCTCATACAAACGTCATCACTTCGATCGCAATCTCCCCAGATGGCACCTTCCTTGCCACCGCAGGGCCAAATACCGTCATGCAGATCTGGAACCTCACTACCCAAGCAGTTGCCAACCCAATTCTTCGCCATGCCAACGATGTCTCCTGCGTGCATTTCTCTTTTGACGGTCGGTACATCGCCAGTGGGTGCTGCGACTTCAGAATATGGCTTTGGGACGCGGGTCTACTATGGCGCAATCAGCCCACTCCGTTGGCCACGGATTTTTCCCCTGTTCCACGGGTTCCATCCTTTGCGGAACCACCCTTTCCTCGTACACCTGTTTTTTCTGAGGTAAGCCATTGTTTGGGAGATAGCCAGGTTGGCATAACCCACATCGATCAGCTTCCGCTTCTTCCGGGACATGAGGCGTCGCAAGCGGACAGGCGGTCACCAGCCATGATACCTCTCCCACCCTCTCCATTGAGTTCCATCGCAGTTGTAGGTGCCCCCCTATACTTGAGTGATAACCAATTGAAACTCATAGATACAGCTTCCGAGAAGTCCAAGTCAGACGGACTTACCACCCCACAGCCAAGAACAGACAGCTCTAGACACAGTTGTGCGCCGTGTCCCTGGTCTTTGGAGCAAGCGCTTGCGTGGGAGCAAAGGAAACGGGTTGAATGGTTCCAAAGTCAAGAGTACCACCCGATTCAAGGCCGCGGTCCGACGATTCTTATACGTAAGTCTGAAAGTCCGTGATCTAATTACTAACTCCCACACCATACGCAGCCGAATTCGTCATCACGCGCTCAAGAGCGTAAAGATGAGAAGCAACAATCAGATGCTGAGAGCCCTGTTACACAATCGCCTTCGCAAGGCATTACGCAGCGAGGGGATCTAAACATTCCCCCTTTCGAAGATGCAGACGAAATCGTGTTTCTCTGTTGTTATTTTTCCCGTTCGAAACGATCTGACCCCTGACCTTTGTACTTGCATCTTGTAGAAGACTCACTCACACTTTTGCATCGACTCAGTAGCATTACATAATTTGTATTACCTCCTGCATCCCGTTCACGCAAACATTGTCAACTTATAGTACCTTCTTTGTCCGCAGTAACTGCATCTTTCAACAATGATGGTATGGTTGATTGATGATGCGATATCTCAGCCCGGCCTCAAGGCCTCATTCGTGAAAGTTCTTGCGCCGCCTTATCAGAGGGGGATATAAAGATAGCCTAATACTGACCTGTTTAGTTGGTGTGCATCGGCGTTCATTGAATCATTCCCATGGCCGCGCCAGAATACGACATCGTCTTTGCTGGGGGTCTGTCGAATTTCTCATTGGCATCCCGGTGACGACTGACGAAAACGTTCCAGGAGGAACAGTGGCTTGTGTCATCGCTGGCCGATTGCTCACAGCAGATCCCTCCCTCAAGATCCTGGTGGTAGAGAGTGGCCATCACTCGCGCGATCGTCAATACCATTACCAGCCATGCCGATTCCTGGAAAACCTGGCGCCGACGAGCACGACAGTCACCTTCAACGCTGGAAAGCCCAGCCCCTTACTGAATGGACGGCCGCTTATCGTGCCTTGTGGTCGTGCCCTTGGTGGAGGTTCCACCGTCAATTGTAAGCCCATGCTACCATATATTACGAAATACTACTGATTGTCAAGGCGCACACCTCAGTCATGGTGTATGTTCGCTCTGCTGCATCTGACTATGATGACTGGGCAAAGCATGGGAACGAAGGATGGAGTACAGCAGACTTACTCCCACTAATGAAAAAGGTGCATCGCGTCTTGTAAGATGCATTGAGATCAAGTCGAATGATCATCATACATAGGCCGAAACTTTTACAGTCGCCCCAGATCTACCAACACACGGATACTTTGGGCCGACGAAAATTTCGAGGGGCGGCCATATCTTTCCTGTCAACCAGCAGTTTTTTGATGTTATGAAGGAATATGATCCGAGCACACCACAAGTCATGGATAACAATGACTTGTCCACGTCACATGCGTACAGCGTGAGTGCCGCGCCCTGCGGTGGTATTGCCATTGCCGACACAATAAAATATTGCTATATACTAGATTTGGAATAAGTGGGTGTACGAGAAGAACAATTGCACCAAGCCCCCTAACGTCTTTGAACAGGTACATTGATCCAAAGACGGGACGGCGCTCGGATGCTGCAACAAACTATTTATACCCGCATAGCGATAACCCGAACTTGCACATACTTGTCGGAAAACGTGTGAAACGCGTCACCTTTGAGTATGCAACATTCATCTTCTGGTACACATCTGACCCGATCTTCAATAGGAACGGAATTGCAGTTGGAGTAGAGTACTTGGACGATGCCATTTCCTGCCCAGCAGGCACTACCGATATTTCAACTGTCAGAGCCTCAAAGTTGGTAGTGGTATGTGGAGGCGCGTTTGGCTCCCCGACGATCTTAGAAAGGTCTGGCATCGGATCCCGCACAATCTTAGAGAAGAAAGGCGTTCCCGTGGTCGTAGATTTGCCGGGTGTGGGGGAAAACTATCAAGGTAACGCGATCTTCGCAGCCCGCATTCTGACACTTATCTTCTTCAATATAGACCACTACGGCATCTTCCACGGATATCACGCATCTGATGATACGGCCACTATGAAGGATCTTTGGAGTGGGAATGTGGATGCGTATCAAGGCAGGTAATCCTCTTTTCAACGACACTCATCACTCACTGGTGGGTCATTGTAGCCAGTCTCGAGGAATGGGAGAGCCATGGAAAGGGGCTGATTGCGACGAAGTTAGTTTCCGTCTTACTCGAATACCTCCTAATATTCATGATACAAACAGTGGTATTGATATTTTGTTCAAGATGCGTCCTACGCCGAAGGAACTAGAGTGTATGGGTCCCGAATTTGCAGCAAGATGGGAGACATTCTTCAAGAATGACCCTGATAAACCCGTAGCAGCCATTGCACTGCTTGTTGGGTAAGAGTATTGTTCACATATACCATCGCCTTATACTTATTGTCCGTGTCTAGACCACTTCCCAATCCTTCTACCTTGCCCTCCGGAGAGGTCATCTCCGGTGGCTTTTACATTGTGTGTCCCACCTTACCTTTGGTATCTAGCCCTGATACAGTTTTGCAGTTCTATCCCGCCTCCGTGGGGAGCGTGCATATCTCGTCTGCGGAGGATGCCAATGCACCTGCAGACTTTGATCCCAGATGCCTGTCAGAGTAGGTCTTTCCTCTCACATCTGTAGGGCATTTTATACACCGCTTTCTGTCAGCCCCTCCGACTTGCAACTCTTTTCCATGGGATACAAGAAAATCCGGGAACTTTTCCGTCGCATGGCATGTTTCAGGGGGGAGGTCGCAAGCGATCACCCACAGTTCCCCGAGGATAGTGCGGCATCGTGCAAAAAAAAAGAAGGACCCATACCCATCGATGCCCCTGACATCGTCTACACCCCTGAGGATGATAAAGCAATAGAGGAGTACATCCGTAACCGTGGTAAGTGGCAACGACCCAGGCTTTAGTCTTTGAGCTTTTGACGGCGAATTTTTTGATATACATAGTTCAAACGACGTGGCATTCGGTGAGTATAGATCACGCCCAATATAACTGTCTGCCCACTGATTAGTAGTTGCTTCATGCAGCTTGGAACTTGTGCGATGAAACCCCGTGATCAAGGTGGCGTCGTTGATGCCCGCCTGAGCGTTTATGGTGTCAGTCGCTTGAAGATTGCAGGTATGAATATATGATCCGGCGTTCAGCGGCATGCGATTGACTACCTTGCAGACCTGTCTATTGCACCTGGAAATGTTGGAACAGTACGTCAAATGTTGTTGTCTGCCTCAAGTGGCATATTTATGCCACTTGTTAATTTTAGAACACCTATTCCACTGCCTTGGCCATTGGAGAAAAGGCAGCTATCCTCATTGCTGAAGACCTGGGAATCAAGCTTGACAGTGAGGTTGTTACACTATTGGAACAGACAACTGGTTGATTGCCTGGAATGTTACATATATCCAATTTGTTCAAGAATCAATTGCGCGTATGCTACTGTTATGAACTTGTGAAAGAAAACAGAAAGAAAGTAGAGACTAGTGCCCGAAACCTGTCTGCGTATTCAGTATGCGTATTTGGGCAGTGCCGGAGAGAATTCCAACAAGCTACGAAGGGGTAGTCATAAGTACGTTGCGATACAACTATGTCCAAACTGTAAAACGACAAAATTATTAAACCGAGATAGGTCATCACCAGCGGGACGAGAACGATGGGCAGTACCTGTGAGAGATAAACATATGTGTAGATGACAAAAGATCGAATAAAAAGTCCTATCTATAATGTCTCTCCAGGATCCAGAGGTCCAAGGGGTCCATATACGTCGCCAGGTCGCCGCCGTGAGCGGTCGTCCGAGCTTTGAGCGCTGTTTAACGGTGTCGTAAGGGACGTAGATGAAGATGCGGAAGGTGTACTTGGGCCATCGTACAACCCTGCTCGTGACATGGATGCAAACCCCATCAAGTGCTGCTGTGAGGGATTGTCAGAGAGCTGATATCGTGGCGCAGACGTTGGCGTCCGCGATGGTGAAGGACTCGGGTCGTCATCAAAGCCCGCATCGAGCATCGCCTCCATCTCAGCACCATCGATGACCTTCCCGTCACTGGCCACCTCTGATATTGGGAGTAGACCCACTGGTGGCGGGGGGTACTGTATGCTGTTCTCATTGTATGCACCAATCTGCAATCCCCAATGGTCGTCGTCTGAGGAGGCGAGTGAGTGCGTATCCGAACCGTCATACTGACTGCCAGTGCGAACACTGAGGAGATCGTTGTCCGTGGAAAGGAAACCACCAGGGTGCATACGCTCCATATCCTTGCGTCGCCGTTCTTCGCGCTTCAACTTGCGAAGCCGTGATCGCTCCCAGTCCTCCCAGCGACGTAAGGGAACGGATGCACCATTAAAGACACCACCACCCGAATCGTGAGCTTGGCCTTTGGCTTCCCCTTCCACCTTCCTGCAAATTGCGTCAGTCCCTTAGGTCATCGAAATGAGTAACGACTGCACCAACCTGGTCTCTCCCCATGAGAAGTCATCGAAATGCCAGAATGCATACACGGGCAATATAAAGTTCCAAACGGGGAGAGCAAGGAGGTAGGCAAACATCCAGAACACATACACTATCTTGCGGGTCGTAATCAAGATCAAGACGGCGGGGAGACCGAGTACAGAGCATAGCATTACCAACGGGATTGCTTCCTGGAATGTGTTCGGAGGTTGCAAGACCATGCCAACGATGAGCATATATGTTAGGGAAATGGCAATCGGGAGTACGACAGTGCCAAGCAGATCCATGAATACAACAAATTGCATGCTGAAACAAAATGTACCACAGAGATTGCGCACCAGAATCAGTTCCATGAGGTTGTGGACAGTGGAGTTGATCCAGCGGCGTCGTTGGGAAAGAAGAACAGAAAAGGTATCAGGGACAACAGTGCGACAACGGGCTTGTGGTAGAAACATCATCTTGCGGTTAGGAAATGTACGAAGAAGAATGGTGGTTAGGAAGCGATCCTCTCCGAGTAGGAGAAGGTTCTTCTGGTGCAAAGTCGTGACCTCACTCTGGCTATACTCGCGGACAATTTCTGGTTTGATGATGAGAGGGACCCAATCATCGCCAGAGGTCCTCCGAGCCTTGAGTCGGAACATGGAGAAGCAACCTGGGAGACACGTAACACCACCGAATACGGACTCGAAGGCTTTGGCAAGATGATGGGAGATGAAGTACTCGAACACTTGGATAGCTGTAACCCACGATTGACGCTTGTTGGCTATTCGAGTCTCGCCGCAGACACCCATGATCATTTGGTCATGGTGCATGCAATTGACAAGATACTTGAGAGAATCAGGGAAAACCTTGGTATCTGCGTCGACCTAAAAGAGTGATAAGTACCAAGTTTTCTATCATTGACTGCGCTTGCTGTACCATCAAACAAACTTCAAAGAAATCTGGTGTCACCCCCATCAGTACGTGAATCTTGCGAAAGAGGTCAAAGTCGAGCGGAGTCATGCGGTCATTGTAGGTGACACGGGAGAAGAAGTTCATTAGGATGAGTTGACTGTCACGCTTGCCTCGATTTCCAGGTTTTTTCTCCGTTGCAGCCTCTACTTCCGTTCCACACTTGACAATGATGATTGTAGGGGTGCGCCGGCCAGCAACAGCTGGCGATAAACGCATTGTAGGCTTTCTCTGAAGGAAAGTTGGTGGAGAACTTACTGTAATGACCAGCGTAAATCATGGCACGGTTTTCCCTCTTCGCCCCGGAGCCAATGGCAATGTAGCTCATTGGCATAGGGTTTCCGAAACGGGGGTCAGCATCCAGCAAGCTAACACAAATATCCGGTGTGCTCCGCTTTTCTCCCGCTCCAGTGATCATACCGTCGGCGATAACGAAAAGTAATTTTCGGTGATCCGAGTACGTCGTCGAGGATATTGAGTCGAGTGTCGTCCGAAGTGACTCCTCGCCCTCTGAATAACAGGTGACCAAGCAAACCGCAAACAATTCAGCGCCGATCTGAGCCAAACTCATCACTTGGTTTACTTCTGGCGAAACTAATGTTGTACTTGACGTCGAGGCAATGCTGCGTACGTTCCTCGGGGGTTTCGCGAGTTTCCTGGACCCTCCTGCGCCGGCCCATGGCGCGACACCTGTCCTGTTATCAACTGAAATGTTGGCGCCCTCTGGCATTACAGCAGGACTGATGGCTGAACGATTGAGCTCCATATGGTCAGGAGGGCCAGCCAGACGAGCAGATATGAACCAATTGAATATACAAGCCATTACGAAGCGTGCCAGGACAAGTGCCAAGACGACAATGAGGCCGACGTAGAGGAGCAGGGAGGAGATGAAGCAACCAGGTGTGATTTTGGCTATGTTGCCTGCGTAATAGCGTTGCATGAGACATGGGACAGCAGATCGGATGTCGGTGCGACTGTAGAAGAGGCGAGTAGCGTCTTTGCCGCTAGCCGCAGACTGCTTGAGAATTGTGCGGATTGCGAGGTCTACGGAGTCTGCAGGTATGGACTTGGGGTGAAGAGTAATGTATGGATTCATGTTGAGGACGGCGCCGTCGATCACAAAGTAGTTGGAGAGATTAGCTACTTGGTCCCAGTCGTACCCGAGGAGCATGGTGGTTTCTTGTATGTTGAGCTGGGAAAAGGTGGACGAGGAGTTGAGAGGACCAAGAGGACACGGCAAGGAGGAAGTGCAAGGATTATCGGTGGCGGCACTAAAGGACAAGCCCTTGCAGGCAGTGTATTCAGACGTGCTCCGAGTAAAGTAAGGAGTGATATCTTGACCGGGTTCTTGCTGTGCGAGTAAAAGAAGGTCAACGTCTGAGGGGCTCATTGCAGACGATACGTTGAACATGTAGCCCTCGATGCTCAGCGTGCCAGCGACGGAGCCGAGGAGAGTATATCTTGCGGTGCTAGATGAGTTTGGACAGAGCACCTTCTGTGTGCCAACGGTGACGAATGCGACGCAACCACATAGAATGAAGATGAGAAAGCACAGAGTAATCTTTTCCCTCCATGCCTGTACCATGCCCTTGTCCTTCAATCTGCCGACAGACCTGAGGAGAAAAGAAGGTGCCCAGAAAGTAACGATTCTGGAGAACAATCGCCATGGGTCTATGCCACTTCCAGTGATGCCAGATGGTATTGAACCAGATGCGCTGGGTGATAGTGATGAGGGGGGGTTAATGAGTGGGACTGGTGCGACACTGCGCTCCGGGCGAGTGAGCGTTTTAGCACGGCGAATGGTGGTGCCGGTTGAGATCGGTGGTCGTGTCGTCCGTACTGGAACATCATTGGGAGCGAAGGTTGGGTGAACGAAACGCGTTGTCATGTCGATGACAGTGGCCACTCCAGCACGCAAGGCTACAGACAGGGAATGGTCAGAAAAAAGACAGAGGGAGAAAGGAGAGACGTGAAGAGGGCAGTAGCAGCCAGCTGTAATATCCCGCCGATGACGGTGAGTGTAGCAACGAGCAATATGTCGCGGGAAAAAAAATGCCAGCTCTCGCTGTGCTCGCTTGTGATCCACTTCATGACCGCCCCCGTGTCGGGCTCGCATCCGCCATGGACGATGCAGGTGCGTTCACTGGGCTTGCTGCAGGCCGTACTCGACATGCCACACAGCTCTCGCCGTTGGCCTCGCAGCACCACTTGAGCGAGTATAGCCGCATCAAGCATGGCCACCTCGGTATGCTCTCCCTCACGCACCCCATGCCAGCTCTCATCTAGCCACAGGCTCTCCTGTTCAGTATGCCCCCATGTCCCTACACGTACCCCACCTCGTCGATGAGCTCAGGGAGCGTCAGGTCAGGTATGCAGATCAAGTCTTGTGGTGGCCTTGTCCCTCAAAGCCGGACAAAAATACTGCCCCGGTCATCCCTGCCTCTGACCAACGTGTTGCGTCATCTACCCAAGACTCCTCTGTGATTTACTCACAAATACAGCGAGAAATATGTGACGCGTTGTCGCATTCCATTCCCAAACTTCGTTCCGGATCAGTTAACACACCAACGGTCAAAACCTCCGAAACACATCCAATCCAGTGTGTGCATACTCACACCTTATTCAAATGTGCCAACCATTCTTTTTCTCAGTATATCAGCAATAATACCCCCGGAATCACTCGTTGCAATCTCATCTTATGTCACGCATCGTGGCAAGCCTTCAGCAATCTTGTTTGACATACCCTCACCCTACACGCTGGATCGTTTAACCGAATACAATCGTTTATTCTCCTCATTTGCCAACACCCCACTGATACCCGTTCGTCCATCATGTTCTGTTGACTTACAGACCTTGTCTATCTCAACCCGACCGTCTCACACGTTGCACGGACGTGGCCCTTCCATCACTAATGCCCTTCGTACAGCTATCTGTACCAAGTTGTCCATTCCGCCTTTCCGGCTCCCCCCATCTCACACCAAGCCTCCCAAGAAAGATTCCATAAGATCTATTTCTATCGAAGGTCCCACCGAGAGGAGTTCTGATGTCATGGATGCCCTTCCTAAGCTCCTGACACCCCGAGGACCCATCTATGCACCTACACCGACCCGTAGCCTCTCAGAGCCTCCTGTCGTTTTCTTTCCCTCTGTTGTCAATCCCATGGAATCAAACATTCTACCTCTTCCCTTGTGAGTGAATCATCTTGAAGCCATCGCCTTCTCTCACCCCCTGTTAGAAGTCCGGCTACCTGCCCGTACCGAAGAAGCAAAACAAAGGAAAGTGCTGAGAAGACCCTACCTCGGTCAACAACAAAAAATGGCATTAAAAATTTTCGACATTTAAAACTTGGAAACCTTTTCTTGTCATCCTGTCCGGGGAAAAAAGGTCCAGTTTACTTCTTTCCAGCTTTTCATAAACGAACTTACCGGCGGCAGTGCGCCTCGAGGGACCTATCAGAGGCAAACGCGCTGTATGCAGGAACCTTGAGCTTGATCTCAAGCGCGTGAGGCAAGTTGGTGTTCGCTGCATCGTATGGTAAGCCTCGATTCCTCCGGTCTTTGGCATTGTCGCTGAGACCGTTTCTACTCGTAGCTGTCTGGATGACGACGAACTGCAGTTTCTTGGTACTCCATGGGAAGAGTACTGCCGGCTTGCGCATCAAGAAGGGCTAGATGTTCTCCGGTATGGGCTCGCGCCTCACTTTTTGTCGACCATACCTCAGTCACTCGGTATCTCCAGCATTCCACTTCCAGAGGGCCTTTGTCCACTCTCACCGCAGTCGCTTGATGAGGATCTCACACGAATTATTGAGAGGTATACCATCAATGGTATTCCTGTACTCGCGCACTGCAGAGGTGGAGTGGGCCGCGCGGGTCTCGTTGCTTGTTGCTGGATCCTGAAACTCGGGCTCTGTGGATGGATCGAGACTGACGTTGTGGGCAGCCCAAGTACGGGTGGCACAACTGGTGATACTTCCATGCAAATCTGGGACAACGGCACTGTTGTTCGTAAAGATACCCTCCAGCTCGTCGAGCGTGTGATAGGAGTGGTAAGGGTCAGACGGAGTGTCAAAGCAATCGAAACGTTGGAACAGGTCAAGTTTTTGGTAGAATATGTCGACTATTTGAGATCATGTGGTCGGGGGGGATACGCCCAGGGATCATTAACATTATGAACTTCAGTGCAAGGATATTATTGCATACTTGTAATCCAATGGTAATCACAGACTTGTCATTAGTATGGACATTTGGTTTGAAGGTGAAATGGAAATTGCACATGCTCACAAGTGGCCACTGTGACATCTACGGAACATAGCCGCTCTAGAGAGCACTTCTCCGAGCATGGTCTTCTGTAGTTCTGTCACCGAATCTTAGGTCGTTCCACCTACATGTGTGCCAAAGCCAGTTCTGTGTCCATGTGACAAAGTACTAACTTGCTGAACCTTACCTGAATTGAGCCCATGCACCTACTTAGGCCGTCTTACACGGCCACCCGAGGGTGAAAATCAGCCGAGTATGATGGGCCAGTGCCAGTCCAAATATTCCATCTGTGACCTGGTCCAAGAGTTGCATGCCGGTGTGATCAGGGATGAGGACTACGAGTGCAAGGTGCAAGAGAGCCTGATTTCCGAACACTTGTGGTTGGTCCTATGTGTCTTAAGCATGTACAATGGTGTCAAACAACTTGAATACGTACTGGTAGATACAAGAATCTGTTATCCTTCAGCAAGGATGTGACAAGTGATAATGTATTACTATTGATTTCATGCTAGGTTGCAAACCAGAAACTGGCGGTTGAGGAAATGCGATCCGATTACTGACGGTAGGTGCTGCGGCTGTGATGGGGCGATGGACTGCATTGCACGGGAAACGGTGGACAGAGGTTATGTTGCAATCAAGGACAGTAATGTTGCAACAGGCAGAAGACCGAGTTGCGTTGCAATGGCAACACGAACGTTGCAGCAGGAGACCAAATTGGGGGATGCTCACCTATGGAAAGTCAGATATGATTACGATGATGTGTACAAATAATCACGACTTGTTGACAACAAGTCCAACACCTGTTGCAGCGAATTGTGAGCAAATTGTTTTACCAGCGATGAGTCAGGGAAGTTATTTTCAACGACTACCTTCTTGTACATTCTTGCTTTTGCATCAGTCGTAATGCTGTTTTTTGTTGATGCGGTAGATGGTAATGGGTCAGGGGGGTTGGTGACTGTGGTGACTGCGTTTTGCAGGCGCTGTGACTGAACAGTGTGACTACCAGAACCTGTAATGAATGTCTCTTCCCCAGTCTAATACAGTGTTAGTATTATCTTAATAACAAGACATGACACCAACTCTGATAACTCCAACCCTCGCTGCTGTGTTACGTCCCACATCATCGCAATGTACTGGTGAGAATGCGAACACCTCCCAGACTCAACTGAGAGGATACGGTTGGGGGCGGCTCAAAGCCTGAAGAGTTGGCAAGACTTGGGTCAATGGTGTCGAAATCGATGGGTCGGAGGTGGGTGTTGCGATGGTGAGATTTGTCACATAGCCCCACTGGGAAAACCCAGAGGGACCTGGAGGGCCATAAGATTCACTGCTGGTCTGAGTTTCCATGGCAACGAAGCCGCTGGGTCCAACATATAGTAATTCCTCGAATCCAGACTGGGACTGGCAGGGGACTGTGGGGACTGCAGCATGTGTATCTCCACCATAGGGTTCGGTCCCAGTAGCGACAAGTGGCGGATATATGATTTGTGCTGGATCCAGTGGAAATTCTACAGCCACACTGACTTGCGTTGCATCAGAGATGTGAGATGGATTGAGGCCGCTTCGCAAGCCTGGTTTGCTCATTTGCTGTAGTCGGATGGTGTATCATCATTTGGTCAAGTTGTATGGGTCAAGTATGGGAGCCCATACCTTTTTCCCTCTGCGCTTCACTTTGGATGGATCCATGACGGACAAAGGTCAGGGCCAGTGGACAAGTGTCGGGATATATGACAGAGGGTGTTGGCCACGATGCACACATTGCATATTTAAATCAATGATCGATAACCGATAACCAGTACAGAGGGGTTACAATCGAGGGTGAGAGTAGTACATAGTTTCTATCAAACATGATGAAAATACATTCCCGGCACTCATATCTCTGTATCAAATCACAATCAGTCCATGAGGCAGGCCTTGAGGCAAGGAAAATGATGTACTATTCACTGTGTCCAGAGCTGTCGCTCTGGACCAAAATCTTGAGATCACCTGTGTGGGGGACCTTTAGATTGTCCAAGGTTTCCTCATCACTGTCACCGGAGACCTCGGAATCACTACCACAAGAATCCTTCATCGGGATTGCCTGACCACCCTGTTGTGAGCCGAGCATGACACCCCGATCCTCTCGATACGCTTGAAATGTTCCTGCATGTTGTTTAATGCTGAAGTCTGTTCGTCTAACAAATGCCATATGATGTCTTGCTCTGTTGAGCCTGTATCCACGCCCATATTGGTACACCATTGCCGCCAGAGTTCCAACTTGTTTTGGCAGTCTTTATTTTGCACTTGGAAATGGGTCAGACAATGAGAATGGAAGCGCTTCCATCTCTCGTGCCTTTCGAGTTCCCAAGTTGATGTCACAGCTCAGCAACGGGTGACCTCACATTCAGCATATTGAGCCATGATGGCCTTGTGGAGGACATCCTTAGGCACTCCATCGTAGATATTATTGAATGAATCTTCCATAGTAGCCTTGAAGATCGGTTAGTGGAACATATCATAAGCATATATTGGCACACACCTCCGCCAACTCAACATCTACCTCATCAGTACGAAGGGACCTCAAAGCCATTCCAGAAAACTCAAGGTCCACAGGAAAGGCCCGCTGATGAACAGGATATGGTGATGCTTTATTCCGACGAACAGGAGAGAGTGACTTGGACTTAGTACGATTGACTGTAAGGTAAATTCAGTATAGATCAGTAATCATGAAACAGATAGAAGGAATGTACCTTCATGTCCACCATTGTAACTTGCAGATATCCCGGTATGATGCAAGTATGAAGGCGAAGCGGTTGATGTGGAGTTTGAAAGACTTAGCAGATTCAACCCCCACTCTCTCTGGGCCATATACGCTGCATCATGCACCAAGAACAAGCAATGAGCTCGGACAACTCTACATCACTATCTGATGACCAGTAAGTGCTTTTGTCTTGTTGTAACAGACACTAAACTGTACACAGGTGTTTAACCCCATGCCTGGTATGTGGGCAAACGTTCCCTTCAACTCTCGCCATTTGCACCCATTTACAAGATTCTGCATGCACCCGAAAATTCTTACCCACCCTCTCTGCATTCCGTACCCCACAGAGGTCTTCTGATAAGCCATGGTCAGGTCAGTTTCACCCCAAGTCCGGGTACATATATGGCTTTAATGAACCCAACACGATCGAACGCATGAAACAACATGAATACGAGCCACACAGACAAGAAAACTCATATTACCCATTTTCTGGTAGAGATGAATGGGAATTAGGAAAATTCTTGTGTGATAACTTCACACGGAGTCAAATCAATACATTTTTGAAGCTTGATTGGGTATGTAACCTTTCCTTCCATGCAATATATTGTGAAACATTGTTTGTAGGTTAATTCCAGGTCGAAACTCAGTTTTGGGTTGGCTTGAGATTTACAGACGCAAATGGATACGATACCCAGAGGCCCAAACTGGCGTTGCACAGTGATCCATATTGAAGGTTATCCAACAAGAGATCC
>Ga0307516_10003175_pt1 | contig 21381 bp, 26 predicted proteins | sample 19_EM_MG_FD_203310 | JGI IMG/M metagenome (GOLD analysis project Ga0307516, IMG submission 203310) | Populus trichocarpa ectomycorrhiza microbial communities from riparian zone in the Pacific Northwest, United States - 19_EM | ecosystem: Host-associated > Plants > Roots > Unclassified | place... | reverse complement strand
TTATCTGAATCTTGCATGTACCGTGGTCGACAGAGCAGAGCTGTATTCCAGCGATTTGAATACTTTCCTCAATATCCTTCACAAACTCGAAGTCTTGGATCTTCACTTCTCCGTTTTTCAGCCCCACGATCTCCGCGGCCTTCTCGTCACAATGAACCACTTGCATTTGCTGTCGGACTACCTGAAGAGCTTTATATCGCATCCAGAACGAAGCAAAGAGTTCCATTATGAAGGCGGCCTGTTCCATACATTTATCGCGACTCGTTATATGAGGTTTTTCAGGACAATGTTTAATTCAAGGTGAGACATTGCCGCATGTCAACGTAATGTGTTCCTAGCGAGTTTTGACGGCCAGTATCGAATAACAGGCATGATCGAGGCGTGTTGTCATCTATGATATTCATCCTGTCTTATCACATGCGACACGCAATGGGAAATGATACCGACTTGCTGCAAGAGGTACAAAGCTTCTGGATTGAGCCAGCCTTTCGTGTTCCGCTATTAAGCGAGAACGAGATCTCCCGTCTTGCGCGAGCGGTGGTATTGCGGCTACAGGTCCGTCCAGTTTCCTCGTGCCCTACTAGCCCATTCAAAGTACTGAGTTCCAACTGAGCGTCTTCCTTGTTTTCAGAAACTCCGTGACCCACCGGAGGAAACGATATCGCTTTGGGAAACGCACGTTATGAAAGATGGGCTCTGGTGAGATGTTTTGATCCAGCTAGTCCATGACTCGAAATGACGGGACGTACTGAAGGTGGTTGGAACGATGAGGTGAGCCAGAGCTCCGTTGCTTTGTTTTGTGACGCCAGGACGGTTCGTCGTGCGCACTGCGACAGCCACAGCACGATTGTTGCATGTGTGAAATACTTGCTGTCACGAAAGCAAACGATACTTGGTACGATAAGTTGATGACAATGAGCCATGCCCACCCGTTCACAACCCGATACTATTTCTCTACAACATAAGCTCTCGTTAATCATTATTGATGTTGGTCCGCCTGTGCTCTATGTACTGGAAAATAGCACGACATACTTATTCGTCCTCAACATAAATGTCCAGTACCCCGGGCTCGGCTTCAAAACGTCGACCGCATCATTGTCTCGGGTCTAAGGAACGTCATGGACGAGTTTTGTCGAAATTGACCAGGTCCAAAAGGGACAGAATGGGGCTCCTTTTGCCTGGGTAGCCGGATCCATTCGGCGGCGACATGGACATATGGTGTGATAGGACAGAGGAGGGTAACGGACAGACTTGGCTGAGTCGTGGTACCCATAGGAGAATATCATCAGTGGATGAACAAAAATGGACTCTGGAGAGGCCGGATCCCAATTTCGGACAGTCCAGAGCGGCCGGATCTCGATTCTGGGGCCAGATTTTTAGAATTAAACGGGTGTCAGCGTCGATTCGGACGCTTTCATTACGGACCTTGTCCCCGAGTTTGGATCAGACCTTTTGGGGACTCGGGAGATGTCTGGAGTCTTGCAGAAAACTAGGGGGCAAATGCCCAACCAAGTCCTTCAAGTTCGCGAGCCCAGTATGTCGGTTTAGAATACCTCGAAAGCCCGGGTGTAGGGGAAAATAATGCCTTCGAGAGCTGGAGTCGTGATAATTGTCAGCAGGGGGAAATTCGAGGTGCTCCTCCTACCTGTAGAGGTGCAGGACGTTGGGAAAAGTGGCTGCTGTGAGGGAATGGATGTGCGATGGGGTTTGAAGAGGCAGGTATGAAAAAAAGCGTCGTTCAGGACGATCCTAGGCACTCTGAGAGACTTTGAATAAATGGATAGCCTGCAGCTTGAAGCAGCTGCGAACCAAGTCATGTCACAATGACGTCCGACGAGCTCGAGCGAACCATTTTGGATGATCCCAAGGCGTCGTAGGAACTACTACGGTGCACAACGAGGGGGCCGAGGCGACAGGGAGAGACGAGATAAATGTGAGCGTCAACAGCCAGCTCGGGCACGCGCGGCTCTCGTCCCTGTCGGGACTTGAGGGAAGGTACAGCACTCGAAAGTCGAAAATCCGACCTGAACTTCGAGTTCGGCAGAAGCAGTGCCCGAGAAAAAGGGCGACAGCGGTGGAAAAAAGTTGCACATTCCAGTTCCCCTGCGCTTCTCGTAAGGGAACCGTTGGTCATCGAGAACGGGAAGCGGAGACCGAGAGGGAAAAGTCGATTTCAGTGGGGGTCCAGGTTCACATCAAGTTAAGGAGGTAAGGAGGTTATGAGAATTTTCGGCGTTTGGACCTATACAGTGGGAACTTGAACTGCGCATTGTGATACGATGCGTATAGTGTCCGTGACAGGCGCGGCGTAGCGATGATGGAATTGCCGAGTACTTGGTGGGCGCCCTCCCTGCTGTCGAGGTCAAGCCTTGGCTCGCTCCTCGAGTTTATCCACAGAGGATCGTTAATATTGGTCTGGTGTATCTCTATAGTAGCTGAACCCTGAGCGTCTGATGTTCGTTGTTGGCCCCCCAGATCAGGGTGTTGTTGGACCCATGATTGATGCGAAATGATCAGTGTCAACCCCTTTGTATTTGCAAATCAGATGAGTCGGACTCCTATCTCAGACACGGCAAGATGCACGTTTTTCGGCGGAAGTATTCTGTATATCAACCCTTGATCGGGGTCCTCGGCATGTCTGTTGCCAACTTGACACGTGTCGCGACATTTCCCACCCATGATCGGATATCGCTTTAATTGTCAAACAACAGGACAGTCGTCTCCTTGTCCACCTCGCCCTCCTCACCTCCTCCTCACCATGGTAAGCGTCCCCCCCTCCCCCCTCCCCCCGTCTCACCACCGTCCACAGCCTATAGAGCGTGCTCAGAAACAGACCGCCCTCGCAATCGACTTTTTGGTCATCGGCGGCGGCCTCGCTGGCCTCGCTTGTGCCATTGCCCTCCACCGGGTCGGTCATCGTGTCGTCCTCCTGGAGAGCAACCCTTCCATCCCGAAAGAGGCACGTCTGCTTCCCGCCCAAAATGACCACCCTAACCCGACCTCCAGAACTCTGGAGGTTGCCGCATGACTCCCAACCTCTCCAAAATCCTCTACTCGTGGGGGCTCAAGGAAGAAGTCCAGCAAATTGTGCAACCGTCGGACGGACTCGATCTCTTGTTACGTAAGTCTAACATGTCTCCATTCGAGTCTGTCGAGTTCTCATCGATTTTCAGTCGAAACCGGCGAGATACTCGGCACACACGTATGGGACGAAGAGCTGATGAGAGAAACTCGCGGGGATTTGATCTACTCACATGTCCGTCCTCTCTCCCGACCGGAAAAAAAGGTTTGACTAATATGGATATCTCACAGTACAACGACATCCACGACCTCATGTACAAAGCCGCTCTCTCAATCGGGGCCACCATCCGCTTCAACGCCAAAGTCGTATCGATCGATCCTGACACCCCCTCTGTTACCTTGTCCACGGGGGAGACGTTGACAGCTGACGTGATTGTCGGCGCTGATGGCGTCAACGGCGTATCGCGACCAATGCTGCTGCAGGGCGACACCCCACCACCAACAGTAAAGGTCTACAGGTACTTTGTCTCCGTTTTCACTCCTCCGCCCAGGCTAACATATATCACTCGTAGCACGACCATTCCAAAGGACGCGATATTGGCAGATCCTACACTCGATTATATCTACAACCAAGAACTCGTACGTCCCGCATCCCTTCTGCTGTACGTGATATTCAACACCGCCTACAGAACAAAATGTTTGTTTGGTTCGGCGAGGGCACCGCCTTCCTAGCCTTTCCCATCGTCCGTAGCTCCAAGTCTTGATCGTTTTTCCTCTGCCTGACATTCCCAACAAGGGTGGCGACCCGGATTTGGCAATACTGGTGTACACACCAGCAGACGGCGACGAATCGTCATGGAGCGAGGAAGCCTCCCTAGAAAAGATGCAGGCGGCGATGGAGCCATGCGAGCCAAAGTCAGTTATCGATCCTTCTTTCTTACGGGGATGGTTGTTCATCTTTTTTTCATAGGGTACGGAAGTTGGGCAGATTGGCGCGGCCACCGATATGCGTCCCCATGATCGATCATCCTGGCCTCGAGAACTGGGTGGAAGATTCCGGTCAGATGGTGGTGATCGGCGAGGCTGCACATCCACTCCCCGTTCGTGACGAATTTTTTTTCTCCGAATAGTCCCTTTAACTGACTTCTTTTTTAAAACTCAGCCGGGGTGTTACCAACAATGCGCCACCTGCGTAGAAGACGGCGCTGTCCTCGCCAAGCTCTTCTCACACCTCCGCACGCGCGATCAGATCACCAACTTCCTCTACGCATTCCAAGACCTCCGCCAGCCTCGCTGCATCGACATCGTCAAGAAGGAGCACGGCGACATCGACTTTATGACCTACCCCGGTGGGAGCGACGAAAAGCAAGGACGAGACGACCACATGCGGAAGAACCGGGACTTGGGGCTCTATGCGCTGGGCAATTCTCGAGAAGGCGTCGAGGAGACGCCGGAGTGGACCCAGGTGAAGAATATCTTTGCGTATGATTCGGAGGACGCGGCGGATAATTGGTGGGTCGAGTGGGGGTTGTTGAGGGAGAGGGCGAATGGGTTGAATTTGGCGTGTGATATCTTTGGGGGGATGACGGTGGAGAAGAAGGTCGCGGTGGGGTTGGTGCAGGTGAGGATGGAGGAGGTTGTTGTTTCATAGCGATCCTGTGGGTTGCTGTCGCCTCGTGCGCCCCGCCTTTTTCCGCCCCTGGTCTGACCATTCACTTGCACACTGTCACTCACTATCTCGCTTTCTCCCTTGGTTTTCGTCAATGATGCTTTCGAAATTGGACAGATGCCCTCCACCTCTTCTCTTTCTTTTCTACTTGTTTTTTCTTTTCCTTTATGACACTGACATGAGTTGTTCACATTTACATCTGACACGTATGACTGACGAGATATCATCCATTGTACATTGCTATCCATGCCAACTCAATAAAGGGTTTAGAGCCGCAACTAAACAAAACGAAATGTGTACAGCTGTGAAAGTGAGATAGATAACAGCGGAAAGAAAGGGCTATTTACAAAACATACATCTGCATATCATTGATCAAGAAAAAGAAAGAAAAAGACCACGTTCGACGTCAAAGTCTCACAGAAACTACTGTTCCTCTCCGTGTTCCTGGGTATACTGTCGAGAGATGCTCCTTGAATCGTGATCGATGGGGTGCGCGTGGACGTGCTCTGAGAGGAGGGATCATTAACGGCACCATCTCATCGTCGAGTGCTATACCCGGCTGACCTGATGTCTCTCCCCCATTTCCATGTCCATGTCCAGAGCTCCTTGGCGCCGGCACTAGTGCCGGCGGCTGCTCAAAAAACTGCGTCGACCGTCTCCGCCGCTCGTCATGTTCAGGATACGGAATGTACGTCGGCGCCATCTGTATCACGCCAGCTGGGGGTGGGATCGGCCGCGGGTGGTGCTCTTCGTCGTGCTCCTCTTCCTCTGCTGCTACCGCCGTTGCTTCTTCTTCTTCTTCTCGTCCTCTTCCTTGTGGACGATGCCCGCTGTCTTGAGGACGACGATCTTCAGGGTACCGATCGTCTCGTCGACGGTCTTCGCGACGGCGATCGTCGGGTCGTCTGCCGTCGTCGCCGTATCGGTCATCCCGTCGTCTGTCGTCCCGCCGACTGCCCTTGGAGCGGTATCGGTCCTTGTCCCTGTCTCGATCCCTGTCCCTGTCCCTGTCCCGATCCCTGTCTCTGTCTCTATCCCTGTCTCTGTCTCTGTCTCTGTCTCTGTCTCTGTCTCTGTCTCTGTCTCTGTCTCTGTCTCTGTCTCTGTCTCTGTCTCTGTCTTTATCCCTGTCTCTGTCTCTGTCTCTGTCTTTATCCCTGTCTTTATCCCTGTCTCTGTCTTTATCCTTGTCTCTGTCTTTATCCCCGTCTCTGTCTCCGTCTCCGTCCTTGTCCTTGTCCTTGCCCTTGCCCTTGTCTTTATCTCTTTCGCGGTCGCGGTCCTTGTCTTTAACCCGGTCGCGGTCCTTGTCTCTATCCCATTCTCGGTCCTTATCCCTGTATCTCCGGTCCCCTCCTCTTTCCCTCTCCCTCTCTCGTTCCCGTTCTCTAGCGCGTTCTCGTTCTCGTTCTCTCTCCCTATCATACTCGTCTCGGCGGCGTCGAGTGCTGGGGTACCGATCATCCCGATACCGGTCATCATATCCACGTTCACGCCTGTCGTCGTACCGATCGTCTCGATCTCTCCGTCCGTCGTCTCGACGGCGGTCATCCCGGTATCGGTCGTCTCGGTCTCGGTCTCTGTCTCTATCCTTGTCACGATCGTCTCGGTACCGACCATCCCGATCGCGTGGGCGCTCTACTCGTGGGCGCTCTTCTCGTGGGAGCTCTTCTCGCGGACGCTCTTTCTCTTTGTTCGTTCGGCGGGACTCATCCGTGTATCTCTTACTCCCCCCTGTTTTCTAAAAATTAAAATGAAAAAGTCACTTTACGACAAAGAAAAGGACCCTAGCGATCTCACTTCTGGACGGCGGCGGGGATCACCAACGTCGTTGGCCCCGTTCGCACGATGACGTCCCGAGTTCTATGTATGCGGGGTGATGAGAGGATGAAGAATGAAGGGTAGGATACAAACCTGACGTGAGGATTGTGGTGATTGTCCCTTTTGCATCTCTGCGTGCGCGCGCTCGAGCTCTTTTTCCTTTTCTCTGTTCTTCTGGTCCCGGACGGACTTGGAGCGCTGGTGGGAAGACGACGGTTCCCGCTGGAGGATGGCGTTTTGCTGTACGTAACAGAGGGATGAAAGTGGGTGGACAAGGGTATGAACGGCTTGGCAAGACTCACATGATGAATAGAGGGTGGTTTGTGCGGCACGGGCTCGGGTTCGGGTTCGGGCTCGGGTGGGGGGCGGTGGTGGTTCTGTGAAGAGGATGCTAAGCTGTGTTCGGGGGCTGTTGGTGGGTGCCCAGCACCGGCGAATGCTGCCTGGAGATCGTTGGTCTGAGATGAGGCCGCAGATGGGGGTTAGAGAACGGTTGTACCCTGACATCTTCCAGGAGCCTTCTGGACTTGTCGCGAAATTCTTCTGAACCCATCAGTCCCTTCGTGAGTTTTTTCCCAGTGGGCGCAGCATCCATGAGACTTGGAGAAGGTGGTTCAATCGCATGTCCAGCGTTCTATGGAAGTGTACTCACTTGTTCCATTTATCTTCAAGAAAGGTCATGTGTGACGTGTCGAGCCCGTCCTTGTTGTTCATTATGTCGATAGCTTTGGAGAGGTATTTGTGGCCCTCTTGGACGATGGCTTTGCGTTGCTTGTACTCTGCATTTTCGGGGGTCGATTCCTTGGCTTTGTTCCTGCGGAAGAAGTTGAAGGAGAATCCGCCACGTTTGGGGGAGGGAGCGTCCTCTGCCATCCCTGGGTCTGGTCCCGCAGTCAGCGATTCGGAGGAGGTGATCAAGGTGATTGACGCTGGAAATAAACAAGTGTAATCATCGCGCTTCATCTCACCGTGTCGCCCGCAGGACAGTGTTCTTTTTTTGTGGTCCCTCATTTCTCATTGCAGAATTTCCAACGGGAAAGGTTTTAAGTTAGAAGCTGCAGTGTGGAGCCGCATGATTCTTGCACTGAACCATGGGTCTCGCTCCTGAGGGGTAAAGGCATACCTGTAACGCAATCGTCGTGTCTCATTTTTTACCTAGCATAGGGCCATGACCATATTGGAGACGTCATTGTTCCCCGCCATGTCCTGCGAATTCATCAGTGGCACAGGACACAATGAATTCGAAATTATGGCCGCCTCTACACCTGGCCATGGCCCGAATTCGCTTTGGCAATCCAAAAGGTATTTAGTCCTTTGGCTGGATGGTCACAATCACCACCTTTGACACACGCATCATGACCTCTGACGCCCTTGTACGACTCCCTTCTTGCTCGCAGCTTGTCGCTGAAGTGGAGGCCGTCGCTGGCATATCCCTGTCTATCGATCCTGCTTCCCTTGTGTGTTCAAATCACACCTCGCCATTCTGCCATTCCTAATTAATAACTTTTACAGGAAAATGATGACTCGTACACCGACCTCAAACAGATTTTGGCAAACCCCCCACGCTGGCCTACCCCACCTTCGGTGAGTCTGCTTATATCTTTCCGAAGTCTCTCTCTGACGATGCCTATAGAAAATCTATGTCATCCAGAACCTAGATACTTTGGTAGTTCTTGTCCATCCTGGAAATCTCCTACTGGTTGACGAAAATATGCTCTACTTTTCAGGTCCTCAGCGAGGGCGGACTTTACCCCATGAAGGAACTTGAGTTTGAAGTAGACGAGCAAGAACACCCCGCACTTGTCCCAGCCGTGTGTCTCTGTTTCGATTTCATTGAAATTCCATGTTCATCTCTTCACAGGACGACGAAACCGAGGAAGTTGAACAATCTATGGATGCAGTTTTCGAGAATCATTCCGACCTCGAATACTTAAGCCACTCCGTGCAGCCCCTTCCACTCATCCTCGTGCCTGAATTCAAGTCCTACTCGATGTTCCAAGGCAAGGTGAACTCCCGGCTTGCCGAATCTTTCTTCCCGCGGGTATGAATTTCTCATCTCGGTACTCAACACTGCCTGACCTGAGTCCATCACCGTTATAGCCTTTCACATTGTTCACCCCCAAGGAAGAACGAGTCGACGCCACCCTCCCCAAGGAAAGATGTTCCGAAGAATGTTTATATCACGCCGCCTGTCTCATCCATTCCCACATCGAGCAGCACACCGTAAGTCCATCGTTCCCCCTCCCACCCACCTTAAAGTCCAATATTTCCAAACAGCACAGGCAACACAAAATCCGTTCAGACCAACACATCGGCAAGGAACAAGTCTTGTTCACGCCCCACGCGTATCGCGTCCCCCCGTCACCTTTCACCATCGAATTCGAGGCCGTCGAGCCGTGTCCCCTTTCGCGCGGTGTAGCCTTGACCGACATCAGAGCGATGAAGCAACTCTGCATGCTCGGCGCGAACGAGACAGTGTTTGACGATTCCCCTGAAGGGTCCGAGAACATCACCCTTCTGGTGCAATTTGATGGTCGCGCGCAGTGGACGGTGCCGATTCCGGTGGGATGTGATTGTGGAGAGCTGACGAGGGCTGCTTTGGCGTTGATCATTGCGGATGTTGTTTATGACTATCATCAGGTGAGCGGTAGCGCGAACTTTTAAACGGTTCTTCGAGTTCTGACTTGATATTGCAGAAATTTGACCTGGGCAAGATCCATTACCTTCGACTTTGCTCGTTGTCGGCATCCCCTGATTTGGCGTATTGGTACCCGACGCTTGCGGAGGTGCGCGAGTGGCGTGCTTAGTGACCTCGCGGGGGGGACTTGTATGGGTATCTGCGGTGACGATGTTGGAATAATTGTGATAAAAATGAAGGCAACGCTAATTTAGTAGGTATATAATACTTGGTTAAAATATGGATCCATGTGTTTTTAGGTTGGGTGATATCGATAGCGTGAATAAGTTCACATCCTGTGGTGTGCACGCGGTATTCAGCCCTCCCCACTCCCAAGCCTGGTCAAATTTTCTTTCCACTAAATGTACCGAGCCGCGAGGATGAAATGACATCTTCAACGTGTGCTTTGACCCGAATTGCGGCCGTGCCCTTATTGTTTTCAAAATTCAATCAACTTTATTATTATGCTTCGTCCACTACGAAATGCCTGTTTCCAAGCGGGAAGAGCATCTACCTAACATCTTACACAATACCCGAAGTTATGGCACAGTCATTGGTTAACGGGCTCCTTCGAGTTGGCCGAGGAATGCAGAAATTGGAATCTTTGTCTCTGTTTCCAAACTTGAGCCTATGGTGCACTAAGATGAGATCTCTCAATCGGACGAGGTTTTTGCCTGCACACATCTCTTACTTATTGTCACCCTTGTCTCTCTCTCTCCTTCAATTGTAACGGGCTTGACGACTGGTGCGAGGTGGGGAAATGTTACAAGGTGCACTAGTACTGCGTCCGACTCCGGTCCACGAAACCACGACAAAACGAGGTTCATGATCCGCTTGCCAAATGTTAGATCTTGTGCTGCTATGTGTAGGCCCGAGGTTACTAACTTAGAAGCGCGTCCACACGAGGATTCCACGCTATTGTGTTGCAGTCGTCATAACGTGAAGGTGCTTATTGTTTAAACAACATGCCACAAAAGACCCTGCAAGGCGATGCTTCGCATGGTTATGGTCCAAGCTCAGGTAACCCGCGATTACAATAAGGGAGAAGAGAAATATAAGAACGCGCCCCGACGTAGGGAGGGACAATTCCTGCGTCAACGAGCCCAAATCCAACCCCGCCCATCTCCACTGTGCGGGGCCTGCGGAACCACATCTCTCCCTGATCATCCTCGCTGATAACGCAAACAATCCTACTGGAAATGGACGTGTTCACATCGCTCGCCGCCTTCATCTGCGACCCCACACCAGCATCTCCGTCCACGAACGGACCAGAGTCTGACGACGAAACATTTATTCCCTCCATGCCGCCTGACGACGAAAACCGCCATGGAACGGGCACAGGGGTATACTGCATCGTCGCATGACGGTTTCCTTTCGCAATACACAACACCATGATTTTGATCGGCTTCCACCAACTGAAGATTCAAGAATGGATTCATGTGAGCTTCCCTATTTTCCATGGTTTTTCTTGAAAATTGAGACGTTGACGAGCTGATTCGCGATGACAGGATACACCGGAACCGCACACGGTTGCATTCGCTAGCGGTCTCGCCAGTTGCGAGGCTGGAGCAGAAGACACGTTGAGGTCTAATTAATTTATTCATCACTTACTATACTTCTCCTTCGGTTTCGTTTCTCACCCAAGTCGGTCTTTGTTTGCTGGTTTAACCTCGGGGGCATATAGGTCTTCTTTGCCTGGAGCAAAGAACAGTCATTCTTTTAAATTTCCTGTCATGAACATACGGACGTAGCCTGTAGTAGTAGTATCATCCAGTTTGTAAAACGAAATCAGTCATCAAATGTACCTTTACAAGAATTGCTAGATGTTTCTGGAGCTTGAAACTTTGAAGTTTTGATATTGATTCCGGTCACGGACGTCCAACAATACCGGAAAACTGGGGTCACCGAGGTTGGGCCAAAGATGAGCTAGATCGGTGATTCATCATGCAGCGACGTTGAAAGGAATTGGCTTAGTGTCACAAACGTCCAACGATAACGGAAAACTGGAGTGGAACTGGGCGAAAGAATCGGAAAGATGATCTAGATGATTGAATAATTCATCATGCAGGGATGTTCAATTCTTCACTGTCAATGTCCCGGTCCAGCTCCAGAGAGTTCAGCGTTTCAGCGCCATCGATCCTGGAGAACTTCTCCGCAGCCCATGCCCATCTCCGAGTGCGTAAGACGAGCTCAGGGGGGCAAGGATTTTTAACTGCACCGGGCCGATATTGTGAATTAGATCCATGGAAATTTTCTCCACTTGTGGACGTCTATCATGATGGTTGGGGCTTACGAATGTTGAATCTGAGACTGCCGGTATGCCGGCAGTATTGGCATCTTCTCACGGTGGCAGAATCGTTTTTTTGTTCTGCTTCGAAGACGATAACAAAGACGTTACATCCCATCCCACCTCCTCTACGGCCTGAGTAAGTTTGCATTTGAAACGCCATCCTCAAATACCATGGCCAAGTTGAGGCCACAGCAGCTCCGACCGAGACCAAGGCTCTGCGACTCGGATGTTGGATTGAACCAGTGTTCCTGCAGGGCAGTCGCTACAAGTGAATAGATCGCAGTTTGAATCGTTCTCGAATCTCGAGTGCAGAGACATGCGTGAAGTGAGCAACATTGTGGATGAAATTTGTTGACCATGCGTCCGAGAGACAAATCGTTCAAATTTATTCAACATCATATGCCAGGACGATCCAAGACGCTGCCGGTTGCTGCCACCCCTTCAACTCATTTTGCAACCAATTTGCCAGACGGCATTTGGACGGCATATTGCCGAGTGGCAGTGTTGCATGCCATTCCAATGGTTGATGATTTGAATCATTTGATACACCCTATTGGAGCAAAGGTTGCAAGTTTAACTGAACTGCTGGCCATGGGCGGTGTCATCACTTGTGTAAAATCCTTTGACTTCCTTGCAGCCGCTGCCCCCTGCTGCAGCTTACATGCTCTTTCGCCGCTTGTTTCACTTGTAATCGGTGTCACTTCGGGCTTTGTGACTTATGTGAAGGGAAAAATGTGGAGCTGCCGGGATCAATCATCACACGAGGGTTGAGGTGAGGCTCCATTCCATTTTTAGGTAAAATCGTGTACTGAACCGAATAGGTCGATGTATTTACACCGTCAAGGCATGTGCCGGTGCCAGCTGGCAGAAAAAAGCAAGAAGTTCGATCGTCCGATATAAAGTCGCGTGGTTTCTTACCACATCCAATCCTTTAAGCTCTCATTGATAGGGCTAGAAATCCTTGAAACTCGCTGTCCTTTCCGATACTCAGTTCTACGCTCGTTAATATGTTGCGCTATATTCCAAGTGTTTTGATCATCGCTGGAAGCCTCACGGCCATCTCTGCTCAGGCGCCGCCGTACGTTTCTGGATGGTGTTATGACATGCTATGCTGAACTGACCAGATCATTCCATATCTTAGGTTCAACGGCGAGCTCCTGCTTCAGCCTGCGTTGACCACCAGTACGCCCAGAACGTGCCATTTCACAGCGACGGTGAACTGATGTCTCATATTTGTTCACAGACAAATGCCTAGCTGCTTCCAACTTTGATGGGGCCATCGTTTCGCTGCAAACTTGTACGGGCGACGTGTCTCAGAAATGGACTTTCTCGGGCGGTAGAATTATTGTCTTTGGCAACAAATGCCTGGACGTTCCAAGTGGCAACACCGCAGATGGGACGCTGCTCCAGGTATGGACGTGCAGTCAAGGCAACCCCAACCAACAGTTCTACTACAACCAGGTAAGTCCTGCCAAATTGATGGTCAATCGCCACTGATGTACATGATGTTTTCTGGCCATCTGAACAGTGGGTAAACCAGATTATCTGGACCAACACAAACAAATGCCTCGATCTCACCGCTGGCAATACTAACGTCGGGGCGCGTGTAAGCTACTATTCCACGATCCTGCACCCAGCATTCGTTGCTTTACTGAATCGCACTACAGCCTTCCATGTACACATGCGTCGGCAATGGCAACCAAATCTGGAACGTGGGTTATATGCCTTCCCAGCTTCCCGACAAGACTCAGGACAATCAATATGGAACGAATGCATGCGGCACGAGTTCTTCTCAGACCTCAAATTGCCAGACTTCATGGTTAAAGTGAGTATGCCATACGTCTCTATGGTCCCCTTAATGTCGATTTATCCATATAGCTCTGCTGAAGACTTCTGCCTTTGGGCACCCCGTATGTCGTTTTTTCTTGGCTGTACAGATCTTTTGCCAATCATTTCCTCCATCGTCAGCTTTGCCCAATAGCACCATCGGCGACACGGAACGTCAGGAAGTTGCTTGGTGCACCAAAGCTGGTCGCGGAACCCGTATCATACCGAATGGTTCCTTGGGCGGTGTTCACTTCGTCAAAACCCCGGACTACGTCCAGATCACAGGTGTTGGGAATTTCACGAAAATGAATATTAGGAAGGGAGACTCGGGTGGAGAGCTGGACAACAGGGGTTCCGATGGCAAGTCGTCTCATCCGCTCGGTCGAGTGTACACTTATCATATTTGTTTAAATTGTATCATAGCCCGAGGAAATCCAGGTATGTTCTCGACATGGAGACTATGGGAAATGTGTTGATCATATACATCGGTAGCTGGTGGATTATTGTTTGGAAACACTTTTGGTAAAGGCGTTCAGTACCACGAATGGACAGAGTTCATCTCCGAGGGCGAGTTCTGCATCCGGGCTTGCATCGGGCCAAACGCTCAAAGGAATTGTAACCACATCTATGATATCATGGGTTGCTACTGGGTGTGTTCCTCTTCGTACAATAGTGCTAGATCAACCTTAATATTTTCTTTCGCAGAACATGCCAGCAAACTACAACGCGGGTGTCTTTGAGAGTTGTGATGCTGATGATGAGTGAGTCTCGTCCTCCGTCTTTATCTACACAATATTGATTCTTGATAGCCTGCCAATGGGCGTCTACGGCACTTCGACATGGAGCCAAGGCACATCGCCGACACCACCGGCCCACCCTGCTGCGTCATCGTCCAACTGCGTTTCGCTGCCGACTGTGACGTCTGATCCTGCGGCTGCAAAGCAGAGACGGGGCCACAAGGAGTTTGAAAGGAGGTTAGCCGGTCATATCCAAGCAGCTCCAACTGGACCTGGCTGGTAGACAAGTGTGGATGATCGATCGTTTATAATGGACTTTTAATTATCTTTTGCGCGAGAAGAGGGGTTTCAGATGAATCGTGATCCTCTTGTGTAGATAACGAGCAGGGAAATGTTATTGCCGAAATTGAAGCAGAAAGGACTCACCCAAAGATCTGTTCAAAAAAGGGCCAAAAGTTTTGGCCCTTTTTTAGCTGGACGCCGAATTTCCAAGTTTGTTCGGACTTCCAAACGACCACATGGACCCCGGCGCCGAATGCGTTTCAGAGCTCGTCTGAATTTCGAACATGCATGGTAACAACAAAGAGGACTGGAGGTTGAACCAATGGCTCTATGGAACAAATTACCGATAATCGGATGAAGCATCGCGACGCGTTCTCACCAGAGAGGGTGGTTCTAGGAGCCTGAACTAATGTATGTACTGTTTCCTCGCCGCTTGGTCCCCTATCTCTAACTGACGTCCGGCAACGCATGGTAATCTGCCCAGATCCATACAGACGTACCAGGAGAGATCATGATTGGCTGCTCAAGTCATCACATTTCCGGCACTAGTTCGATGATCAATATATCGGCGTTTCAAGCAATATTTGAATAAAGTTCCTGACGAAGTTTTAGCTTCTCCCGTTTCTCCTCTCTTTTCTTCCTCCTCACCTCACACTCCTTCATCATGTTTCGTTACCTCTCAGGCGCGTTAATTCTCGCAGGAACCTTTGGTGCTATTTCGGCCCAGACGCCTCCGTACGTTTCATTTTCTCCGGGTTACGATGTGCTGACGACGCAGTTTGAAGATACACAGGAGCCCTTCTGATTCAGCCTTCTTTGGCCACTAGTACGTTCTTCATGCTCAGTATTGAGGAAGGATCCACTCATGAATTACTTACAGATAAATGCTTGACCGCGGCTTCCAATAACGACGGCGCCATCGTAACCATCCAAGTTTGCACTGGAGATGCGTCGCAGAAATGGACGTTCACCGGTGGCAACGTCAGGATCTTTGGCAACAAGTGTCTGGATGTCACCAATGGGAATGCGGCCAATGGCACTCCTCTTCAGATTTGGACGTGCTCCACCAATAATCCAAATCAAAAGTTTTATTGGAATCAGGCGAGTCGATATCTTGCGTCTTGTACCCATACTAAGTCCCTCCCTGCGTCTCGCCGAACAGTGGATCAATCAACTGAGTTGGACCGGTCGTAATATCTGCGTTGATTTGGCGGCTGGGAACACCAACAGCGGCAATCGCGTAAGTTCTTGACTCCTATATCAGAAACACCCTTGCGAACCTGTTTTTCTGATGAATTGACAGCCTCACATCTGGCAATGCTACTATGGTAATGCGAACCAAATCTGGAATACAGGCTATCTGGCCTCTCAACCTCCAGCTCAATCACAAAGCGGCCAATTTGGCACCAACAATTGCGGTACCGGTGCTCGACAAGATGCCAACTGCCAGACTTTGTGGCTCAAGCAAGTGTTCTTAGTTTGAATTCGTCTTTCGTCTTTACTCGAACCGGTTCTAGTTCCGCCCAAGACTTCTGCCTCTTTGGACCTCGTATGTCACATTTCTTTTTCCTGCCGGGGATCCTCTGGGCTCACCGTTTTTCTTCTCAGCGTCTCCGAATAGTAACATCGGCGACACGGAGCGTGAAGAGATTGCGTGGTGCACCAAGGCTGGGCGTGGTACCCGTCTTATGCCGAACGGGACCCTCAAGGGGGTCCACTTCGTCAAGACGCCCGATTACGTCCAGATCACGGGCGTAGGTGACTTTACGAAATTGAACGTGCGCAAGGGAGATGAAGGGGGTGAGTTGGACGATAGGGGTGCTGATAGTAAGCCATTGGTCTTCCTCTCTCAGGGGCTGCAAGGCTGATTATAGTGTGCGATTAGGTCGAGGAAACCCCAGTACGTTTTCATATTCTGTGAATTGAAGAAGCGGAGATCAACAAGAACTCTTTTAGTCGGTGGATTGGTTTATGGCAACACGTTTGGCAGCGGCACCCAATTCCACGAATGGACCGAGTTTCTCTCTGATTCTGAATTCTGTATCCGTGCTTGCATTGGGCCGAATGCTATGAGGAACTGCAATCACATCTATGATGTTATGGGGTGCTCCTGGGTGCGCATTGCATCTCCATCATGTAGATGCAGGCTATTGACCTTAGATTATAGAACATGCCTGCAAACTACAACGCCGGTGTCTTTGAGAACTGCGATGCCGATGATGAGTGAGCATTTTCTCCTGTTTCCCAGTGTTCGACTAATGACTGGTTGGCTAGTCTCCCAATGGGCGTTTACGGGACGTCCACCTGGTCCCAAGGTGTTTCCCCGACTCCTCCCCCTCACCCTGTAGCCTCGTCATCGAACTGTGTTTCTGCACCGACTATAACTTCCGATCCTATTCCCAAGAAGGTGAAGCGGGAGCATAAGGAGTTTGAAAGGAGGCTCGCTTCTGGTGACTTTGTGGAAGCTCGAGCACCACTGGCGATGGCGACGCCTGTTTGATTGCGAAGATCTGGCCATCCCCTTCCCTCCCGTTTCGCTTCCGAGGTTCCCTTCTAATTCGGACACCCACCCTTATCGATACTGATAATGGGACACTAACACTCTTTACACCTTCCCTTCCTTCTCCTTTGGACATATTTGCCTTGGTTTACTTACCTGTTGTAGCTGTTTTTCGGAATGCGGGGACAACTTGCACAAACAACGCGGTCGCGCATATATCTACAGCTCGTGTACCATCTTCCTCTGTTGTTTCCTCTACGGCCTCCGTACTCTATCCCTGTTGTTGTATTCAAATGCACGCTACTCTTCCTTCCATCGACGAACAGAACCCTCTGTATTGCCCATTGGTGTCCGCAGCTGCATTCCTCCGTTCTGTCCGTCGCAAGAACAATATCCGACCACAAAGACAAAGACGAAAAAATGAATACCGTGTCCAGTCCTTCGCCAAGATCCTAGAGAGGTCTCTTGCTCTCGACTCATCCAACAGCTCTGGCGACGACTCTGACTCAGACCGCCGACTTGATCCTCTGATGTGTCTTCCGTCCAAGTTCAACGAGAACGACGATGCTTGGTCTTCTCGGATCATCCCTGGGTGCAGTGACGATGACGCTTGGAGTTTCTCGTATCGTGTTCCGACTTGGGAGCACGAAGAAGAGGAGGATTGCGATTCACCTTTGCCTACTGGGAATCCCTGGATCCAGAGCATGCGAAACCGACTCGCTCTGGGCGTTCGGAGTCGCGTACAGCCCTCAGAGGAAGTGAAGAGGAAGCGCAAGCGCTCGTCTTTCAGCGACATTCGAGGTCCGCCGAGGTATGCAAGATCTATCCAGTCGGTGCACGAGAGCTCGTTCGACATCACCTTGAAACCTGAAAAACTGTCCTACGCTGGCATTCCTGGTTCTTCCGATAAAACCAATCTTGCTTTGAAAACGGACCGCGTAGGTTCAGAGGAAGAGAGACACTCTGTTTTGGAAATTCGGATCAAGGAACTTGAAGGTGCGGAGCGAATCGTCTTGGTTGTGCTGAAAACCTGAAAGTATATTTCTTCACAGAACAGCTCTATGGACCATTTATTGGGACCGAATCCCCCAACTCCCTTCTCGTCTTTATTGACCGTCTCGATGCGTTTCTGCCAGGCGTGAGGCTCAAGGAACGTTTGAAGCAACTGACGGATCTTTCTCATCAAACAATCGTCGATTTCCTCGCGAAACATGGTATGGCATGTTGTTTCCTGTAAAATTGCAATATGCATGGTTCGGTAGGATATCTGAACAACAACGTACTGAACCTTTTGCGGAGCTCCGAGATTCAGAGGATTGCCTTGTCCGAGTCGCTTTCGGATGCCAATGGTTTGAATCTTGCCGATATTCTACCAGGTGAGCTCCATTGATTACATCGTCCCCGGAAACTTTAGAGACCCTTACAGTTTTCAGCAAACCTAATAGTTTTCCTTTCCTATCAGAGCTTTCCTTTAGCGGTACCCGCATCTCAGACTTTAGCATTACTCATATCCAGCACCTTCCCAAGCTTTCGACTTTGCTTTTGAATAATACTGGTATTTCGAACGAAGCGTGTGTTATCCATCTATCCACCGTTCCGCTCTGTTGACATTGGATAAGTGTCTTTCTCCTTGTCTCGCTCAAGCACTCTCTGAGCCAGCTTTCCATCGCCACCAACCCTGCTATCAATGACGACGCCGTACCTGCTCTTCTTTTGCTTTCCAGGCTTTCCTTTCTCTCTATCCTTGATACTGGCGTTGGCATGCCTGGCCTCCGAAGACTTGCGAGGACGATTTATGACGAAGATCGCATTATAGATATTGAGATTCCGACTGTTTGTGAGGAATACGTGAATAGTAAGCGCTCCCTACCTCACAAATACTCCTAGATCGTTCTTGATTAATCTTCGGATGCCATCTATTTGTAGGTATGCATCGCAAGTACGCGCTTGACCCTCGTCCGCCACTCATCACGAACCCGAAAGTCTGCGCGCAACTTTCGATAGCAGCTCTGCAACGCAACCTTGCTGCGCACTCCATTAAGAACCCAGATATCTCGGTAGTGGGGAGTAAGAATGAGATGAAGGAGAGATTGACGGCGCTATTGGAGATGAGGAAGATGGACATGTTGGTGAGGGATATGATCCTTGGGAATGATCGTGATGTCTTTGAGGAAGAGGAATAGACGTTTGCTTGTTGCTTTCTTGATATCACTTGTTTTTATTCTTGCTGTGTTTGTTTTTTCAAATGTGCGTCGTAAAGCAGAGTGTAGCAATCCGTTAGCATGTTTTCAAAGTGGATATCATTTCGGCAATCGTCGGAACGTGTTTCTCACTAATCCGTCGCCTCCCACCTCTTCGACCTGGCAAAATTCATAACGTCCCTTCCAAGGTAGAAGCCTTGCCCAGATGAGCCAGTATAAGAACCCAGAGGCGAACACAGTCCACGCTCCCACCACATGGGTCCAGTAAGGCAACGCAATATACGGCTCCGAGCCAGATGGCGGCTTGAAGAGGGGAACAATAAAAAGGAAGGTATTGGCGAGGCCAAAGAAGGCAGCAGCGATTTTGGTGGAGGCACCAAGGTGGGACCAGCCCGGATCGGGGGAGGGATCAGATAAAGACAAGTAGATGATGCCAAACGAGATCAAAGCGTTTATTACGGAGAGGGGATATGTTATCTGCAAGGAGAGACGTATATGGATCAAGAGCCTGTATAATAAGAAGAGAAGCTTGAGAGGACATACGACGTTAATGACGAAATTGTAGGCGTCTCCTGGTGGTACGGTGAAGATGACGATGACGCATATCGTCCAATCTGTTATTAAAAGTAAGTTGTGTTGGTTTTTCTTTCGGAGGGTACTTACGCAGCCCCAGTCCTGCTAGCGGGGCGTTGAACGGAAGATTCGAGGCCCAGAGCTTACTAAAAGGCAGGATGCCTTCCCTCCCCAACTCCTGGTTCACTCGGCCTTGAGAAAATATCTGAGAAAGAAAATGGTAAATAGGCATTTTGGTGGCGACGTGTCAGTCAACTGGATTGGAAGGGTATGTACCACAGATAGGATGTTTCCGAGGGCCGATAAAGCTACAAAGGCCGAAAGGAGCCGTTCTGCTTGGGGTCCGTATACGTTCCTGAAAAGTAGGGCAGCCACTAGACGCCCGGAATTCATGATCTCATCTTTTGGGGCGCCTGCAAAGTATGCTATGTTGGCGAGTATGTATAGGACAGCCACGACGCCGAGAGCGAGTGGACCAGCGATGCGTATTGTCCGAGCAGGATTCTTTACTTCTGACAGTGCGTAGTTTATGTTGCTGAAGCCTACGAATGACCAGAGGACCTTCAAAGGGGCTCAAATGAGGACTATGGATTAGCGACATGAATGGTTAGAATATACATTGTACAAGGCAAGGCAGAAGGAAGAAGGGTTGCTTGTGGTCCCTTCAAATATGTTCTCAAAGTTGCGCGGTTTTTTGATCTTCATATTCCCGCTCAAAGCGAGGAAACCTGTGCCAACGGCGATGAAGAGAACGAGAATCTTTAGGACGCCGAGGAGGTTTTGCAGACGCAGACCCCATTTGAGCGCAGTCCCGTGGATGATCAAGGCAAATGTAATGCATCCAAAGCCAACGAAACGGAGTGTCCATCGCCCTGGGTCCTGGTTAGCGGCTTTAAGGATGTATTCTCCGAAGACGAGGGAGTTTCCCGCGGTCCAAGCTAAGTCCAGATCGGAAGACAAGGTATGTGTAGTGTAGAGACCATACTATGTCTGGTCACGTACCGAGAAGAACGCTATTCGCAGCGTACATGGATGTTATGAGGTACTTGGGTCTCCGGAACAGGTATTCAAGGTAGTTCTTCTCTCCTCCATTCTTTGGTAAAGCCTGACATCCATGTCAAGCACGATGCGGAAGGATTCTGAAAATAATCCAGTACCGTGCCCCAAGTGATATACACTTGCATCCCTGCATAACTGATAACCGCGCCAATAACCCACATCAGGCTGCCAAAGACCTTGAGCATAAAAGGGTGGGAAGCAGAAAACTTTCGCGTACAGCGATAAACCAACGCTTCCGCTGTGTCTCAGGATAGTTGAAGGCGTCGCGAATACGCTAAGGCAGAGTCAATAGGTGAGGATCTGTGAGTAATACAGAATTCAATTTGCTACTCGCCCAGCTCCTATCATGCGATTGAAGGTGATAAAAGTGGCCGAAAAGACCCCAATCTGTCGCCTCCCTTCCCTCTCCCCTTCGTTCGGCTGTATTGCTCCTTGTCTATTTCTAGTATTTGAAACCACTTCATTAACCCTGGGCCCGTTGACTTTTCGTGCCGCAATATCGATGGCGCCATAGTTCAAATGTTGTACCGTGGTGACTTTAAGGGACATGGCCGCTCGGGAAGAGACCAAGAACAGAAAAGTGAGGACAGCATTAGTCGGATGATTACTCTTGCGATATGGCGTTATTTGACGCCACAAGGCACTGGGGCCTTCCGAGTCGCCCAACTCTGAACTCACCGCGTCCGAGTCTTCCCAACGCTATCACATTTCCTTCAAGAGGGTC
>Ga0307516_10003174_pt1 | contig 21384 bp, 15 predicted proteins | sample 19_EM_MG_FD_203310 | JGI IMG/M metagenome (GOLD analysis project Ga0307516, IMG submission 203310) | Populus trichocarpa ectomycorrhiza microbial communities from riparian zone in the Pacific Northwest, United States - 19_EM | ecosystem: Host-associated > Plants > Roots > Unclassified | place... | reverse complement strand
CCAGTTCTGCAGCATGCATTCGTCGCCGCCGATGTGCACGTACGGGCCGGGCAGCGCGTCGGTCAGCTCCTCCAGAACGTCGGTCAGGAACCTCACGGTGGCCGGGATCGGCTTCACCACGGCGGTGGAAATGCCCCAGCCGGTCGCCACGGAGTAGCTTCCGATACCCAGTTCCGGGTACGCCGTCAGCAACGCGGCCGCGTGCCCCGGCAGGTCGATCTCCGGTACGACCGTAATGCCCCGCTCGGCGGCGTACACAGCGATCTCACTCAGATCGTCCAATGTGTAGTAGCCGCCGTGCGGCGTACCGTCGGTGACGCCGACGTTGCGCTCGTACCATTCCTGGGTCGCTGGGCGGTGGCTGCCCACCTCGTGCAGCCGGGGATAACGGCGCGACTCGATCCGCCAGCCCTGGTCGTCGGTCAGGTGCAGATGCAGGCGGTTGAGCTTGTGCATCGCGAAGAGGTCGACGTATCGCAGCAGTTCGTGCTTGGTGAAGAAGTGCCGGGAGACGTCGATCATGCCGGCCCGCCAGGACAGCGCCGGCGCGTCCTGGACCTCGCCGCAGGGAACCACCCACCGGGTGCCGGGCAGCGGCGCCGACCGGTAGGCCGCCTCCGGCAACAACTGGCGCAGGGTCTGCACCGCGTGCCGGACACCGTCTATTGTCGGTCCGGTAACTTCGATGCCGTCCTCGGTCACCTTCAGCCCGTAGGATTCGTCAGCGTCTCCCGGTTGCAACCGCACCGTCAGGCCGTTTCCCGACGATGCCGGCCGCAGCGGCAGCCGCAACGGCGCGAGCAGCAACCGGACAGCGTCGGCGGCTGCCTCGGCACCGGGCGCGGCCACCAACAGTGTGTCCGCGGTCAGTTCGAAGCTTCCGGACGACGATCGTGCGGAACGTGGACGAGGTACGAGGGTCTGGTAGGGATCGGGCACGTGTTCTCCCCCAGGGTGGAGTGAGCTAGAGCGTGATGACGGTGCCTTCAAGGCGCGCTCGTTCGGCGGCCCAGACGACCCGGTGACTCGCCAGCGAGTCGGCCGGCCCGGATTTGATGAGGCTCGCATCGGCCTCAGTGATGGATGCCAGGAAGGCGTCGATGAGGCCGCTGTCGCCGCCGCCGTGGCCGCGGGCCGCGGAAGCATCGGTTCCGGCACCCACCTCGATGATCTGTTCGGTCGCGGTGAGGAAGTCGTAGACGCGAATGGTCTCGCCGTCGGTTTCGAGATAGCCGCGGGTGCCCATGATGCGGGTCTTGCGGTCGGCCATCGGGGTGAACGCGGACACGGTGAACGAGGCCGTCACCCCGCCTTCGTACTCGATGTTGACGATCTGGTGGTCCAGCGCGTCGTTGTCGTTGTGGTAGACGCAGTGTCCGTACGGGCCCTCACGCAGGGCCTTGTCGACGCCTTCAACAGTCAAGGTGTCCGTGACGGTGCTCAGCGGCCACCGTTCCCGGTCCGGATCGCCCAGGCAGGAGCGGTACAGGCGGACCGCCGAGAACGCGCACGCGTCTTCGACCGGACATTCGATGCAACGCGTGGCGGCACCGGGCGGCGCCTGCGTCGGGCGGAAGTGGTACAGCCCGCCGAACGAGGAGACACGCAGCGCGGGACGGCCCACGATGTACTGCAACCAGTCCAGGTCGTGGCAGGCCTTGGCCATCAGCATGGGCGTCGCCAGGTCGGAGCGGCGCCAGTTTCCGCGTACGTACGAGTGAGCGAAATGCCACCACCCGACAGGCTCCAGGTGCTGGATGGAGACGAGCTCGCCGAGCCTGCCGGCATCCAGCACGTCGCGGACAAGCCGGGTCAGCGGCGTGTACCGCAGCACGTGGCACACGGCGAGCTGGACGCTGGCGCGTTCGGCGGCGGCCACGATGGCCAGCGATTCCTCCTCGGTCGGCGCGATCGGCTTCTCCAGCAGGATGTGGTAGCCCGCCTCGGCCAGCGCCACCGCCGGCCCGACGTGCTGGCGGTCCTGGGTGGCGATGATGACCGCGTCGGCGATCTTGGGTGCTGCCGCCAGGGCGGCCCAGTCGTCGAACACCGCGTCCGCGCTCACGCCGTATTCCCGCGCTGCCGCCTCACGACGGGACGCGTCGGGCTCGGCGATCGCGACCACGCGGGCCCGTCCGGACGCTACCGCGATGCCCGCGTACTGGCGCCCGCGATTGCCCGCGCCCACCACCGCGAGCGTTACTGGAGAGTAGGGGTCAGCTTCGGTCACCAGGGCCTCCAGTAACATGCAGGACATGGCCGGGTAATTATCGAGAAGACTTTCGAATTTTGGTTGCATAATGATGGGAACGTGATCCACGAGGTGTCAAGGGGTTGCCCGTGACTATCGGCGCCGAGTCCGAATCGCCGTTCGACCGGCCCGCCGTCACCACCACGCTGTCGGCGCTGCGAGGGACCGAGCCGCAGACCGTCACCGAGCTGGCCGCCACGACGGGACTGTCCAGACCGACGGTCGAGGACGCCCTCGCCCGGCTGTCCGGTTTGAGGGTGGTTGAGGAACGCGCCCCGGAACAGCGAGGCGGCAAGGGCCGGCCGGCCCGGCAGTACAGGTTCCGCCCGGAAGCCGGCGTGGTGCTCGGCCTGGACATCGGCGAGCACCGGGTGGTCGCCGTCATCGCCGACCTCACCGGCGCCATGCTGGCCACGACGGCCCACCCCGTGCACACCTGCGACCCCGGCGACACCCGGATGGCCGCCGCGCGGGAGGTCATCCGCGCCGTGCTGGCCGACGCCGGGCGCAGCCGGTCGGATCTGTGGGCCACCGCCGCGGGCACCGCCGGGATCGTCGACGCCGACGGCCGCGTCGTACGCTCGGACCTGCTGCCCGGCTGGACCGGCCGCAACCTCGCGGGTCAGCTGCGCCGCTCGCTGGCCTGCCCGGTAAAGGTGGAAAACGACGCCAACCTCGCCGCGCTGGCCGAACACTGGCGCGGCGTCGCGGTCGGCATCGACGACGTCATCTACCTGCACGCCAGCCATCGCCTCGGCGCCGGCATCCTGATCGGCGGCCGGGTGCACCGCGGGTTCGGCGGCGCCGCCGGCGAGATCGGCGGGCTGCGCCTGTTGCACTGGGACTCGGCTGCCCGGCACCTCGCCAAGTTCGGTGTGCCGGTGCCCGACGACGATCTGGACATCGTCGCGGAGCAGATCTTCTCGCAGGCTCGCGCCGGCGACACCGCCTCGGTGGCCACCGTGGAAGAGTTCGCCCAAGACCTGGCCGCCGGCATCGCGGCGATGGCCTCGACCATCGACCCCGAGTTGGTCATCATCGGCGGCCGGGCCGCGCGCGCCGGCGACGTGCTGACCACACCGGTGGAACGGCGGCTCGCGACGCTGTGCGCGCGTCCGCCACGACTTGCACTGTCCATCCTGGACGATGAGGCCGTGGCGCTGGGGGCCGTGCGCACCGCCGTCGACCACGTCGAGCGCGAGATCTTCAAGCTCGGCTGACACGCGATCCGGGCGGGCTCCGAGGGGTGGCCCCCCTGCGGTGCCGCTGGGAGCCCTTCGGATGCCCGATATAGGCGGCTTTGGACCCCAGGCCGCGGTCGCCTCAACCGCTTGATCAACTTACTTTCCTTGAAAATGACCTCTCGCGCGCCGCCGAGAGGTCATTTTCAAGGAAACCGATGCCTCGCCTCGCACGTTCTCGCATGCTGGACCCGCGAATACGGTGCATAAGGGGCGGAAGGGGCGGTGTTGTGTGGGCAGTCGGGTGGCAGGGCACTCAGGACGCGAAGCGGAGGGGCGTGGCGGGAGGGAGCCCGTCCGCGCGTGGCAGCCGCGACGAGGCCGGCCGTCCCGGTGGATTCGCGGAGGGCCGGCCTGTTTGTCGCAGATCAATTCTTCAGGTGCGCCTTCTTGGCGGGAGGCGCCAGTTTGCTGATCTTTGATCGAGGTGCTTGGGTCTTCGCGGATTTGTCGCCGGCAGCGTTCGAGGCCACCGACTTGCCGGACTCGAACGTGATCAAGACCGGCAGATCGATGTCGTCTGTGCTCTGGAACGTGAAACCGAAGCTGGGACCGGACGGCACGTCATAGGCGAACGCCGTCGGGTCGCTTGCCGCAATCGTCTCGGGATAGTTGTCCGGGTCGGAAACGAGAATCCAGTCGCTGTACTTGGCCGTGTTCTGGCCGCTCTCGAACGAGTAGTAGATCAGATCGTCGGTGCCGCGGACCGCGACCGCGACCTGGCCCCGCCACGGATCCATGACGGCGGACGGGGAACCCGCCACGGGCTTGCCGCCGATCGAGGACCAGGCTGCCGGGTACGTACCGTCGAGGTTCTGTTTCTTGGTCACGATGGTGCCGTCGCCGGAACGGACGAAGATCTCGTGGAGGTTACCGGGTCGCAGCACCACCGACGGGGTGCCGTTGAGGCCGGTGCCGCCGAGGTTGGTCCAGTCAGAGAGTGTGACTCCCGCCAGGCCCGCGGTCAGCAACTGTCCCGCGGTGTTCAGCACGAAGATCTGCGCGCCGCTTCCCGATTCGAGAATTGCCGGCGTACCGGTCAGGCCGGTGCCGCCGAGGCTTCGCCAGGCGCCGTAGGGCGTCTGCGGGTTGTTGACGGTCTGCGGTGCGTACCACAGAGCCCCGCCGATCACGGCGAACGCGGCCAGTCTGCCGTCCGGCCCGAGCCGGCCGACGGCGCTCTGAGCGGCCATCGCGCCGCCGATGTCCCAGAGGGTCGTGTAGTCGCCGGTGCCCGCGGTCTCTTCGTCCGTGAGGACGAGGTCACCGGCCGCGGCGTCGTGCGAGACGACCTGCACCCGGCCATCCTGCAACTCGGCGGCCTGCGTCCGTCCGGTGTAGCCGAAGTCGGCCGTCTGCGCGAAGACCGGCTCCGGCGGGTTCGGATCCGTGCTGTACGGATCCGGGTCGCGGTCGGTCAGGAGAGTGAGCTGGTGGTCGGCGCTGATCCAGCTGTAGTAAAACGGCGCGACGGCAGCACCCGTGGGCGCGGCGCCCTGGACCACTGAGATCGGCTGCTTGCTCGTGAACGCCCGGTGCACGGCCGTGCCGGACGCCGTCGGCGGCAGGTAGAACTGCTCGTTCAGCGAGGTCTGCTGGCTGGAGCAGGTGTACTGGATCAGCGCCACGTTGTTGGCGGTCAAGCCGTTCGGGATGTTCAGGCACCTGCCGGAGCCCGCCGACACGAGGCGAATCGTCGGCTTCTCCACCACCTCGTCGACCAGCCACAGCGTATTCGTCGAGGTGGTGCACGTGTACTGAATGATCGCGGCGCCGTTCGCGGTCGAGCCACCCGAGACATTGAGGCACTTGCCGGACCCGACACCGCGGATCCAGTAGGCCCCGTTGCCCTTCGGTACGAGCGTGAACTGCTCGTTGGTGGCGGTGGCGGCGCCGGAGCACCCGTACTGGACGATCTTGGCGCTGTTGGCAGTGCTGCCGCCGGCCACGTTGAGGCATTTGCCGCTGTGCGCCAGCTTGATCTGGACGCCGGCGGCGGCCGCGGTGGCAGCCTCGGCCGCAGTCATCGGCAGCAGGGCTGCCGGCAACGCAAGAGTGGCGATACTAGCCACTGTGGACAGACGCCGACGGTTGGAACTCCTTCTTTCCTCCACTGACTCCCCCTGAATCAGACGCGGCCACGGTCGGTTCCCATCGTCCACCGTCGATGGCGATGGGTGCTGCCCCGTTCAGCGCCGGCCCCACAGTGTTCTCACGCTGCGCAGCGTCGCGTCACCTGACCGCGACCAAAGGTTCGCCTCTTCGCCACTTTGTGGACCGTGCGCGGCGCTGACGTGTGGCAGCCCTACAATCTGGATCTTGATTCTGCGTTGCGGTGGGAGTGATGTCATGGACAGGCCGGCGATCGCGGCCGAGCTCGACCCGGAGCTGATCGAATTGACCACCCGGTACCTGGCCGTCGTGGATGCGGGCGACCTCGACGCGATGGAGCGCTTCTATGCGCCCGAGTTCGTCAACATCCGCTACGACAGCCTGGGCCAGGCGGCGAACATTCCGCTGGCGATCTTCATGAACATCCTGCGCGGCTGGGCTGCCGCAGGTGACGACCACCCGTTGCCGGCTGCTGAGCAGACCACATTCGTGGCCACGTCACGGTTTTCCGACTGCGCCTCGGTGCTGATGTTGCGGGTCAAGGGCAGCGAGACAGTCGCGTACAACTTCGTGTGGCAGCAGCAGGACGGGCAGTGGCGGGTGCTGCGCGAATTCACCTACCACGAGAAGCTCCCCGGCGGGGACGACTGATCGGCTCGGCGGACGCTTTCCGCACGCAAGTGGCGGAAGTCACCCGCCGGTATGGGTGCCGGATTGGTCCAAATTCCTGCCAGACTTGTGGGCGTGACAGTTCGATATATCGGGTCTGGGCCCTATTGTTACGCCAATTCCCTCGCGATGGTCATGGGTGCGCAGGCGCTCCAGCCCTCAGCAATCGAAGTACTCACCGGATCTCCGTTCGGGGCGACATTCATCGCCGGCTTGCCGTTCTTCAGCCCGCCCGGCTGGGATCCCGACATCGGTCTCGACCCAGCGATCGCGGCGGTGGGCTGGGCGTGCGAACGCACGGCTGGCGGGGACGCCACCGAGGCGATCCGCCGGCTGCGCGAGGCGAGCAAGGCCGGCCCCGTGCTGGTCGGGCCGGTGGAGTTCGGACTGCTCAGCTACATACCGGGCATGGGAACGCCCATTGGTTCCGACCACTTCGTCGTGGTGATCGGGGTGGACGATGCCACTGTGACACTCCATGATCCGCACGGCCATCCTTACGCGACCTTGCCTATTGACGTATTTGTGGCCGCGTGGCGGGCAGAGACCGTGCCCTATCCCTCGACGCCGTTCACCATGCGAGCCGGATTTCATCGCGTTCGCGATGTAGACGTGGCGACGGCGCTGCGCTGCTCACTGCCCGATGCCATGCGATGGCTGGAGGCTTCGGGCAGCGAGTCCGCGAACGCGGGATTGCCGAGCGCAGGCGACACGGTCGAACGCCTCGCCGATCTCGTCACTGCCGGTCTCGACGAACAGACGTATGGCCACCTGGTGCATTTCGCGGTACAGGTGGGAACTCGCCGGCTCGCCGACGCCTCGCTCTGGTTGGGCACGATTGGCCACGACAGCGCAGCCGAGATTGCTGACATGCAAGCGAGGCTGCTCGGCGCCATCCAGTACGACCTGGTGGCAGGAAAACATCTCTCCGCCGCCGCCGCATTGCGCAAGCTGGCGCCCACCTACGCGCAACTTCGGGTCGCGCTCACCCAAGGCCACTAGGCGACCGCTATCGGCCAGTCGCGGAGCTGGATCAGTAAGCGATGTGGAGATTGCTCACCGCGTGCACGTCGTTCTTGCCACCGGTAGCGGCGGAGAAACCGACCAAAGCCGTCGTAGGAACTCCGACTGCGGTGCTCAACAGCGCCTTCCCGTCGATCGTCACGACAAGTTTGCCACTCGCCACCGTGACGGTGACCTCGTGGGTTCCGCTTCGCAGGTTGGGTAGCGCGGTCGATGAGCTCACGAACTTCGCGCCGGCACCGGTGCCGGTCTCGATGCCGGCGAAGTTACTCGAGTTGATGCCGCCCTGTGGATAGGTGACGAAGCAGACCGCTGCGCCGGTCAGGCCTGCGAAGCCAAGGCCGCCGCCGCTGCGGCCCACCGAGGACGGTCCGGCTATGGCCGGGTCGAGCAGCATCAAGGTGAGACCGTCCGCGCCGCTGCCGCCGCCGATCTGGACCGTGAAGTTCGCCCGCAGGTTGGCGATCGGTACCGGGGTGGCATAGATCGCCGTGCCGGCCTGGCTGTTGACTGCGGCGGTCAGTTGCACCGTGCCGCCGTTGCGCGTGGTCGAGCCGTTGATCGACCAGCCGCCGGTGGCAGGCCCCGGCATGGCGGTGCGGCCGGTCACCACCTGGACGTCGGTGATCGCGTGGACGTCGGTCACGCTGCCCGTGCCGGCTGAGAAACCGACAAGGGCGGTGGGTTTGATCGCCGCGACGGCTGTGCTGAGCACGTTCGTCCCGTCGATGGCGACGCCGAGGGTGCTGCCGTTCACGGAGACCACCACGTCGCGGCTGTGCGCCCGCAGATCCGGGACTTTCGTGGTGGATGCAAGGAACGTGGCTTTGCCGCCGGCCGTGCTGGTCTCGATCGCGACGAAGTTGTGCGAGTTGACGCCAGCTTGCGGATAGGTCTGGAACGAGACGGCGACGCCGGCCAGGCCCGCGAAGCCGAGGCCGCCGCCGGCCGTTCCGACGCTGGTCGGTGCCGCCTTCGCAGGGTCCAGCAGGACGAACGCGGCGCCGTCGGCACCCGTGCCGCCACCGATGGACAAGGTGAAGGAGGCGGTCAGGCCGTCGGTGGCAACCGGATCGGTGTACAGCGCAGTGCCCGCCCGGTTCTGGGCGGCCGGTGTGAGCACCACCTGGGATCCGGCGACGTCGGTGGAGCCGTTGAAGCGCCAACCGGTGCCCGGGCGCGGCAGGTTCGTCCCACCGGAGCCGATGGTGATGTCCCGCGCCGCGTGCAGGTCGGTTTGCCGCCGGTGCTGCCAGTGAACGCCGGCAGAACGCTCGGGGCGAGGCCGGGCACGTTGGTGGACAGCCGCTGAGCACCGTCGATGTAGACGGTCACCGTCGTGCCCGAGACCGTCACGGTGACGGCGTGCAGGCCGCTGCGCAGCTTAGGGATGTTCGTCGAGGTGGCTTTGTAGGTCAGCGCACCGCCTGCGGTCGTGGTGCTGATGCCCACGAAGTTGTTGGACGGGTCGGCCCCGTTGGGGTACGTGTCAAGGGCAATGGCGACGCCGGGCAGGCCGCCGGCGCCGAGGCCGCCACCGCCGAGTCCCAGACTCCGGCCGCTGTTTCCCGACGCGGACAGCAGGGCGAACGTCATGCCGTCGGCGCCCGTCCCGCCGCCGATCTGCGCGGTGAACGAGGCGCTCAACCCGTCGCTGGGCAACGGCGTCGAGTAGACCGCCGAGCCGGCGAGGCTGGCCGCGTTCGGGGTGAGGACCAGGTCGTTGCCGGACATCTGGGCGGAGCCGTTGAAGAACCAGCCGCCACGGGCGACCGGAGGCAGCGGCTTGCCGCCGGGCAGGCCGGCCGCGGTGCCCGTGACGGGGATGCTGTGCGCGCCGTGGCCGTCGTCGGAGCTGATCACGTACTGGTTGCTGAAGCTGCCGGAGCTGGTCGGGGCGAACGTGACGTCAACCTCGGCGGTGTCGTCCGGGTTGAGAACCAGGCCTTCCGGCAGCGGCGTGTTGACCACGAACGGCAGCGCCGGCGGTGCCGCCTTCGTGATAGTGACCGGCAGGTTGCCGGTGTTGGCCACGGTCAGCGTCTTGGTGGCCGACCCGCCGACCGGTACCGCGCCGAAACTGAGTGCCTCCGGGGTGATGGACAGCTCGGCCTGGCCGACGACGCCGGTCCCGGTCAGCTCGGCGGTGGCATCGCCCTGGGGGCTGCTGACCGTGATCGATGACGCGTCGGAGCCGGGCGCGGCCGGCCGGTAGGTGACGGACACGCCGATGGACTGCCCCGGCTGCAAGACGGTGCCGGCTTCCGGGAGCCCGGCGACGGTGAACGGCGCCGCCGCGTCCGTGATCGCGGTGACCGTCTCGTCCGTCGTGCCGGTGTTGGTTATGTTGACCGTCAGGTATTTGCTCGTGCCCACCGCGATGTCCCCGAAGTCCAATGTGCCCGGCGTCGCGGTCAGGCCGGGCTTGATGGCGTTACCTTGCAGGCCCGCACCGAGGGTCTGGCTGACGCCGGCTTCGGTGAGGGAGAATCGCAGCGCGCCGGTGAACGACCCCGGTGAGGTCGGTGCGAACGACACCGGGACGGAGATCCGCTGCCCGGCGGTCAGGGTGATCGGGAGCTCCGGTGTGGTCGCCTCGAACGGCGATCCGCTCGTGCTGACGGCGTTGACCGTGACGGTGCGGGTGGCGGTGGCGGTGACCATGGCGGTGCCCGTCTGCGACACCGGGACGTCCCCGAAGTTGGTCTGCGCGGTCTGCAGCGCGGCCGTCGTGGGTTGTCCGAAGCCGTAGACAAACCCGTCGCGGGTGCCCGTGTAGACGCGGCTGTTGGAGGACGCCGGCGTGGAGAACTTCACCGCGGTGCCGATCGGGAAACAGCGCAGCAGCGTGAGGTGATTGTTCGCGGGCACGGCCCCGTACGCGCAGAGCCGCCCGTTGGCACCCGTCGGTCCGTCGACATTGGTCACCCACACGACACCAGTACCGGGCGCTGTGCCGTCGGACGTGACGATCGGCGACGCGGAGGTGTAGCCGAAGCTTTCCGAGCTGTTGCCCGCCAGGCTCAACGTCGGCTTGCCCGACCCGTCGGTGCCGTACTTGAAGGCCAGCATGCTGCCCTTGTTCTGCACGACGTACACATAGCCACCCTCGCCGCCGTACACCGCCGGCTTGCCCCACAAGCCCTGGTACGGCCCGTACACCCGCAGCGCGTCGTCGCCGCCGCCGGCCTTCTGGTTCTTGCCACCGAGGCGGTCGCGGTTGAGCAGGAACAGCCGGCCGTCCTTTCCCATCTGCACCATCAGGTTGGGCGTGGCCGGCGTGCCGAAGTACGCCGAGGGCAGCGCGACCGGCGCTCCCGAGCCGAGGTCCTGGTCGTTGCGGTCGAGCTGGGCGGCGTTGGCCGGGCTGAAGAAGTCCCTGGCGGAGATGGTGCCGTCGGCAGCGACGCCGAGCCGCACGACCGCCTCCGACAGTTGCTGCGGCGGGTTGGTGCCGGGTCCGTCCGGCGCGGTCACGCCGTTGCCGGTAGTCAGGAAAATGCGGCCGGGGCCGTCGGAGACCAGGCCACCGCCGGATTGCCAGATGCCCGCCTCGCTGCTGCTGGCGCCGACCTCGTCCGACCACATGCTGATCGCCTGTGTGCCGGTGTTCACGCCGGCCACCCAACCCACGTAATGGCCGTAGTCGCATTGCCCGCCGAACGCCAGGTAGACGGTGCCGCCCATCAGCAACAGGCCAGGCCGCTGGTTGACATCGAACGGCTGGAACGGGTGGGCCGGGTCGTTGGCCGGCGTACCGATGATCCGCACCGGCCAGCCGGCCCGCTCCTGCCCGGTGGTGAGGCTGACCGCATGCAGATACCAGTTGGGGTGCGCAACGTCCGGTCCGTTGTTGACCTTCGTGGTCAGGTACACATCGCCGGTCGACGGGTCGTAGACGCCGGTGGAGGTGTTGCCATTGGACCTTGGTCGCGAACAGCTGTCCGAAGGTCGTGCTGGTGATGGTGCTCGGCACCAGGTCCGCCTCGCCCGGATCCCACCCGGTGCGCAGATTGTCCTGAGCGGCGGTGACGTCATCGGCGAAGGCCGGCGCCGACGACATCGGCAGCGCACCCACCGCCGCGGCCAGGACAACGAACACCAGCAGAACGCGACCGTGCCGGGGCCTCCACAGAATCCGCATACTCTCCCCTTGGGCCCGGCCGCTCTTCGTCGCACGAAGGGTAAGTAGGACGCCCCGCTAACCCTGGGTCCCGTTGGGAGATTTAAATATTGAGGTGAGTCACCTTTGCCTGAGACGGTAGGCGCCTGGAGCCGACCTGGCGGCCGGCAACCGGCCGATCAGACGGTGGTTCTGACGTTTACCCGACGTTCACACCAGGCGGGGGCGCAGCTCGGGATCGGGCATCGCCGGGTCGAACGGATACAGCGGGCGGGTCAGCCGCCGGTGGCCCAGGCGCAGCAGATCCTGGTCCACCCCGCCGGGCGTCAACGCGATCATCCAGCCCTGCGCCAGCTGCCGCAGTTGCGGCTCCAGATAGCCGATCTTGACCACGACCACATCGGCCTTGTACGGGTCGAGGCCCAGCCGGGTGAAGTCCTCGATCAGGTGGTAGGGCCGGCGCCGCGAGGTGAGCACGAGCCGCAGCCCGCCGGCGGCGAGCACCGCCACCAGGCCGCCCGCCGGGTCGTCGACCAACGCCTGCACCCGGCCGCGCACCGGCACCGGCTCGCCGTGGCTGCTGTCCACGCGCCCGCCGGCGGCCACCTCGACGTCACCGCCGACGCCCGCCGCAGCGCACTGCGCCACCGCCGCCGGGTCGACCAGGCTCGCCACGATGACGCTGCGCCCACCATCGGTGAATTCGTCGCGGGCGAGCAACCTTCGCAGCAGGTACGGAACGTCGCCGGCGCCACCGGCGGTCGGGTTGTCGCCGGAATCGCTGATGACGAACGGCCGGCGCGGGCTGGCCAGCGCAGCATCGATGGCCTGCTCCGCTGTGCCGGTCGGGCCCACGAAGGCGAACTCGTCACGCACCTCCCAGTAGCGCTGGGCCAGCGCGGCGGCCTGACCCAGCACCGCGTCCTCGTCAGTGCCGCCGACGACGACCGCTGCCGCGCTGCGTGGCTCGTCGGCCCAGGCATACCCGACCCAGATCGCCGCGTCCAACACCCCGGGCACCTTCTCGACCTCAGCCAGGCTCGCCCACAGGCTGCGTGCGGGCTCGACCATGGTGCTGGTCTTCTCCCCGGGCAGCAGCACCGGCACGCGTACCCATGCGGTCACCGGACGCACCCCGCGGCGCAGGCAGTCCAGCATCACCCGGGCGGCGCGTTCGCGGGTCAGCCACTCGTCCTCGTGCGGCGCCAACCGGTGTGCCGTGATGAGATCCACCTGGGACACCAGCGCCTCGGTGACGCTGCCGTGCAGATCCTGCGCGGCAGACACCAGGCAGTCCGGGCCGACCGCGGCGCGCACGGCCGCCGCCAGGTCGGCCTCGACGTCGTCGTAGCCGGGAACGTGCATCGCGCCATGGATGTCGAGCAGCATGCCGTCCAGCGGACCCGCGGCGCGCAACCGTTCGACCAGTTCGTCCCGCAGCCGCTTGTAGGTGTCGGGATGCACCGGCCCGCCTGGCACCGCGCGCGCGTGCACCAGTGGCACCCACTGCGCGATCTCCGGATCGGCGAACGTGTAGCGCTCGAGCAACTCGTCGCCGCGCCGGATCGCGAAGTCGTCGTCCCGGGTCACGTGCCGGGTGAACGTGCTGCACTCGATGTGGATGCCGCCGATGCCGATGCGCGGGGTCATCAGATGTGGATACCACATAGAGATCACGAACGGCGCGACGACTGCCACGGCAGGTCGTGCGCTCGCTCATGGCAGGTCCTGCCGTCAGCCTTTGTCGTGGATGGTGACGGCGTAGCCGTCGGGGTCGCGGAAGGTGAAGGTGCGCCCGAACGGTCCGTCGATCGGCGCGGCGACGATCGGCACACCGGCGGCGGCGAGGTCGTCGTGCAGTTTCTGGGAGTCGTCGGCGCGCAGCCACAGTGCCACCCCCGTGCCGGGCTGCGGGGTCACCGCGTCGAGATCGACGCCCGGCAGGGGCGTACGCACGGCGAACGGCACTGGGCTGGTGTCGAACACCACCCCGTGCGGCGGGCTGACGGGGGCCCGTCGCAGCCCGAGCCGGGTCTGGTAGAAGTCCGCGGCGGCGTCGAGATCGCGCACCTGCAGGGCGATGAAGTCGGGTCCGATGACCGGCATGGTTTCTCCTTCGAACTGATGTCAGGATCCTGACATGCGAAGAGTATGTCAGGATGCTGACATGACGCAAGGAGTGGGTGACCTCGAATTGTCGGTGGGCTACGCGCTGAAGCAGGCCGCCGCGGCGCTGCGCACGGCGATGGACCTCGGACTGCGCCCTCTTGGCCTGTCCGTGTCGCAGTACGCCTGCCTGGAGCTACTCGGCCAGCGGCCCGGGCTGTCGGCCGCCGAACTTGCTCGCGGCGCGTTCGTCACCCGGCAGTCCATGCATGCCGTTCTGCTCGGCCTGCAGGAGCGCGGGCTGCTGGCGCGGCCCGCCACCGCCGCGCAGGGGCGGGCGCTGCCGACCGAACTCACCGACGCCGGCCGGCGCATCCTCGCCGAGGCCAGCCACATCGTGGCGACAACCGAGGCGCGGATGACGCAGGCCCTGCCTGCCGACGCACGGCAGCGACTCCGCGCGGACCTCGCCGCGTGCGCGACCGCCCTCGGCGGTACCCGCGCCGAGCCCTGACGGGAACCGTCGAACCGGCCGGTTCGGAAGACCCGCGATAGATCCGGTAACGAACCGCCGCGGTGCCGCCTGGGCCGTCAGAACACGATGACGGGTTTGACGGTGGTGCCGGCCGCCGCGTCGGCGACCGCCCGTCCGATGTCGGCCAGCGAATACGTGGTGATGAGCTCCTCCAGCGGCAGCAGCCCGGTGGCGTGCAGGTCGAGAAGGCGCGGCAGGAACTCGTGCGGGTCCGCGTCACCTTCGATGCTGCCTCGCAGGGTCTTGCCACCTCCGATGATGTCGATGATGTCGAGCGACACCTCCGGCTGTCCCAGTCCGACGGCGACCAGCGTCCCCGTCGCACCGAGCGCCCGCATTCCCTGCGCGAGGACGGCGGGTAGGCCGGTGGTGTCCAGCGCATGCGTCGCGCCGCCGCCCGTGTAGTCCCGGACCGCCTCCACCACGTCGCCGTCGCCCGGATCGATCACCGCGTTCGCCCCGAGCTTGGTCGCCAGCTCACGCCGGCCGGGCACCGGGTCGACGGCGATCACAGTGGACACGCCGGCGGCCCGTGCGGCCATCAGGCCCGCGAGGCCGACCCCGCCGGCGCCGTAGACGACGAAGGCGGACGACTCGCCCGGCCGCAGCACGTTGAGCACGGAGCCCGCGCCGGTCTGGATGCCGCAGCCCAGCGGGGCCACGACGGTGAGGTCCACGCCGGGGTCGACCACGATCGTGTTGTCCGCCGACGTCAGGCAGTAGGTCGCGAGGCTGGACTGCCCGAAGAAGCAGCCACGCACCGGCTCGCCGTCGCGGCTGAGCGGCGTGCTGCCGTCGGGACGCCCGCCCGAGGTGTTCAACGCGGCGAACTGCTCGCAGTACGTGGGCCGGCCGGCCCGGCACTGCCGGCACCGCCCGCAGCGGCGGTAGCTGAGCAGCACGTGGTCGCCGGGCCGGACGCCGGCGACGCCCGGGCCGACCTCCGCCACCACGCCGGCGCCCTCGTGACCGAGCACGACGGGTCCGAACTCGGCCGGGAACATGGCCTTGGTGACCAGGTCGGTGTGGCATATCCCGGTGGCGACGGTGCGTACCAGAATCTCGCCCTCGCCGGGCGCGGCGATGTCGATGGTCTCGACGCTGAACGGGGTGTGCGGCCCGCGGGACAGGGCAGCGCTGATCTGCATGATGGGCTCTCCGTTACGCCGGCAGCGCCGGCACGAAAATCGACTTGGTGTTGAGGTACGCGTCCAGGCCCTCGGGGCCGTATTCCTTGCCGAGGCCGCTGGCCTTCCAGCCGCCGAACGGCGAGCCGGGGTCGAGGGTCCACATGTTCAGTCCGATGCTGCCGGTCTCGATCCGCCGGGCGATGGCCAGCGCCCGTTCCTGGTCGCTGCTCCACACGCTGCCGCCCAGTCCGTATTCGGAGTCGTTGGCGATGGCCACCGCCTCGTCCTCGGTGTCGTACGGGATCACGCAGACCACCGGGCCGAAAATCTCCTCGCGGGCGACGGTCATCGTGTTGTCGGCATCGGCGAAGACCGTCGGCTCGACGAACCATCCGCGTTCGAGGTTCGCCGGCCGGCCGCCGCCGGTGACGATCCGGGCGCCCTCGTCGCGCCCGGTGGCGACGTACCGCTCGACACGTTCGCGTTGCCGGGCGGACACCAGCGGGCCCATGGTGGTGGCCGGGTCGAGCGGGTCGCCCAGCACGAATGAGTGGGCCACGTGGGCCAGCCCGTCGACCACTTCGCCGTAGAGAGAACGCGGGGCCAGCACCCGCGAGTTGAGAAAGCAGGACTGCCCGGTGTTGACGAAGGACAGGAAGCCGAGCCCCTGCAACACGCCGGGCAGGTCGGCATCGTCGAGTACGACCGCCGCTGACTTGCCGCCCAGTTCCAGGGTGACCGGTTTGAGCGCCGCGCCGCAGATGGCCCCGATGGCGCGCCCGGCCGCGGTCGAGCCGGTGAAGGCGACCTTGTCGATGCCGGGATGGCGGACCAGCGCCTCGCCCGTCTCCCGGCCCCCGGTGATCAGGTTGACCACTCCGGCCGGGATACCCGCCTCTGCCACCGCCGCCATCAGGTAGGCGCAGTCCAGCGATGTCTCGGGGGCCGGCTTGAGGACCACCGCGCAGCCCGCGGCGAGCGCCGGGGCGAGCTTCATAGCGGTCAGGCCGAGTGGGTAGTTCCACGGCACGATCAACGCGACGGTGCCGACCGCTTCCCGCTGGATGCGCACCGTGCCCGGGTACGACAGGGCGGCGCGTTCCTCGTCCAGCGACCCGTTTCTCACCAGGGCCGCGTAATAGCGAAGCGTTCCGGCCATCGCCTCGACGTTCGCCGCGACGGACAGGGCCAGCGGCATGCCGTTCTGCCGGGAGACCAGTCGGCTGATCTCGTCGCGGCGGCGCTCGACGGCATCCGCCAGTCGATCCATGAACTCGGCGCGTTCGGCGGCGCCGGTGGCCGCCCAGCCGGGCTGCGCGTCCCGGGCCGCGGCCACCGCGGCGTCCACATCCTTCGGGCCTGCCTCGCTCAGGTCGCCGAGGCGTTGTTCTGTCGCGGCCTCGATGATGGGAATCGTGTTCTCCGACAACGGCGCCGTCCATCGCCCGCCGATATAGAACTTGCCGAAATTCTCATTCATAACAGTTCCCCTATTCAAGCGGGCCGCATTTCCAGCAGGTAAACGGCCGTCGCGGCTAAACCATGGCATGCGGCGCCCAGCTTGCACATGACCCATACGGCAACGTGCTGATGTGCGGATTCGACATGGGCAACGGCGCTGGCCCATGCCAGATTGAGGCGAACTTCGTAACGCAGCCGACACACCGGTTAACGGCGTGACGGTTCCACCCGGTGGGGAGAACGCATGGTGGAAATGGACGGCAGACCCCTTGCCGGCGTACGCGTCATCGAGCTGGCAGCGAATATCGCCGAGTCCTGCGGCCGATACCTGGCCGACCTCGGCGCGGACGTGATCCGGGTCGAATCGCCGGCGGAGGCGCAGGCGCGAATGCAGACCCGCTGGGACGAGGGTGCCAGTCTGCGATTCGCCACGCACAATGCCAACAAGCGCGGCGTGACACTCGACCTCGCCACGACGGCTGGCCGGGTCGCGTTCCGGACGTTGCTGGGCTCCGCGGACATCCTGATCGAGGGCACGCCGCCGGGCACCCTCGAGCGCCTCGAGCTCGGGGCGGACCAGTTGTACGAGGACCTGCCGGCCCTGGTCGTCGTGTCGATCAGTGACTTCGGCCAGACCGGGCCGTACCGGGACTGGGTGGCAACCGACTGGGTGCACGCGGCCATGGGCGGCGTGCTGTCGCGCTCCGGCATCCCCGGCCTGCGGCCGCTGCTGCCACCGGGAGGCCTCGCCTACGAATCGGCAGCCATCCAGGCGGCCTGGGCCGCGCTGCTCGCCTACGCCAACCGGCTCGACACCGGCCTCGGCGACCACGTCGACGCGTCCGTGTATGAGACGACCGCGCAGATCCTCGACCCGGGGTACGGCATCGGCGGCTCGGCCGCCGGAGGTGTGTCCGCGGCCTCCCTGCCACGCGGCCGGCCCGACGCCCGGCACCTCTACCCGATCTTCGCATGCGCGGACGGCCACGTACGGATCTGCCTGCTCGCCAAGCGGCAGTGGCGGGGCATGTTCGGCTGGCTGGGCGCGCCGGCGCAGTTCGCCGATCCGAGATTCGACGGGCTCGGCGCCCGGTTCGCCGCCGCGGCCGAGCTGTACCCCATGATCGGCACGCTCTTCGCCGGCCAGACCCGCGACGTGCTGGTCGCCGAGGGACAGCGGCGCGGAGTCCCGATCGCGGCGCTGCTGGAGACCGGCGAGGTGCTCGACAGCGATCACTTCGCCGAGCGCGGCGCTTTCACCGAGGTGGAGCTGGCACCGGGCCGGGCCGGGCGGATGCCGAACGGCCTGGTCGAGATCGACGGCGTACGCGCCGGCATCCGGCGGGCAGCGCCGGAACCCGGCGAGCACACCGCCGAGGTGTTCGCCGAACTGGCGAGCCGGGCCCCTGCGTCCGGGACCCGCGAGGGCCCGGACCGGCCCCGGCAGCCGCTGGCCGGTCTGCGAGTGCTCGATCTCGGCGTGATCGTCGTCGGCGCGGAGCTGGGGCGCCTCTTCGCCGATCAGGGCGCCGAGGTCATCAAGGTGGAGAATCGCGCCTTCCCGGACGGGAGCCGCCAGTCGTTGACCGGCGAGACGATCACCGCGTCGTTCGCCTGGGGGCACCGCAACAAGGTCAGCCTCGGCCTGGACCTGCGCAGCGCCGAAGGCGTCGCCATCTTCAAACGGCTGGTCGCCGTGTCGGACGTGGTGTTGTCGAACTTCAAGCCCGGCACCATGGACTCGCTCGGCCTTGGCTACACGGAACTTCGCAGGGTCAACCCGCGGATCGTTGTCGCGGACAGCAGCGCGTTCGGCCCGTCCGGGCCGTGGAGCCAGCGCCTTGGCTACGGGCCGCTGGTGCGCGCCGCCACCGGGTTGACCGGACTGTGGCGCTACCCGGACGAGGCCGGCAGCTTCAGCGACAGCATCACGATCTATCCGGACCACGTGGCTGCCCGGGTCGGCGCGACCGCCGTGCTGGCCAAGCTCGTCGCCCGCCGCCGCACGGGCCTCGGCGGCACGGTGAGCGTCGCCCAGGCGGAGGTGATCCTCGGGCATCTCGGCGAGAAGTTCCTGCGCGAGTCGCTCACGCCGGGATCCTTCGCCGCCCGGGGCAACACAGGCGAACACGACGCGCCGTACGGGCTGTACCCCTGCGCCGGTAACGACGAATGGTGCGTGGTGACCATCCGCGGCGACGATGACTGGCCCCGGCTGTGCCACACCATCCGGCGGCCCGATCTCGCCGCCGATCCCGGTCTGTCCACCGCAGCCGGCCGGCTGGCCCGCCGAGCCGAGGTGGAGACGGCGTTGACCGCGTGGACCAGCGCCCACCCGCCGCGCACGGTGATGACCCGGCTGCAGGAGGCCGGGGTGCCGGCCGGCGCGATGCAGCGGGTCACGGAGTACGGTGGCGACCCGCAGCTCACCGCACGCGGCTACTTCCGTCACCTGGCCCAACCACAGATCGCCGAGCCGCTGCCCACCGAGAACGGGCCGGCGCATTTCCGGCGGATCCCCGACCCGCCGCTACGCCCGGCACCGCTGGCCGGCGAGCACACCCGCGAGATCTGTACGAAGTTGCTGGGCATGTCCGCCAACGAGATCGACGCGCTGGTCGCGGCCGGCGTCCTGGAAGAACCGGAGGATTGCGCGTGAACGAGCGAGCCGAGCCGACCGTCCTGGTCGACAAGCGCGACCACATCATGGTCATGACGATCAACCGCCCCGAGGCCCGTAACGCGGTGAACCTGGACGTCACCACGCTGCTCGGCGAGGCGCTGGAAGACGCCGACCAGGACGCCACGATCTGGGCGGTGGTGGTGACCGGCGCGGGCGACAGGTCGTTCTGCGCCGGCGCCGATCTGAAGGCGGTCGCCCGCGGCGAGGCGTTCTTCCCCGAAGGCAAGGAACATTGGGGCTTCGCCGGGTACGTGTCGCACCCGATCAGCAAGCCCACCATCGCAGCGGTCAACGGTTTCGCCCTCGGCGGGGGCACCGAGATCGCGCTGGCCAGTGACCTCGTCGTGGCGGCCGAGACCGCCCTGTTCGGGCTGCCGGAGGTCAAGCGGGGGATCATCGCCGGCGCCGGTGGCGTGTTCCGCCTGCCCGCGCAGCTGCCCACCAAGATCGCGATGGAGATGATCCTGACCGGTGAACCGGTCGACGCGGGCACCGCGTTGCGGCTGGGGCTGGTCAACCGCGTCGTCCCGCCCGGCAAGGTCCTTGACGAGGCGCTCACCCTCGCCGAGACGATCTGCCGTAACGCGCCTCTGGCCGTACAGGCGAGCAAGCGGATCGCCCGCGGCGTCGTCGATGGGACGATCGCCGCCGAGGAGCCGGCCTGGCACCACAACGATGCCGAGATCCGGGCCCTGATGCGTACGCAGGACGCGCAGGAAGGCCCGCGGGCCTTCGCTGAGAAGCGCACACCGGTTTGGAGTGCGCGATGAGCGCGGCGATCGCGGGGTTGGGCATCACCGAGATGGGCAAGGTGTACGACCGCACCGCCGCCGGATTCGCTGCGGACGCCGTACGACTGGCCGTGGCCGACGCGGGTCTGCAGATGTCCGATGTGGACGGACTGCTCACCAACGCGGGCCTGTCCGGCACGGTCGGGCTTGGCCTGCAACGCGAACTCGGCCTGCGCGACCTGCGCCTGCTCTCCGAGATCCAGGCCTACGGGTCGTCCGCCGGCGCCATGGTGCAGTACGCGTCGATGGCCGTCGCCTCGGGCATGGCCGACGTCGTGGCGTGCGTGTTCGCCGACGCGCCGCTTCGGGACAAGGTTTCCGGCGGCGCCGCCTACGCGAACAACAGCGGCCAGCTCGGCGGATGGCACGCGCTCACGGCGGCCGGCGGCATCCTCGGCGCGAACCCGCTGTACGCGCTCGCCGCCCGCCGGCACATGCTGACGTACGGCACCACGAGCGAGCAGTTCGGCGCGATCGCCGTCGCGCAGCGGGCCTGGGCGGCGCACAACCCGCGAGCCCAGCTGCGCGAACCGATCACGCTCGCCGACCACCAGGCATCCCGGATGATCGCCGAACCGTTCCACCTGCTCGACTGCTGCCTGGTCAGCAACGGCGGCGTCGCGGTCGTGGTCACCTCGGCCGATCGCGCGGCCGACCTGCGCCGGCCGCCGGTTCACGTGCTCGGCTGGGGGCAGGCCCACCCGGGCTATCCGATGGAGCGCGGCAGCGAGTTCGGTCTCGTCAGCGGTGCGGCGACGTCCGGGCCGGCGGCGCTCAAGATGGCCGGCGTCACCCTGGCCGACATCGACGTCGTCGAGCTGTACGACTGCTACACGTACACCGTGCTCATCACGCTCGAGGACTACGGATTCTGCGCCAAGGGCGAAGGCGGCGCGTTCGTCTCCTCGGGCGTGCTCGGCCCCGGCGGGTCACTCGCTCTCAACACCGGCGGAGGCCAGCTGTCGTCGTACTACATGTGGGGCATGACGCCGCTGTCCGAAGCGATCATCCAGGCTCGCGGCCACGGCGGCGACCGCCAGGTAGCCGGCCACGACCTGGTTCTGGTCAGCGGCAACGGCGGCGTCCTCGACCACCACTCCACGCTCGTGCTGGGCACCCAGCCGGCGCACTGATTTCAGGAGGCCGACATGCCGGTGCTCACCATCCGACGCGACGAGACGACCGCGGAGTTCTTCGCCGCAACCAGCCGCGGCGAGCTGCCGATCCGAAGGTGCCGCGACTGCGGCCACGACAACCCG
>Ga0307516_10003173_pt1 | contig 21387 bp, 21 predicted proteins | sample 19_EM_MG_FD_203310 | JGI IMG/M metagenome (GOLD analysis project Ga0307516, IMG submission 203310) | Populus trichocarpa ectomycorrhiza microbial communities from riparian zone in the Pacific Northwest, United States - 19_EM | ecosystem: Host-associated > Plants > Roots > Unclassified | place... | reverse complement strand
TCAGGTCGTACGACCCCTTCGAGTACGCCGAGTTCCAGGTGTCCGAAACGCTCTTGCCGGCCTCGGTGGTGTAACTCCAGGGGCCGTCGGTGCGGTTGCCGGAGGTGACCAGGAACGCGGCGCCCGCCTTCGCTCCGGAGGCGAAGGCGAGGGTGAACGTCCCGTTCGCCGTGTCCGCCGAACCGTCCACGCGCGGCGCGTATTTGAGCGGACGGGCCGGGCGCAGGCCGCGCTCCTGCCGGGGCAGCACCGGGTGGGCGGGCGGGGTCGGCACGTAGTCGGGGTGGCGCTCGCGGTCCGGCGGCTGGTAGCCGTCGGTGCCCGGGAGGGTGACCGGACGGATGTCCTTGCGGGAGAAGTCGAACGCGGCGCTCAGGTCGCCGCAGACGGCCCGTCGCCAGGGCGAGATGTTCGGCTCGTGCACACCGAAGCGGCGTTCCATGAACCGGATGATCGAGGTGTGGTCGAGCGTCTCGGAGCAGACGTAACCGCCCTTGCTCCAGGGCGAGACCACCAGCATCGGCACCCGCTGGCCGAGACCGTACGGCCCGGCGACATGCCCGCTGTCGCCCTTGAAGACGTCGGGACCGACGTCGACCGTGGACCTGCCCTGTGCGGCGGAGGCGGGCGGGAACGGCGGGATCAGGTGGTCGAAGAAGCCGTCGTTCTCGTCGTACGTGATGAACAGGGCCGTCTTCGCCCACACCTTCGGGTCGGCGGTCAGGGCGTCCAGGACCTGGGCGATGTACCAGGCACCGTAGTTCGCGGGCCAGTTGGGGTGTTCGGTGAAGGCCTCGGGGGCGACGATCCAGGAGATCTGCGGCAGCTTCCCGCCCTTGACGTCGGCCTTGAGCTGGTCGAAGTATCCCTCGCCCTTGGTGTAGTCGGTGCCGGTGCGGGCCTTGTCGTACAGCGGGTCGCCGGGCTTCGCGTTCCGGTACCGGTTGAAGTAGAGGAGCGAGTTGTCGCCGTAGTTGCCGCGATAGGCGTCGTTGATCCAGCCCCAGCCGCCGTCCGCGTCGAGACCGTCACCGACGTCCTGGTAGATCTTCCAGGAGACCCCGGCCTTCTCCAGGCGCTCGGGGTAGGTGGTCCAGCCGTAGCCGACCTCGTCGTTGCCCAGGACGGGACCGCCGCCCTGGCCGTCGTTGCCCGTGTAACCCGTCCACATGTAGTAGCGGTTCGGGTCGGTGGAGCCGATGAAGGAGCAGTGGTACGCGTCGCAGATGGTGAAGGAGTCGGCGAGCGCGTAGTGGAACGGGATGTCCTCACGGTTCAGGTACGCCATGGTCGTGGACCCCTTGCTGGGCACCCACTTGTCGTACGCTCCCCCGTTGAAGGCGGCGTGGCCGTCGTTCCAGCCGTGCGGAAGGTCCTGGACGAAGGCCATGCCCAGGTCGTCGGCGTCGGGGTGGAAGGGCAGGACGTCCTTGGTGCCGTCCGACTGGTGCCACACCGTCCTGCCGTCGGCCCGGGTCACCGGCCGCGGGTCGCCGAAGCCCCGGACGCCCCGCAGCGAGCCGAAGTAGTGGTCGAAGGAACGGTTCTCCTGCATCAGGACGACAATGTGCTCGACGTCCTCGATGGTCCCCGTGCGGTCGTTCGCCGGGAGGGCGGCCGCGCGCTGGATGCTGTTCGACAGCGCGGTGAACGCCGTGGTGGCGCCCCCGAGCTGGAGGAATCTGCGCCGATTGACTTCGGGCATGGGTGGGTGCCTCTCATCCTGGGCCGCGGATGGCCGGAACGTGAGCGAATGCGCGCGGTGCGAGCTTCCCAAGCCCACCAAACGTCAGGGAAGGGTCTGGTGTCGCTGATGTGAAAGTCGTCGGTACGTGAGGTGTGCCGGTACCGGACCCGGGGGATGGTCGCGATCATGACAGAGACACACACGTCGCCGTCCACCCCGACGAAACGGCCCGTACGTCAGCTCCTCGCGGCCTCCGTGGGCAACGCCGTGGAGTGGTACGACTGGTACGCCTACACGTTCCTGGCCACCTATATCGCCGCCGAGGTCTTCCCGAAGAGCGCGGACAACTCGCTGGTGCCGCTGCTGTCGACGTTCGCGGTGTTCGCGGTGGGCTTCTTCATGCGGCCGGTCGGCGGACTGCTGATGGGTGCCGTCGCCGACCGGCACGGCCGGCGCGCCGCGCTCACCGTCACCATCCTGCTGATGGGCGGCAGCAGTCTGCTGGTCGGACTGACGCCGACGTACGCGGCGGTGGGTGTCCTCGCCCCGGTGATCCTGGTGCTCGCGCGACTGCTCCAGGGCCTGTCCGTGGGCGGCGAGTTCGCGGCCTCGACGACCTTCCTGGTCGAGTCGGCGGGGCCCGGCCGGCGCGGGCTGTTCTCCAGTTTCCAGTACGTGTCGACCACGGCGGGTCAGCTCGTGGCGTCCGGGATAGCCACCCTGCTCGTGGACACGTTGAGCGACGGGCAGATGAACGGCTGGGGCTGGCGGATCCCCTTCGTCCTCGGGGCCCTACTCAGCCTGGTCGGCTTCTGGATCCGGCAGGGCGCGCAGGAGACCCGCAGCGCGGAGCAGCAACAGGCGCCGCGCCCAGGCCTGTTGGAGGCGCTGCGCCGCCACCCTCGCGAATCCCTCCTGATCTGCGGCATCACCGCGGGCGGCACCATCGCCTACTACACATGGACGTCGTACCTGCCGACGTACGCCGAACTCAACGCGGGCGTCGACAAGTCGGACGCACTGCTCGCCGGCACGATCTCGCTCGCCTTCTTCGGGCTGCTCCAGCCGCTCGGCGGACTGCTCTCCGACCGCTTCGGCCGCCGCCCCCTGCTCCTCTTCTTCGGCCTCGGGTTCGCCCTCCTGAGCGTCCCCCTGCTGCACTCCCTGCGGGACTCGTTCGTCGTCCTGCTGCTCGTGCAGTGCGCGGGCATGATCCTGCTGACCGGCTTCACGTCGATCAGCGCGGCGGTCAACGCCGAGATCTTCCCGCCCCGGGTGCGGGCGGCCGGCATCGGCTTCCCCTACTCCCTGACGGTCGCGTTGTTCGGCGGCACGGCCCCGTACGTCGGCACCCTCTTCAAGGAGACCGGCCACACGGGCCTCTTCCCCTGGTACGTCGCCGCCCTCTGCCTGGTGTCCTCGCTGGTGTATCTGCGGCTGCCGGAGACGGCGCACGGGGAGTTGCGGCGCTGAGGCGGGCGAGTTGCGCGAGAGGTGGGCGAGCCGCGCGAGGGGGTGTCGCGACGACCGCCGGCTCATGGACCTCTACGCCGTGAAGAAGTCGACGAGCGCGCGAGCGATCCGGCCGGGCGCGTTCTCGGTGGGGATGTGGCCCGCGTCGGGGATACGCAGGAGGGTGGTGTGCGGGATCTCCGAGGCGAACCGCTCGGCGTACTCCACCTTCTCGAAGTCGTCCTCCTCCCCCCAGATCAGCAGCTTGGGCGTCGTGGACCGCCGCAGGGCGGGAACGAGATCAAGGGTGTAGCGGCTGTCGGCCGCGCCCGCCATGGCCATCCAGGAGCGGCGGACCCGCCCGGCGGTCCACGGATCCAGATAGTCCGCGATCAGCTGCTCGGTGGCGACTCCGGCCAGCGCAGCCGTCACCGCCTGTCGGCGCGCGGCGAGAACGTCGTCGGCGGTGGTCCCCGCGGCCGCCCCCGGGCCCCTGAAGCGGGCCACGTGCGGCGCCGGCCAGGAGTCGTAGGTGACCGAGTTGACCAAGGCCAGCCGGGACACCTCCAGTTGATCGTGGACGAGGAGATGCTGGGCGACGGCGCCGCCGATGTCATGGCCCGCCACGGCGATCGGCCCGGAGATCTTCAGCGCGGACGCGAATCGCGCCACCCAGTCCGCGAGGGCCGGGACCGTGGCGGTTTCCAGGGTGAGCTCGCCTCCCGAGCGCCCCAGTCCGGGGAGATCGACGGCGAGGGGCCGCAGCCCCGCTTCGGCGAGGCGGCCCAGCACCGGGAGCCAGACCCGGCTCCAGTACGTTCCGTGCAGCAGCAACACGGCCGGGCCGTCCTGCTCCACGGTCAGGTAGCTGGCCGTTTCGCCGTCGACCTGGACCGCGGTCCTCGACACTCCCGTTCCGGTGGTTTCACTCATGGGACCACTGTGACCGGGGCCGGCGTCCCCGGCCGAGAGTCCAGAAAGACACTCACGGGTACATTCCTGCCATGAACCTCCGTCGGGGTGGTGGCCCTGCTCAACCCGCCCCCCCCCAGTCGCCCTTCGAACTCGCCTGTGCCACCGAGGTCTTCGGCGCCGTCCCGCAGGACGTGCCGGCCCCTCACAGCTTCCGGACCTGCGCCGAGCGCCGCGCCTCCCGCACGACGGCGCATGCTGTGTCCGGGCTACACGTGTCCGGCGAACATGTCGATCAGGCTGTGGGGTGCGTTGTCGTCGAAGAGGAGCTCCTGGATGTGGGCGCCTTCGGCGGCGGCCTCGGTGCTGCGGGGGAACATGGCCTGCTCGTACTCGGTGAGCGCGGCCTCGACGTCCTCGGGGTGCGCGGCGAGGGCCTTGCCGAGTTCGGCGCCGTCGTACATGGCCAGGTTGGCGCCTTCTCCGGACGGGGCCGAGAGGTGGGCGGCGTCACCGAGCAGGGTCACCCCCGGCACCCGGTCCCACCGGTGCCCGATCGGCAGGGAGTTGAGGGGGCGCAGGACCGGCGCGGTGTCACCGTCGGTGATCAGCGCGGTGAGTTCCGGCGCCCAGCCGTGGAACTCCTGCGCGATCCGCGCGGTCGCCGTGGCGGAATCGGTGAAGTCGATACCGGCGAACCAGTCCTGCGGCTTCAAGAGCGCCACGTAGATGTGCAGGGTCCCGCCGCTCTCCCGGTGACCCAGGATCCCCTTCCCCGGCGCGAGCGCGAACAGCGCCCCGCCGCCGACCACCCGGGCGCTGACGGGGTGCCGGGTGTCGCCGTCGAGCAGGTAGGTCTCGATGAGGGATCTGCCGAGGTACCCGGGTGTGGCGTCGGAGAGCAGCGGCCGGACTCGTGACCATGCGCCGTCCGCGCCGACCAGCAGACTCGTGGCGACGGTGGTGCCGTCGGCGAAGGTCACCTCGTGGCGACTGTCGCCGAGGGCACGGACACCGCTGACCTTGTGGCCCCACCGGACGGTGCCGGCCGGGAGCGAGTCGAGCAGGATCCGCCGCAGCTCGCCCCGCTGCACCTCGGGGCGGCCACCCGTGCCGTCGTCGGACTCGTCGAGCAGAACGGTCCCGTCCCGGTCGAGGACCCGGGTGGCCTCGCGGCCCTCCAGGACGAGGCCGCGGAACTCGTCGGTCAGGCCTGCCGCCTGGAGAGCCGGTTGGCCGTTGTGGTCGTGGATGTCGAGCAACCCGCCCTGGGTGCGGGCGGTCGACGAGGACTCGGCCTCGTAGACCGTCGCCGTGATGCCGTGGACGTGGAGGACGCGGGCGAGGGTCAGTCCTCCGAGCCCGGCGCCGATGATCGTGACTTCAGTGGTCATGGTGGTTCCTCTGCTTGTCGCACCTCTGCCCGGGCGGCCACCCGGCAGGTCATCTCTGGAATGCCGTTCCAGTGCGAGCCTGGAACAACGTTCCAGAGTTGTCAAGCTGGAACAGCGTTCCAGGTCTGTGTGAGGATGTACGCATGGCAACCAGGACGCGTCGTCCAGAGCGACGAGAGGAACCGCTCTCCCGTGAGCGCATCGTCGAGGCCGCGATCGGGCTTCTCGACACGGCGGGCGAGGGCGGACTCACGTTCCGCGCACTGGCCGAGCGCCTCGCCACCGGGCCCGGTGCGATCTACTGGCATGTCACGGGCAAGGACGAACTCCTCAGTGCCGCCACCGACGCCGTCGTCGCCGGCGCGGTGACCGCCGGCACCTCCGACACGACGCCGCAGGAAGCGATCCGCACCCTCGCACTCGGCGTGTTCGACGCGATCGACGCCCACCCGTGGGCCGGCACCCAACTCGCCCGCGCTCCGGCTCAGTCACCGCTGCTGCGCGTCTTCGAACACATCGGTCGCCAGGTCCAAGCGCTCGGAGTACCCCACGCCGCCCAGTTCACGGCCGCGTCCGCGCTCCTGAACTACGTCCTCGGAGTGGGCGGACAGAACGCGGCCAACGCCCGCGGACACCAGCCGGACACGAACCGGAGCGAGTTCCTCGGCACCGTCTCCGACGTATGGGCGAACCTCGATCCCGACGAATACGCGTTCACCCGAAACGTCGCAGACCAACTACGCGATCACGACGACCGAGCAGAGTTCCTCGCCGGCATCGACCTCATCGTCGCCGGCATCACCAGCCGTCGATGGCCGACCGACCCGGCGCCGTCGTAGCCGGCCTCACGCGGCCACTCCCGGTGGCTCGGAACCGGTCACCGGGAGGGCCGGACCGGGTCCTGGGGCCGCGACCGTGTCGGCCCGGCGACCCCGGCCGTGCCCCCTGTCGTCAGCCGCCGCCACGCAGCACACGAGACAGCCCCAGGGCTGCCGTGCGTACGGCGGGGGCGAGTTGGGCGGGGCTGAAGCGGGCACGCGGTACGGCCACCGAGAGGGCGGCGACCGTGGTGCCGCCGGCGAAGACGGGGGCCGCGATGCAGCTCACGCCGAGTGCGGCCTCCTGCTCCTCGTAGGCGAGGCCCGAGACCCGGATCTTCTCCAGGGCCATGCGCAGGCGATCCGGGTCGGTGATCGAGTGGGGCGTGAGGCTTGGCAGCGGCCGGGACAGAACCTCCTCGGCCAGCTCCGCACCCGAGAAGGCGAGCAGGGCCTTGCCGACGCCGGTGCAGTTCAGCGGCAGGCTGCCACCGATGCGGGACGGCAGCCGCAGGGCCGCGTGGCCGTGGATGCGCTCGAGGTAGACCACGTCCAGGCCCTCCCGTACGCCGAGGTGGACCGTCTCGCGGGTGGCCTCGAACAGGTCCTGCAGGAACGGCAGGGCCGTCTCCCGCAGATCGAGCCGGTGCGGGACCAGCGACCCCAGCTCGAAGAGTTTCGCGCCCAGCCGGTACCGCGGCCCCGAGCGCTCCAGCCAGCCCAGCCGCACGAGGTCCGCCGCCAGCCGGTGCACCGTCGGCTTGGGCAGGCCGGTGCGCTCCGAAAGTTCCGACAGGCGGTACGGCCCACCGCTCGGGCTGAAGCTCTCGAGGATGAGTGCGGCCTTTTCCAGCATGCTGCCGCCCCCATTGTTCCGTGTCACGGAACAGAGTTTGTGCCTTCCCGAGGGCGGTGTCTATATCGAGTCCTGCCCGCCACTTCTCCGCCCCTGGAGGTATCCCGTGTCGACCGTGCTCGACGGCGTCCGTCCGGACGCCGCCCCACCGGCCGTGGTCAAGGCCGCCGACCTGCTGGCGGACGCCGCCCGTACCGGGGCCGCCTGCCCGCCGGTGCGTGACCTGTTCGACGACGGCGGCGATCTGGAGAACGCGTACGCCGTGCAGCAGGTGAACGTCCGGCGCGGTCTGGACGCCGGCCGCCGGATCGTCGGCCGCAAGATCGGCCTGACCTCCGTGGCCGTACAGAGGCAACTCGGCGTGGACCGGCCCGACTTCGGTGCCCTGTTCGCGGACATGGCCGTACCCGACGGCGGCGAGGTGCCTGCTGGGCGGCTGCTCCAGCCCAAGGTGGAGGCCGAGGTCGCGCTCGTCCTCGGCGGTGACCTGCCGCACCGGGAGTGCACGGTCGTCGACCTGCTGCGCGCGGTCGACTTCGCGCTGCCCGCGCTGGAGATCGTCGACAGCCGGGTGCGGGGGTGGGACATCTCCCTCGTCGACACGGTCGCCGACAACGCCTCCTGCGGTCTGTACGTCCTGGGCGCCACGCCCGTACCGCTCACCGCCGTGGACCTGCGTGCCGTGACGATGACCATGACCCGGGGCGGCGAGACCGTCTCCGAGGGCACCGGCGCCGACTGCCTCGGCAGCCCCCTCAACGCGGCGGTCTGGCTGGCCTCCGCGCTCGCCGAACGGGGCGATCCGCTGCGCGCGGGCGACCTCGTGCTGACCGGCGCCCTCGGCCCGATGACCCCGGCCGCACCGGGCGACGTGTTCGAGGCCCGTATCTCGGACCTCGGCTCCGTACGGGTCGGGTTCGCCGCCGAAACCGAAGGAGACGTCCGGTGAGCAACAAGACCAACAGGACCGAACCAGCGAGCAACAGGACCGAACCACTGAGCAACAAGACCAAAGTCGCCGTCATCGGCTCGGGCAACATCGGCACCGACCTGATGATCAAGATCCTGCGGCTGTCGGAGAGCTTGGAGATCGCCGCGATGGCCGGCATCGACCCGGCCTCCGACGGCCTGGCCCGCGCCCGACGCTTCAAGGTGGCCACCACCCACGAGGGCGTCGAGGGGCTCGTCGCACTGGACGAGTTCGCCGACGTCGAGATCGTCTTCGACGCCACGTCGGCCGGCGCCCACCGTCACCACGACGAGGTCCTGCGCCCGCTGGGCCGCACCCTCGTCGACCTCACCCCGGCGGCCGTCGGCCCGTACGTCGTCCCGCCCGTCAACGGCGACGCCCACCTCGGCGCCGCCAACGTCAACATGGTCACGTGCGGCGGCCAGGCCACCATCCCGATCGTCGCCGCGGTGGGCGCCGTCACGCCCGTCCACTACGGCGAGATCGTCGCCTCCATCGCCTCCCGCTCGGCCGGCCCCGGCACCCGGGCGAACATCGACGAGTTCACCGAGACGACCTCCTCCGCCATCGAGAAGGTCGGCGGCGCCGCCCGCGGCAAGGCGATCATCGTCCTCAACCCGGCCGAACCCCCGCTGATCATGCGGGACACCGTGCACTGCCTGGTCTCCGACTGCGCCACCGAGGCCGTCACGGCGTCCGTCGAGGAGATGGTCGGCCGCGTCCAGGCGTACGTGCCCGGCTACCGGCTCAAGCAGAAGGTGCAGTTCGACCGCGTGGCGTCCGACGACCCGCTGCGCGCCCTCGCCCCGGGCGCGGGCGACGCCCTGAAGGTCTCGGTCTTCCTGGAGGTCGAGGGCGCCGCCCACTACCTGCCGGCCTACGCCGGAAACCTCGACATCATGACCTCGGCCGCGCTGCGCACCGCCGAGCGCATGGCCGCCCTCCCCCGCTCATGGGGGACCCCCATCGCCGCGGAGGTGGCATCCCGATGACCCGTCTGTACATCCAGGACGTGACCCTGCGGGACGGCATGCACGCCGTCCGGCACCGCTACACCGTCGACCAGGCCCGCGCCATCGCCTCCGTCCTGGACGCCGCCGGAGTGGCCGCCATCGAGATCGCGCACGGCGACGGACTGGCCGGCTCCAGCATCAACTACGGCGTCGGCGCGCACACCGACTGGGAGTGGATCGAGGCCGTCACCGACGTCACCCGGCACGCCGTACCCACCACACTGCTGCTGCCCGGCATAGGCACCCTGCACGACCTCAGGCAGGCGCACGCCCTGGGCATCCGCTCGGTGCGCGTCGCCACCCACTGCACCGAGGCCGACATCTCCGCCCAGCACATCGCCGCCGCACGCGACCTGGGCATGGACGTCGCCGGGTTCCTGATGATGTCCCACATGGCCGAACCGGCCGAACTCGCCCGCCAGGCCAAGCTGATGGAGTCCTACGGCGCCCACTGCGTCTATGTCACCGACTCCGGCGGCCGCCTCACCATGGACGGCGTCCGCGACCGCTTCCGCGCCTACCGCGACCTCCTCGACCCGGCCACCGAGCTGGGCATCCACGCCCACCACAACCTCGCCCTCGGCGTCGCCAACAGCGTCGTCGCCGTAGAGAGCGGCGCCGTACGGGTGGACGCCTCGCTCGCGGGCCAGGGCGCGGGAGCGGGCAACTGCCCGCTGGAGGCGTTCATCGCGGTCGCCGACCTCATGGGGTGGGAGCACGCGTGCGACCTGTTCCCGCTCATGGACGCCGCCGACGATCTCGTACGTCCGCTGCAGGACCGCGAGGTACGGGTGGACCGCGAGACCCTCAGCCTCGGGTACGCGGGGGTGTATTCCAGCTTCCTGCGCCACGCCGAGACGGCGGCCGCCCGCTACGGCCTCGACACCCGCGGCATCCTCGTCGAGGTCGGCCGACGCGGCATGGTCGGCGGCCAGGAGGACATGATCACCGACATCGCCCTGGACCTGGTGGCCCGCGGGGAGAGCGCGGCCTGATCCCGGACGCGGGCACGACAACCAGACAAATCCGCTGAACAGCCCTTTCTAGTTCCTGCGGATCTTCGTGACCATGCGCACCGCACGGTCACGAAGCTCAGCCGGGTCGTGCTGGTGCTAGCCGTTGATCACGCGCAGGGGTTCTCCGTCGATGAAGATGACGTGCGTGTTGAAGAAGGCGTCCAGGCCCTCGGGGCCGAGTTCGCGGCCGTAGCCGGACTGCTTGACGCCGCCGAACGGCACGCCGATGTCGACGGTGATGCCGTTGTTCAGGTTCACGGTGCCGGAGTGGATCTGCTGGGCCACGCGCAGGGCGCGTTCGGTGTCGGTGCTGTAGACGGCGCCGGACAGGCCGAACTCGGTGTCGTTGGCGAGGCGGATGGCCTCTTCCTCGTCCCGGTAGGTCAGAACGGTCAGGACGGGCCCGAAGATCTCCTCCTGTGCGACCCTGGCGTCCGGGGACACACCGGTGATGATCGTGGGGGCGACGTAGTAGCCGACGTCGTGACCGGGGGCCCGGCCGCCACCGGCGGCGAAGGTGCCGCCTTCCTTCTCCGCGGAGGCGAGGTAGTCCAGGACCCGCTCGTAGTGCTTGCGGGTGACCATCGCCCCCACGTCGGTGGCCGGGTCGCGGGGATCGCCGACGGTCAGCTCGGCGAACGCCTCGGCGAGGGCACCGACGATCTCGTCATGGCGGTGCTCGGGCACGATGAGCCTGCTGGGATTGGTGCAGCTTTCCCCGTTGTTCCCGGTGACCCCCGGCACCAGGGTCTCCACGATGCGGTCCAGATCGGCGTCGTCCAGCACGAGTGCCGGGGACTTCCCTCCGAGTTCGAGGGTCAGCTGCTTGAGGGTGTCGGCGGCAGCGGCGGCGATGCGACGTCCGACCACGGTGCTGCCGGTGAAGGTGATCTTGTCGACGCCCGGGTGGCGCACCAGGTGGTCGCCGCCCGCGGGCAGGGCGTTGACGATGTTCAGCACACCGGCGGGCAGCCCTGCCCGCAGCGCGGCGTCAGCGAAGTAGCCGGCGCTCAGGGGAGTGTCCTCCGACGGCTTCGGCCCCTTCGGCGATGCCGTCCGCTTCGATGATGCTGTGACCAGCGTCTTTGTGGAATGTCTTCCGTCTGACAGAAGCCGCCTTGCCGAGCCGCGGCGGGCATCACGACCCTGATACCAACCACGGCAAGCGGGGCGACGACGCCCCGCCGACAGGGACGGGAAGCCCATGCCTCACATGACCGCCTTCGCCAGGAACCAGTGGTACGTAGCCGCCTACAGTCACGAGGTCGGGCGCGAGGAGTTGCTCGGTCGGACGATTCTGGGTGAGCCGCTGGTGTTCTACCGGACCGAGGAGGACGGAGCGCCCGTCGTCCTGCACGACCGTTGTGTGCACCGCCGCTACCCGTTGTCCGAGAGCCGGCTCGACGGCGACCGGATCGTGTGCGGCTATCACGGCTTCACGTACGACACGACCGGCGCGTGCGTGTACGTGCCGGGGCAGAAGCGGATCCCGCGCACCGCCCGGGTCACCTCCTACCCGGTCGTCGAGCAGGACTCCCTGGTGTGGGTGTGGATCGGCGACCCGACGCTCGCCGACCCGCAGACGATTCCGCGGGCACGTCACCTCGACTCCCCCGGCTGGACGACCGTCCGGGGCATGGAGCCCATCGACGCCGACTACGGGCTCCTCGTCGACAACCTCCTCGACCTGTCCCACGAGACGTATCTGCACGGTGGTTACATCGGCACCCCCGAGGTCGCTCGGACGCCGATCACCACCGAGGTGGACGAGGGCGCGGGGATCGTACGGGTGAGCCGGCGCATGGACGACGCCGAGTGCCCGCCGTTCTACGCCCGCTCGACCGGGATCGAGGGGCGGATCACCAGGTGGCAGGACATCGAGTACCACGCGCCCTGCCTGTATCTGCTGCACAGCCGGATCGCGCCGGTCGGTGTGCTGCCGGAGGCGGACGGCAGCGACCCGAACGGCTTCCACACCGAGATCACGTACGCCATCACGCCGTCCGCCGAGGGCGAGGTGTACGACTTCTGGATGGTCTCGCGGGACTGGGAGACCGAGGACACCGAGGTCACCGAGTTCATACGGGGCAACAACCACACGGTGGTCATGCAGGACGTCGACGCGCTCAACCTCCTTCAGCGGACGCTCGGTTCGGAACGCACCGGCTACCAGGAGCTGAGCATCAACATCGACACCGGTGGCCTGGCCGCCCGCCGCATCCTCGCCCGGCTGGTCGAGGAGGGCGACAAGCCCGTGGAGAAGGTCCAGTGACGAGCCCTACGGGTGAGGTCTACCGCATCGACTGGCTGCCGGGCACCGACGTCCTGCACGGCACCTGCCACTGCGGGGCCGAGCACACCGCCGAGGACCCGGTCGAGATGTGGGAGTGGATGCTCGGCCACCCCGAAGGCCACCCCGAAGGCCACCCTGAAGGTCCCCCTGAAGGTCCCCCTGAAGGCCACCAGCAGCGAGGAAACGACTCATGAGCGTGTACGAAGCCGAACTCATCGTCGAGAGCAGGGAGTTCGCCGCTGACGGCGTGCTCGCCCTGACCCTGCGGCACCCGCTGGACGAGGAACTTCCGCACTGGGAGCCGGGCGCCCATGTCGACGTGGTCCTCGGGCCGGACCTGGAACGGCAGTACTCGCTGTGCGGCGATCCCGCGGACCGGACCGCCTGGCGGGTCGCGGTGCTGCGCGAGCCGGACGGGCGTGGTGGATCCTCGTATGTGCACGAGCGGTTGGGGCGGGGCGACACGGTGCGGGTGCGCGGTCCGCGCAACCACTTCGCACTGCGGCCCGCCCCGCGCTACCGCTTCGTCGCGGGCGGCATCGGCATCACCCCCATCCTGCCGATGCTGGCCGCCGCCGAGGCGGCGGGCGCCCGGTGGAGCCTGCTCTACGGCGGGCGCACGCGCCGATCCATGGCGTTCACCGAGGAGTTGAGCCGGTACGGCGACCGGGTCACGATCACCCCTCAGGACGAGTCGGGACTCCTTGACCTCGCGTCGGTGCTCGCCGACGTGCCCGAGGGCACCCTCGTCTACTGCTGTGGCCCCGAGGCGCTGTTGGACGCGGTGGAGGAACGGTGCCCGGCCGGTTCGCTGCACGTCGAGCGTTTCCAGCCGAGGGCCCAAGTACCGGGCGGGAACAGCGAGTTCGAGGTCGAGCTGGCCCGCAGCGGCCGCACCCTCAGCGTCCCAGCGGACGTGTCGGTACTGAACGCCGTGCGCTCGGCCGGTGTCGAGGTGCTGTTCTCCTGCACCGAGGGGACGTGCGGAACCTGCGAGACTGACGTCCTCGAAGGCACCCCGGACCACCGGGACTCGGTGCTCACCGACGAGGAACGGGAGGCCGGCGAGACCATGCTCATCTGTGTGTCCCGGTGCCGGGGGAAGCGGCTCGTGCTGGACCTGTGATCCGCAGATCGGCCTCGCGCGGCCGACCGACTGTCAACAACCCTGTCAGACATGCCCATTGACCGTGCCGGATGGCCCGCTCTACGTTCCCTGCACACGCTGAGAGCACTACTGTGCGATGTGCGCACAACCTGTCGGAACACCGTTGTCTGTACAGGAGGAGCCATGCGTCGTCTGTTCGCCGGTCTCGCGGTGGGCACCTTTCTTCTCGCCACGGGGGCCTGTGGCTCGTCCGACTCAGGTACGCCGGACAAGGCCGACTCGTCCGGGGGCATCACCACGGTCAAGCTGGGGCTCGTCCCCATCGTGGATGTGGCGCCCATCCATCTCGGCCAGAAGAAGGGCTTCTACGAGAAACACGGCCTGAAGCTGGCCATCTCGACCGCACAGGGCGGCGCGGCGATCGTCCCCGGTGTCGTCAGCGGCCAGTTCCAGTTCGGCTTGAGCAACGTGACCTCCCTGATGGTCGCGCAGTCCAACAACGTGCCTGTCAAAGCGGTCGCCAACGGCAGCGCCTCAACAGGCGTACGGGGCAAGGACTTCAACGCCCTCATGGTGAAGAAGGGCAGCCCCATCAAGTCGCCGAAGGAGCTTGAGGGCAAGAAGGTCGCCATCAACACCCTCAAGAACATCAACGAGACCGCGGTGCGCGCGGCGGTGCGCACGGCGGGCGGCGATCCCGACCGGGTGAAGTTCGTCGAGCTCGCCTTCGACCAGATGCCGGCGGCCCTCGACCAGGGGCAGGTGGACGCCGTGTGTGTGGTCGAACCGGCGGCGGCCACCGTCCGGAGCCAGGGCGGCGTGCAGATCGCCTCGCCCCTGATCGACATCGCCCCGAAGCTCACGGTCGCCCTGTACTTCACCTCGCAGCAGTACCTGGGGAAGAACCCGGAGGTGGTGAAGAGGTTCCAGGAGGCCACCGCGGAGTCCCTCGCCTACGCCGACGCGCACCCGGACGAGGTCCGTGCGATCGTCACCACGTACACGAAGATCCCGGCCGCGGTACTGGAGCAGGTGACGCTGCCGAAGTGGCCGGCCGAGGCCAACCGCGCCTCCATCGAGGCGCTGGCGAAGCTGGGCCAGGAGGACGGCCTCTTCAAGACGGCGCCGGACCTGGACACGCTGCTGCCGTGAAGGGTGTGAACAGCGCGCTCGGTGCGGCCGGCCTCGCGGCCTTTCTCGCCCTGGGCGAGGCGGTGCCGCGGCTCGGCCTGGTCAAGGAGGCCTACTTCCCACCCACCAGCCGTATCGCCGAGGCCCTCGGCAACGAACTCGCCGACGCCGCTTTCTGGACGGCGCTCGGCGACACGCTCACCGGCTGGGCGGTGGGCCTGGCGGTCGCGGCCTGCGCGGGGATCGTCGTGGGGGTCGTCGTCTCGGTCGTGCCGTATCTGCGGGAGGCGACCGCCTCGACGATCGAGTTCCTGCGGCCGATCCCGTCGGTCGCGCTGATCCCGCTGGCGGTCCTGCTGTACGGGAACGAACTGCGCTCGGTGCTCCTGCTGGTGGTGTACGCCTCGTTCTGGCAGGTGCTGATCCAGACCATGTACGGCGTCCAGGACGTCGACCCGGTCGCCGACGAGACGGCACGGTCGTACGGTCTGGGCCCCTGGGCGCGGATCCGGTACGTGCTCTGGCCGACGGCGCTTCCCTACGTCATGACGGGCCTCAGGCTGGCGGCGGCCGTCGCCCTGATCCTGACCATCACCGCCGAACTCGTCATCGGTTCCCCGGGGTTGGGCGCCCGGATCGCGATCGCGCAGAGCTCCCAGGCGGTGCCCGACATGTACGCGTTGATCGTGGTGACCGGAGTGCTGGGTCTGTTGATCAACGTGGGCGCGAGGTCCGTGGAACGGCGGGCCCTGGCCTGGCACCAGTCGGTGCGCGGGGAGGTGATGGTGTGAGGCGCTTCCTGCTGCGCCTGGCGTTCACGGTCGCGCTGCCCGCCGTCCTGCTCGCCGTGTGGTGGGCGGCGTCCGACAGCAGCACCGACGTGTACTGGCCGCCGCTGCGCACGATCCTGAAGACCTTCCCGGACGTCTGGACGGCCGAGCGGCTGCGCACGGACGCGCTGCCCAGCGTGCTCAGACTGGCGGGGGGTTACGCGACGGCGGCCGTGGCCGGCGTCGCGCTCGGCACGGTCATCGGTTCCTACCGGCGGGTGCGGGCGGTCTGCGAACCGGTCCTGGAGTTCCTGCGGGCGGTGCCGCCGCCCGTGCTGATCCCAGTCATCATGCTGTTCGCGGGCATCGGCGACACGATGAAGGTCGTCGTGATCGCGAGCGGCTGTGTGTGGCCGGTCCTGCTCAACACCGTCGAGGGCGTACGGGCGGTGGACTCCGTGATGGCGGAGACGGCCCGCTCGTACGGCATCACGGGCGCGGCGCGCCTGAGGCACGTGGTGCTGCGCTCGGCGAGCCCGCAGATCTTCGCGGGTCTGCGCCAGGCGCTGTCCATCGGCATCATCCTCATGGTCATCAGCGAGATGTTCGCGGCCAGCAGCGGCCTCGGCTTCACCGTCGTCCAGTTCCAGCGCGGTTTCGCGATCCCCGACATGTGGACCGGGATCCTGGTGCTGGGGCTGCTGGGCTTTCTCCTGTCGGTGGTGTTCCAACTGGTCGAGCGGCGGGCGCTCGGCTGGTACCACGGTCTGCGCGACTCCACCCGGCGGTCCCGGTGACGTCTGCGAAAGGGCAGGGCATGCTCGACGTACGCGGCCTGAAGAAGGTCTACGAGGGATCCGGGCGGCGGGTGGAGGCGGTGCGCGATCTCACCTTCACCGTCGACGCGGGCGAACTCGTCTGTCTCGTCGGCCCGTCGGGCTGCGGCAAGACGACCCTGCTGAAGTGCATGGGCGGCCTGCTCGCGCCGACGGCGGGCCAGGTTCTCCTGGAGGGACGCGAGGTCACCGGCCCGCCGCCCGGGACGGCCTTCGTGTTCCAGGAGTACGGCCGCAGCCTGTTCCCCTGGATGCGGGTCGGCCAGAATGTCGAACTCCCCTTGAAACAGATGGACTTCAGCAAGGCCGAACGCCGGGAAGCGGTGGCGGACGCGCTGCGATCGGTGGGTCTCACGGACGCCGCCGAGGCATATCCCTGGCAGCTCTCGGGTGGTATGCAGCAGCGGGTCGCCATCGCCCGGGCGCTGGCGTACCAGCCCCGGGTGCTGCTGATGGACGAGCCGTTCGCGGCGGTGGACGCCCAGACCCGCGCCGATCTGGAGGACCTGGTACGGCGGTTGTGGCGGGAGCGCGGCATCACGATCCTGTTCGTCACCCACGACATCGACGAGGCGGTCTACCTGGGCGAGCGGGTGATCGTGCTGTCCGCCTCGCCCACGGTCGTGCGGGAACAGCTCAAGGTCGATCTGCCGGACGAGCGCGACCAGTTGCACACCCGGGTGGCCCCACGCTTCGCCGAGCTGCGGACCCGTGTGTACGAGCAGATCCAGGCGGCGAAGCGCGGGGCGCCGGTGGTGGCGGAGTCCGCCGGGAAGGACCTGTCTCCACCTCACTGAGCCGTACGAGTGGGTGACCCGGCCGCCCGAGGCGTGGATACGGGAGTTCGCCGGCTGATCCGGGAACGGCCGACCGGTGCCGACCGGTGGGCCGGGGGTGAGCTGACGAGGCGCCGTCGGCGACCTGAACGCCGGCGGTGCCTGTCAGATCTCGGGGGCGGGCACCACGCTGAGGTGGCCCGCCGTACGGCGCGGACGCACCGTCCGTCGCGTCGCGGGTGCCGATCGTCGCGCGGGGCGCAGCACCAGCGTCAGCCGGGTGTAGCCCATGTCCCTCAGGGCCCTCGGGGTCTCGTCGACGATCCGGCAGTCGGTGGCGCCCCAGCGTGGGTCGGGGTGGACCAGCGGTCGGACCGCGCCGTCGTGCTCGACGGCCTGCTCGCCGACCGCGCGGATCCAGTGCGGCAGGCCGTGCCGGTAGGCGGCGTCCATGATCGGGTCAAGAGCGATCTCGCGCTGGATGGACTGCAGGGCGTGGTCGTGGCCGTGCCGCTCCACGGCCGCGGCGAAGTGCGCGAGCATCGGCAGGCACCAGCGCGACTCGTGCTCGGCGAGGACGGTACTCGCGTCGGGGTGGAAGAGGACGAATCTGAGGAAGTTGTCGCCCGGCATGGCCGTCGGGTGCGGACCCACACCTCGGAAAAGTGACGCGAAAGCGGTGTTGGCGAGCACCACGTCCCAGCGGTCGTCGAGGACGACGGACGGGAACGTGACGGCTTCCAGGAGAGTGGCGTAGTCCTGGAGATACGTCTGGGCCTCAAGGCCTTCGGGGGCCGGCCGCGGTACGGACCACTGCCCACCTGCCTGATATGCCATCGGGAGGTCACCCCTCTTGCCTATGCGGCCTTCACGCGGCGCCCTTGATCCTGCTGCCCCGACGCGAGCGGTGTCAACTATCGTGGCATTTCGTGCCTGTTGAAGGCTGAAATTGGCCACAGTTGTGGCGAGACCTGGATGTGAGTTCGAACAACCCGCTACTCTCCGGGGAGTTCACGGCTTCCGCTTGTGAGAGGCCAGTGAGAGACCTAGGAGATCTGTCGGTGTCGGTCGGCTTCGAGGGTCCCGGCGACGTGGCGTCGGCTGTGCTGTCGGCCGTGGTCGGCCGAGTCACCGCACTGGCCGACCGGCTCGGCGTACCGCATGCGGAGGTCTTCGACACCGCCGCGCTGTCCGTCGCCTCCGGTGTTCCGGAGCCCGTGGTCAAGGCCCTGCTGAGCGGTCGGCCCGCCGGGGAGCCCGATGTGCAGGCCCGCTTTCTGCAACGCCTGGACCTGCTGCGGCGCACCCGGCTCAAGCCCAACGGGCGCAAGTACACCCAGCAGGAGATCGCCGACGGCGCGGGGATGTCCCGGCAGCAGGCCGGCGCGCTCATCAACGGCGACCGGCGCCCCACGATGGAGCACTGCGACGCCATCCAGCGTTTCTTCCGGGTGCACGCGGGTTTCCTGACGGCCGAGGACCCCGAGGCGCTCGCGGGCGCCCTCCAGCGCTCCGAGCAGGAACTCCTGCAGAGGCTCGCCGAACGGGAGGCTGCCGCGGCGCTCGACGACCCGCTGGAACGGCTGCTGCGGGACCACGGTGTGCGCCAGATCGCCTGGCGGGCCGCTCAGCTGCCCACCGACCAGCACCGCGACAAGGTCGCGGAGTGGCTGGACATGCTCCTGGAGAGCGTCAAACGGCCCGAGTCCTGATCCGGGGAAGAACCGCGGGCAACGGCAGGCAGATGCGCCGCCTGTGCGGCGAGTTGGTGGCGGAGCTGTCCCTTCCCGCACCGGCACGGCCGGCTGATCTGTACGGCGCGCTGTGCGACGCGATGAGCAGACGCCCCGGCCGTCCCGTCCTGCACCGTACGGCCGCCTTCCCGCCCGGTACCGCCAGTGGGCTGTGGCTCGACATGGCCGACCGGGATCTCCTCGTGACCGGAGCTGGAGTTCCGCGTCGCCCACGGGGCGCAGCCGTACGGTGCGCGGCGGGCGCCGTCACGGGGCGTCGGTCACGGACTCGCCTCCTGTTCCGTCGGCCGCCAGGGAGCGCCCGAAAGCCCTTCGCTCCAGCCTAGAGAGGCATTCCCACCGGGGATTTCGGAAAGGTTCCGCCTCCGCTAAGCGGGCGAACCGGTGTGCGGCGGGGCCGGATTGTCAGTGGCGGGCGGCAAGCTGGATGTGCGCCGCCGTGTGCGGCGTGACCGATGCAGTCGACCCGGGGAGAGCCGCAAGATGCACACCGCCGTACTGACCGACCGCGAGCGCACCGCCGTCCAGGCCTATCTTCGGCTGCTGCACACGGTGCGGGCCGCGTTCGACGTGGCGCCCGGCCCGCCCGGTGCCGGCCGACCACCCGTCGTTCCGCCCGCCGTGCTCGCCGAGGCGGAACAGGCCCTGGCCCAGGCGGGGCTGACGGGCAACGAGGAGGCGTTCTTCCGGCTGCTGCACACCTGGTGCCCACCGGAGCCGTAGGTGCCGCGGGGGCGGCCGGCGCGACGAAGGCAGCCGTGCCGTACGTCAGCCGTGCGGCACGGTGACGGCCGTCGCCACCAACCCGCGCCCGACCGTCCAGCGGCCCTCGAACTGCCCGACCCGTCGACCGCCCACCAGCGGCCCGGGGACGAGGAGTTCGGCGCGGAAGGAGCCGTGCGGCCGCTCGCCGGGGTCGACGCCGATCTCGATGTCGGCCTCGGAGAAGTCGAGCCACTGCCGGGTGAGCGGGAACCACGCCTTGTAGACGGACTCCTTGGCGCTGAACAGGAGCCGGTCCCAGTGGGCCGCGGGGTGATCACGGGAGAGCCGGAGCAGGCGCTCCCGCTCGGCGGGCAGTGCCACGGCGTCCAGGACGCCCTCCGGGAGCGGCCCGTCGGGCTCGGCGTCGATGCCGAGTGAGGCCAGGTCCGTGGTGCGGGCCAGGGCGGCTGCGCCGTATCCGTCGCAGTGGGTCATGCTGCCGGTCAGTCCGGCCGGCCACCGCGGGGCGCCGCGCTCCCCGGGCAGGATGGGCTGAGGCGGCACGCCGAGCTTCTCCATGGCCCGGCGGGCGCAGGAGCGCACGACGGCGAACTCGCGGCGCCGCTTGCGGACCGCCTGGGCCACGACGGCCTCTTCCTCCGGGTACAGCCGCGGGTTCTCGATCTCGTCGTGGCCGTACACCTCCACGGTCACCACCGAGCCGGGCAGCAGTTCCTCGATCACAGCGCCCCGGCCTCCTTCGGTGCGATGCGGCGCAGCCGCCCCGGTGGTTCGGCACGCTTGCGCCACTCGCGGGGGTAGCCCACCGACACCTCCTCGAAGCGGACGCCCTCGTGCCAGGTGGTGCGGGGGATGTGCAGATGGCCGTAGACCATGGTCTCGACGCGGAACCTGCGGTGCCAGTCGGCGGTGAGCCGGGTGCCGCACCACATGGCGAACTCGGGGTGCCACAGGACGTCCGTGGGGTGCCGGTCCAGCGGGTAGTGGTTGACGAGGACGGCGGGCAGGTGGTCGGGCAGCGCGGCGAGCCGGCGTTCGGTCTCGGCGACCCGGGCCCGGCACCAGGCCTCGCGGGTCGGGTAGGGGTCGGGGTGCAGGAGGACCTCGTCGGTGCAGACGATGCCGGTGCCGTGCGCGTACTCCAGCCCCTCGTCCTTGGTCGAGCAGCCGGCCGGCAGGAAGGTGTAGTCGTAGAGCAGGAAGAGCGGGGCCACCGCGACCGGGCCACCCGGGCCGTTCCAGATGGGGTAGGGGTCCTCGGGCGTGGTCACGCCCAGTTCCCGGCAGACGTCGACGAGGTGGTCGTAGCGGGCGACTCCGCGCAGGGTGACGGTGTCCTTGGGGTGGGTCCACAGTTCGTGGTTGCCCGGGGCCCAGACGACCTTGCGGAAGCGGCCCGCGAGCGTCTTCAGCGCCCAGTGGATGTCGGCCACGGTCTCCGCGACGTCGCCGGCCACCAGCAGCCAGTCGTCGTCGGTCTCCGGCCGCATCCGCTCGACCAGCGCGCGGTTCTCCTCGTAGCCGATGTGCAGGTCACTGATGGCCAGCAGCTGTCCGGCACCGCCGACCGTCGCCGTCACCTCTCGCCCCCTCCGAGCTCCCGAATGTGACCACGAGAACACATCCGCGGGCCCGAGGACAAGGGCGACTCGGGTCGCCCGGGGGACGGGTCCGGCAGGCCGTCCAGCGGCGCGCCGGTCCGTGGTCCACCCGCGCGCCCGCGGTCCTCATGTCCGCATGCCCGACTACCGGATGGCCGGATGGCCGGATGGCCGGATGGCCGGATGGCCGGATGGCCGGATGACGACCGGATAACGACTGGTCTCGTGCCGAGGTGTTCCGTACGCCTCGTACCAGCGGTGTTGCCCGCCCGGA
>Ga0307516_10003172_pt1 | contig 21396 bp, 14 predicted proteins | sample 19_EM_MG_FD_203310 | JGI IMG/M metagenome (GOLD analysis project Ga0307516, IMG submission 203310) | Populus trichocarpa ectomycorrhiza microbial communities from riparian zone in the Pacific Northwest, United States - 19_EM | ecosystem: Host-associated > Plants > Roots > Unclassified | place... | reverse complement strand
CCGTCTGGTGAAGGATCGCGAGGGCCGCATCGGCGAGGTCGCCGGTCGGCACAACCAGAGGATCGTTCATGGTCAGAACCCAAGCTGCCGACGCCGTCCGCTTTGGCGCTCTCGGCCGGTCTGCCGCTGGTGCTGGGCTTCGTCGTACTCGTCGCCGGCGAGGCCGTCGGCGACGCGATCGCGGATACCGCGGGCGAGGAGGGCGGCGGGCCGCGCCGGTGGGGCGCACTCGGCCACCCCGTGGGACTCGCGCCGGCGTGGATGGCGTCGGCCATGAGCTTCCGGTGGTCGCCCCGTCGCGTGCGGCAGGGCCCCACCTGGCCGGCCTTCGGCTCCGCCGTCCAGCTCCTGCTGTGGATCGCGGCCACGTGGCTGCTCGCCCGGTAGGTCGACCACCAGGAACAGCTGGGGACGGCCGCGGCCGGCCGGCCGGTGAGCCCTAGCCGCCACCCGTCGGCCGTTCCGGCTGTGACCGAATGGCACCTCTCCCCTGTGCCCTCCGCCCGGTGTCGACGACTCAGGAGTGGGCCGCTGCGGCTTCATGCTGCGGGCCCGGTCTGGTTTCGGCCGAGCGGCGACGGCTGCCGTGCCAGTCGAGTATCAGAACCGTGGCGTCGTCCTTGAGGTTGCCCTGGCAGGCATCGAGCACCGCGGCGGTCAGGCTTCGGACGGCTTCTCTTGGATGCAGCGCGCGGGTGTCGTGAACGACCGAGGCCAGGTCGACGGCTGCGGCACCGCGCTCCTGCATTCCGTCGGTGAGCAGGATCAGCCTGTCTCCTGGGCGCAGTTGGAGTTCCTGTAGGTGGTAGGAGGCGGGTGCCGCCACACCGAACGGCAGGTTGACGGCGAGTTTGACCTCTTCGACGGTGCCGTCGCGCAGCCGAAGTGGCCAGGGATGGCCTGCGTTGACCAGTTCGCAGATGCCTGTTTCGAGGTCGACGCACAACAACTGTCCGGTGGCCAGGCCACGACTGTGGCTCAGCAGGGCCTGGTGGGCGAGGCGGGCCTGCTTGAGGGCGTCACAACCGCTGCGGCGCGCCCGCCGTAGTGCGCCGACCAGCAAGGTGGCCAGCAGGGCGGAGTTCGTGTCGTGACCCATGGCATCGGTGATGGACAGATGCAGGGTCTCGCGGTCGAGGGTGTAGTCGTAGGTGTCGCCACCGATGTCGTCGGCCGGGACCAACCCGGCGGCGAGGGTGAACTGGGCCGCCTCGCAACAGGGCGCCGAGGGAAGCAGTTGGTGCTGGATCTCCGCGGCCAGGCTGGTCTCGGTGGTGCGCCGGCCCAGGTGGTACAGATCGGTGAAGCGGCGGTCCGTGACGATGACGTAGGCCAACGCGTGTGCCACGTCGCGGACCTGTCGGAGCACGGTGTCGTCGGCGGACTGCAGGGTCACCTCCAGGACGCCGATGCAGTCGCCACGGTTGGTGACCGGCGTGATGACGCGCCGTCCGCCCTGGCCGTCCGCTTCCACATACTGGCGCTGGCTCCGCAGAACGCTGTCGTAGACGCTGTCCTGCAAGTCGATCGGCTCGCCGTCGTCCGCGACATCACCGCCTGCCGCCGCGAGCCGAACCAGCCGCTGACCGATGAGGTCGACGAACAGGAAGGACACACGCTCCGCACCGAATCGCTTGTGCAAGTCGTGCGCTGCCACGTCGACGGACTCACCGGGCGGCGCCGCCTCCGCAGCGGCCAGCAACTCACCCAGTTCCAGATCTCCACCCTTCAAGGCAACCTCCCATCGGCTGCCGCAACTTCTTCCCCAAGTTTCCGCAACATCACCCAATCCGCCCATCCTGCCTGGTCAGGACGGTGACCAGTGGGGCGCGAGCAGGTCCCGCAAGCCAGGACGACATCCCTCCAGCACGTCGTCCTGAGCCCGCACACCTACGCGTGGCGCCGCACAAACCGGCTTCGTGCGGCGGGAGTTGCTGCGACCATCAAGACAGCTGCCTATCCGCGATCTGAACGTGGTTCAGCAGTGCCGCCTGAGGGCGTTTCGGTTCGCGTGTGGAGGACATCGCGGGCCTGCTCCGCGGCGCGGAGGGTGCTCTCGCTGACGAAGTCGACGAAGCGGGCGATGTTCTCGAGGCGGGCGCCGGCCGGGGTGTCGGGGCCGAGAATACTGACGCCCTGTCGTGAGGTCTCGACGACCTGGGCGAGGGATCGGGCGCTGGCGATCGTCGCCTGGTACCAGACGTCGTCGTCGATGACGTAGCGCTCGCGGCGGCGTTCGTCGCGTTCCCGGCGGGCTAGGCCCTGACTCTCCAGGAACGTGATCGCTTTGGAGATGGACGCCGGACTGACCTGGAGGCGCTGCACCAGTTCGGACGCGGTGAGGCTGCCCGTGTCGGTGGTGTAGAGGCAGACCAGCACCCGGGCCATCATCTTGGGCAGGCCCGATTGCATGAAGACGGTGGTGAGTGTCTCCTCGTACTCGCGCACGGCCTCGGCATTGCGTCCGTGGGCCTGCGGGGGCGCCTGCGGTCCCCGGGGCGCCGCCTGCCTGCGTTGGTGAGTGCGGCGTTCGGTGGCGCGGTGGGCCAGGTCGGCGCGGTAGGTGGTGGGGCCGCCGTTACGCATCACCTCACGCGTGATCGTCGAGGTGGGACGATCCAGACGTCTGGCGATCTCCGCGTAGGCGAGGCCGTCGGCCAGCCCCGACGCGATCTGCTGGCGTTCCTGCTGGGTGAGCCTGCCTCCCGGCATCGCGATCTCCTTCGTGGTTCCTGGGTCCTACAGAGTAGCGTTCACTCTCAATCCATTGCAACGCACAGGTCGCGGTCGTTGCATTAAATTCGGAACCATTGCAACACTTTCCTCGCCTTGACCTGCGCTTATCGTGAATCCACGCAACGAACATGTTGATTGATCCTCGAACGCAACGTAGCTTTTCCATCGTCGGAAACAACGAACCGAAGGAAAACACGATGCAGAAGTTCGACACCCCCACCCCGGTCTCCGCCGTCCTCGACATCCCCGCGGGACGCATCCAGTTCATCGCCGCCGACCGGGCCGACACCACGGTCGAGGTCCTGCCCGCGGACGCCTCGAAGGGCCGCGACGTGAAGGCGGCCGAGCAGATCACGGTCGAATACGTCGAAGGCGTCCTGCGGATCGAGGCCTCACCGGCGAAGAACCGGATCCTCGGCAGCTCCGGATCCGTCGAGGTGACCGTCCAACTGCCCGCCGGCTCCCGCGTCGAGGCGAAGGCGGCCAGCGCCGAGTTCCGGGGCGTGGGACGGCTCGGCGACGTGGCCTTCGAGGGCGCGCAGGGCTCGGTCAAGGTCGACGAGGCCGCGAGCGCCCGTCTCACCCTCCTCGCCGGCGACATCACGGTCGGCCGCCTGGACGGCCCCGCGGAGATCAGCACCCAGAAGGGCGACCTCCGCATCGCCGAGGCCGTGCGCGGCACGGTCGTGCTGCGCACCGAGTCCGGCGAGGTATCGGTCGACGCCGCCCGCGGAGTCTCCGCCTCCCTGGACGCCGGTACCGCCTACGGCCGGATCCACAACGCGCTCAAGAACACCGACGGCGCCGCCGCCGGCCTGAACATCCGGGCGACCACCGCCTACGGCGACATCAGCGCCCGCAGCCTCTAGATCACCGCCCGCAGCCTCTGAAGGAGCATCCATCATGACCAACCCGGCCATCGCGGCGAACGGGCTGTGCAAGTCCTACGGCGACAAGGTCGTGCTCGACGGCGTCGATCTGGCCGTCTCCGCAGGAACGATCTTCGCGCTTCTCGGGCCCAACGGTGCGGGCAAGACCACCGCCGTGAAGATCCTGTCCACGCTCATCACCGCCGACGGCGGGCAGGCCCAGGTCGCGGGCCACGACCTCGCCGCCGACCCGCATGCCGTGCGTGCGGCGATCGGTGTCACCGGGCAGTTCTCCGCCGTCGACGGGCTGATCACCGGCGAGGAGAACATGCTCCTCATGGCGGACCTGCACCACCTGTCCAAGCGCGAGGGGCGGCGGGTCGCCGCCGAACTCCTGGAACGGTTCGACCTGGTGGAGGCCGCGAAGAGGCCCGCCTCCACCTACTCCGGCGGCATGAAGCGCCGTCTCGACATCGCCATGACCCTGGTCGGCGACCCGCGGATCATCTTCCTCGACGAGCCCACCACCGGCCTCGACCCGCGCAGCCGCCACACCATGTGGGGCATCATCCGCGAGCTCGTCTCCGACGGGGTGACGGTCTTCCTCACCACCCAGTACCTGGAGGAGGCCGACGAACTCGCCGACCGCATCGCGGTGTTGAACGACGGCAGGATCGCCGCCGAAGGCACCGCCGAGGAACTCAAACGGCTCATCCCCGGCGGACACGTCCGGATCCGCTTCACCGACCCGGCCACCTACCAGTCCGCCGCCCTCGCGCTGCGCGAGGTCACCCGGGACGACGAGGCGCTCTCGCTGCAGATCCCCAGCGACGGCAGCCAACGCGAACTGCGCTCCATCCTCGACTGGCTGGACTCCGCCGGCGTCGAGGCGGACGAGCTGACCGTCCACACCCCCGACCTCGACGACGTCTTCTTCGCCCTGACCGGCCCGGTCGGCGTCCCCAACCAGCCCAAGGAGAACGTCCGATGAGCACTCCCCTGGCTCCCACCCGCCCGACCCGGATCTCCCTCGCCGTCCGCGACTCGTCCACGATGCTGCGCCGCACCCTGCTGCACGTGCGGCGTTACCCGTCCATGACCCTGAACCTGCTGCTCACGCCGATCATGCTGCTGTTGCTCTTCGTCTACGTCTTCGGAGGCGTGATGAGCGCGGGCATCGGGGGCGGCGGCGCCGAACGCTCCGACTACATCGCCTATCTCGTCCCGGGCCTCCTGATGATGACCATCGGCAGCACCGTGATCGGGGCCGCGATCTCCGTCTCGATGGACATGACCGAGGGCCTCATCGCCCGCTTCCGTACGATGGCGGTCTACCGCGGGTCTGTGCTCGTCGGGCACGTCGTCGGCAGCGTGCTGCAAGTGCTCGCCAGCCTGGTCCTCGTCAGTGCCATCGCCGTGGCCATCGGCTTCAGGTCCACGGACGCCACGGCCCTGGAGTGGCTGGCGGCGTTCGGACTGATCGCCCTGTTCACCCTGGCGCTCACCTGGATCGCGGTCGGGATGGGCATGGCCAGCCCGAACCCCGAGGCGGCCAGCAACATGGCAACGCCGCTGATCCTCCTCCCGCTCATCTCGAGCGCCTTCGTCCCCATCGACGCGATCCCGGGCTGGTTCCAGCCGGTCGCCGAGTACCAGCCGTTCACGCCGGCCATCGAGACTCTGCGCGGCCTGCTGCTCGGTACCGAGATCGGCAACAACTGGTGGATCGCGATCGTCTGGTGCGTCGGTCTGACCGCGCTCGGCTACCGCTGGTCGACGTCGCTGTTCAACCGCGACCCGAAGTGAGCGCGCGGGCTGCCTCCCGCAACTCGTCCCGCCCCAGGGCGGCGTACTCCGACACCGCGTCGGCGTACGCCGCCCCGGCGGCCTTCCCGGCGGCTGCGACCGCTTTCCGGGCGCGGTCCGCCGACATCGTCGGCTGGAACTCGCGCAGCACCCGCAGCCGTTCGGCCAGCGCGATCATCCGTACGGCGGTGGCGTCGCCGGACGCCAGCCCAGCCATGCCGAGCGCGTGCAGCACCGTCCCGAACACGGGGAGCTCCATGGGCGAGCGGGACGGACCGGAGAGCAACGTCCGCAACCCTTGCCGCAGCCGGTCGACCGGCCCCGCCACGAGTTCGAGACGGCCGGCGTGCGCGTGCGCCGTCACCGCCGCCGACTGGATCTGCAGCGCCCACCGGTCGAAGAAGGGGTCGCCGCCGTGCGGCGAGCCGGCCGCGGTTATCCGCTCCACGGAGTTGCGCCACAAGCCGAGCCCGACCTCGGTCAGCCCGCGGGAGAGGGCGATCTCGGCGCGCCCGCCGAAGTCGGGGCTGTAGAAGTCGTCCTTCCGCGGTGCGTTGTCGCCCTCCGCCTGCCGCAGCCAGTACTCGGCCTCGTCGGGGGCGCCGCGCTGCAGACAGGCGAGGACGAGGCCCCAGCGGACGCCGATGGAGTCGTGCTCGTCGCCGAGCCGCGGCAACACCTCGAGCGCCGCCTTGAGGTGCCCGTACGCGGCCTCGCCCTGCTCCGTCTGCAGACACAGATCGCCCAGCCGGGCGTGGCCCATGACCTGCAGGAACGGGTTGTCGGACGGTGCCAGTGCGGGGATGATCCGGCGAGCCGAGGCGAGTGCGCGGTCGATGTCGTGCTCGTACTCCCAGACGTAGGTGGCGACGCCCTCGGCGATGCCGGCGAGCAGGGACTGCTCGCTGTCGCAGAGCCCCCGCAGCACCTCGTAGTCGGGAGGCGACATCTCGGGAACCGCGCTCAGCACTGTCGCGACGGCCCGCAGCAGGGTGTCCGGCGGGGCCGGGGGCAGCCGGCGGAGGGTGACGAGATGGCGTACGGCGCGCGGGCCGTAGCCCATGAACAGGCTCGCCGTGCAGAACACCGCGGCGGCGCGGGCGACTTCGACGTATCGGGGCTCAGGGTAGTAGTGCGACAGCGGCGGGCCGGTGTCTGCGGCGAGGGCGGTGAGGCGGGGGTAGTTGGAGCCGGTGGACCACAGGGCGGCGAGGACGGCGGTGAGGGCGGCGGTGGTGGGGCCGTCCGTACGGGCCAGGGCGTGCCGCAGGGCCGGCACGAGGTTGTCCTGCTCGGCCCTGATCCGCTCCCAGGCGGTCCCCGGCTGCGGGCCGAGGAGCCAGTCGTGGTACGCGACCCCGAAGTCCCGCGCCCAGGCCAGGAACCGGCCGACGGCATCCTCCTCCTCGCCCGCCTCCGTACGCTGGGCCGCGCTGAACTCCCGGACGGTCTCCAGCATCCGGAACCGCACGCCGGCCGGGGTGTCGGCGACGGTGAGCAGCGACTGGTCGGCCAGTTGCTCCAGGAGAAGCAGCGCGTCCTCGCCAAGGACCTGCTCCGCCGCCTCGCCGGAGAAGCCGCCCGGAAAGACGGACAGCATGCGCAGCGCCGCCCTGGCGTCCTCCGTGAGCAGGTTCCAGCTCCACTCCACGACCGCGTGCAGCGTGCGGTGGCGCTCCGGCACGTCCCGGGCCCCGCCGCGCAGCAGCGCGAACCGGTCGCCGAGGCGCCCCGCGATCTCCGGCACCGACAGCGCCCGGACCCGCGCCGCCGCCAACTCCACGGCGAGGGGCAGCCCGTCGAGGTGGCGGCACAGCTCGGCCACCGCGTCCGGCGGCAGCTCCACGCCGGGCCGGGCGGCACGGGCCCGCTGGGTGAACAGCTCGATGGAGGTGCCGAGGCGGAGCTCCGGCAGTGCGAAGACCGCCTCCGACGTGAGGCCCAGCGGGGCCCGGCTGGTGGCGAGCACCCGCAGATCCTTCGAGGACGAGACCAGGGCCCGTACGAGGTCGGCGGTGCCCCGGACGACCTGCTCGCAGTTGTCCAGGACCAGCAGAGCGGACCCGGAGCCGAGCACACCGAGGATGCCGGGCAACGGGTCGGCCGGGGCGTGGCCAGTCATGGCGCCGGGCCGCCCCTCGCCCGCGCCGAGCGCGGAGGCCACCTCCGCGGCCACGTCCGCGTCCGCGGTGACAGCGGCGAGCGGCACGAAATACACCACGCGCTGATCGGCCCGGCGGCTGACGGCGTGCGCGAGGCGGGTCTTGCCGAGACCGCCGGGGCCGACGACGGTGACGGCGCGGGAGGCGCGCAGCAGCCGTTCCACCGCCGCGATGTCCTCGTCCCGGCCCAGCAGCGGGTTCGGCTCGTGCGGCACGCCGTGCCTGAGCGCGGGCGCCTCGCCGCTCAGCAGCTCCTGGTGTACGGCCTTGAGCCCGGCGCCAGGAGCCGTGCCGAGCGCGTCGCGCAGCTCACGGCGGTACGCCTCGTACCGCGTCAGCGCGGCGGCCGGGCCCGCCGTCGCCGCCTCGCCGCGCAGCAGTTCGGCGAGCACCTCCTCGTCGCGCGGATGCTCCGAGGCGAGCGCGGCCAGTGGCCCGGCCGCCTCCGCGTGCCGCCCCAGCCGGGCGAGCGCGAGCGCCCGCGAGCGTTCGAGCGCACGGCGGACGGGGGCACGCTCGGCGTGCAACGCGGCCACGGGGTCGCCGGTGCCGTCGGCCCCGTCAGGGGTGCCCTCCCACAGCGCGAGCCCGGTCTCGGCAGCGGCCAACGCCCCCGCATGGTCCCCGGCCCTGGCCCGGTCCGCACTCGCGGCGGCGTGCAGCAGCAGGGCGGAGCTGTCGATCTGGTCCACGGCGAGTGTGAGCCGGTATCCGGTCGGCGTGCTGACGAGGATGTCGGCGGCCAGTTGCGCCCGTGCCCTGGACACGAGGACCTGCAACGCCTTTCCCGGCCGCTCCGGCAACTCGTCCGGCCAAAGCCCTGCCACCAGCCGCTCGGTGCTGCAGCCCGTGCGCAAGTCACCCGCGAGCAGGGCGAGTAGGCCGCGGAGCCGGGGCGCGGTGATCTCCTGTCCGCGAAAGGCCACCCGCGGCAGCAGGGTCAGGTCGGTGGTCATCCGTGCAGATTAGCCAAGACCCCGGCCGTCGGAACTCCTGCCGTGGGCCCACCTCCCGTGCGGGCGGCTGCCGCAGTCGCGCCGCCCGTTCCCGCACCCTCGCCGACGGAACCCGCGGCCGCGCCCTCGGCCCGCTCCGCCGCGCGTCGGCCCAGGTCACTAACGTGCGGTTCATGGATCACCGACCTGAACCGTCCGTACAGTACTTCGACCACTGTCCCTGGCTGTTCTTCGAGGAGTCGAGCGAGGACCAGCGTCTGGTACAGCGAACGCGGCACCTGTCGATAGGCGGGGACAGCGAGATCGGCGAGCGGTGCTACATCGCCGAGTCGGCGGCGGTGTTCCCGGACCGGCTGCGGCTCGGGGACGGCTCGTACATCGCCGCCCACGCCTATGTGACCGGGGAGTTGACCACCGGCGAGGACTGTTCGCTGAACCCGTTCACGACCGTGCGTGGTGCCGTGGCGTTGGGCAGCGGGGTCCGGATCGGGGCGTACACCTCGCTCCTCGGCTTCAATCACTCCATGGCTCCCGACCGCCCGGTCTTCCAACAGCCCCTCACCATCCGGGGGATCAAGATCGGGGACGACGTGTGGATCGGCTCGCACGTGATCGTGGTGGACGGGGTGACCATCGGCGACCACTGCGTGATCGGCGCCGGGGCGGTGGTGACCAGGGACCTGCCGGCCTGGACGGTGGCCGCCGGAAACCCGGCGCGGCACATCCGCGACCGCCGGGATGGTGGGTCGAGCCGCGATACGCGGGATGCGCGAGATGGGCGGGATGGGCGGGATGGGCGGGATGGGCGGGATAGCGGGTCGAGCCGCGACCGGCAGGACATCCGATCGAACCGCGACCCGCAGGCCGTCGGATCCAGCCGTGACCCGCAAGACGTCGGATCCAGCAGCGACCCGCAGGACGTCGGACCGACCCGTGTCGGCGGTACGGAGTCGAGCGGCTTCGCCGGTCACACGGCCGGTGCGGAGTCGGGCCACGCCACCCGCCCCGCCACCGTCGCATCGCCACGTCACTCCCCCCGTCGCACGACCGGCACCGAGCTGAGCCGTTTCGCGGACACCGTCCGTGACCAGGCCCCCGACCTCCTCGCCCGCTGCTGGGACGGTGACCGCTACGTCGACCGTCCCGGTGCCGCGCCCACCGTTCGGGCCCACTGCGACGCCGTGGAGATCGCCGACCTGCTCCTGGGATCGGTGCCCGGGCAACTGACGGCCGGCGAGCACAGAGAACGCCTGGCCGCGCTCCAGGATCCGCGCACCGGACTGGTGCCGGAGTTCGGCGAGAGCCTGTCGGAGGATGGCTTCCCCCGTGCGGGGACGGCGCTGTACCACGTCCTCTGCGTCGGCTACGCCCTCGACCTGCTCGGCTCCTCCCTGCCGCATCCGGTGCGCGGAGCAAGGGAGATGACGGCCGGTCACCTCATCACCCGACTGGACGAGTTGCCCTGGCGTGACGAGGCGTGGGGCGCCGGTGCCTGGGTCGACGCCTGGGCCACGGCCGCCCACTTCAACCTGCGGCGTTCCGAGAACGGGGGTGAGGACCGGGGCGAGGACGGGGGTATGGAGCCGGGCGCGGTGGAGGCGCTCTTCGGGTGGCTGCTCGCCCGTGCGGATCCGTGGACCGGGATGTGGGGTTCCCCCTCGCCGGGGTCGGGCCGGTTGCAGGTGGTCAACGGCTACTACCGGTTGACGCGCGGGTCATTCGCCCAGTTCGGGTTGCCGGTGCCGCACCCGGAGCGGGTCGTGGACGCGGTTCTGGACCACGCCCGCGACGCGCGGTACTTCGGCGCGGGCCAGGAGAACGCCTGCAACGTCCTGGACGTCGCCCACCCCCTGTGGCTGTGCACCCGCAGGCTCGGGGCGGACGGCGGCCACGGTTACCGTACGGCCGAGATCCGCGCGTGGGCCGAACGGCAGTTGGGGGCGGCCCTCCCCCGACGGCAGGACGGCAGGGGCTTCGGGTTCGGCCCCGGCACCTCGGGCCCCGGCCCTGAACCCGGCCTTCAGGGCACCGAGATGTGGCTGGCGATCATCTGGCTCCTGGCCGACCTGCTGGGCCGCTCCGACGAACTCGGCTACCGCCCACGCGGCATCCACCGCCCCGAGCCGGCCCGCTGACCCGGAACCGACGGCGCGCGACGGCACGCCGAGTCCTGAGAACCCGACCGGCCAGGGACCTGGATCCCCTTCGCACGGGAGATCAGAACGAAAGGCGTCAAGACGATGGCTGGAACCATCACGGTCTACCTGCTGTGGCATGTGCACCACCTCGCCGAAGAGGACGGCGAGATCCGGCACTTCACCGAACCCGACGACCTCTGGTCCGACGAGGAGGCCGGTGACGACGTCAAACACCTCGGCACCTATTCGAGCCGCGAGGCCGCGCACGAGCGCGTCGAACGGGCCCGGCGGCTCCCCGGGTTCGCCGACGAACCCCACTGCTTCCACATCCAGGAGTCCGTCCTCGACAAGGACGAGTGGACCGAGGGATACGTGGTGGCCTAGGGCCCGTCCCTCCCTCGAACCGCACCCTTCGCTCTTCCCCTGGCATTCCCTTTCGGCGGGGACATGCCCGACCCTGTCCGAGGGCGCGGATCGGCGCGCCCTCGGACGAAGCGGTGACCGGGACAGGTGACCGGAACAGAGGAGCGCACGCGTGGGCGAAGTCGGGGAGAGGGCCGTGCTGGTGACCGGCGGCAGTGGTTTCGTCGGCAGTCATCTGGTGCGACGGCTGCTGGAGCGGGGCCACCGCGTCCACGCCACCCTGCGCAGCGTCACGCACACGGCGAAGGTGCGCCCGCTGCGCGAGATGCAGCGGGCGTTTCCCGACCGACTGACCCTGTTCGAGGCGGACTTGCTGCGGGAGGGGTCCTTCGACGAGGCGATGACCGACTGCCGGGTGGTCTTCCACGTGGCGTCGCCGTTCTTCATGCCGGAGAAGATCAAGGACGGCCGCCGGGACATGGTCGATCCCGCGCTGCTCGGCACCCGCAACGTGCTGGCGAGCGTGGAGCGGACCCCGACGGTCGAACGACTGGTGTTCACCTCCACCGTCGGCGCGATCTTCGGCGACTACGCCGACGTCCTGGAGATGGACGACCAGGTGTTGTCGGAGAAGTACGTCAACTCCACCAGCACGGTGGAGAACAACCCGTATCACTACGCGAAGACGGTCGCGGAACAGGCCGCGTGGGAGGCGGAGGCGGCACAGGACCGCTGGCGCATGGTGTCCGTCAACCCCGGCCTGATCCTGGGCCCTTCGCTCACGCCCGCCTCCGAGTCCGGCAGCCTGTTCCTCCTCGAGGAGCTGTTCAAGGGCTACTTCTTCTACGGCGCCCCGGACTTCAGCTTCACGACGGCGGACGTACGGGACGTGGCCGACGCACACATCGCGGCGGCGGAGCAATCCGACGCGAAGGGCCGCTACATCGTGGCGGCACCCACGATGACGTCCTTCCACGAGATGGCGCGCGTCATCCGGACCCGGTACCCCCGCGATCCGCGCCTCCCCCGAACCGCCCTCCCACACTGGCCGGTTCGGGTTCTGGGCCCGGCCTTCGGGCTCACCCAGGACTACATCCGCAAGCATCTCGGCATCCGGTTCCAGGTGGACAACAGCAGGAGCGTGCACGAACTGGGCCTCGCCTACCGCCCGATCGAGGAGACTGTGATCGATCACTACGAGGCGTGGCGACAACGACCGGGCAGGAGATGACGAATTCATGCCCCCTGCAAGCACAGAGGGATGAAGGTCACAGATACGTATCGGACATTTAACACTTCAATCTTCACACTAGTCACACAAGTTGGCTAAGTTGACTCGTGGGCCATACGACTCCTCCGGCGAACCCGCCGAGTCGCGTGCCCCAGCACGGAAGGAGTACGGCTCCCATGGCGCCGGAACGAACCTCGCGCCCCGCCGGCGGCGGTCTCCCGGGTATGCGCAACTCCGCGCTGGCCACGGCCGCCCTCACCTCGGTGGCCCTGCTCTCACAGACCGCGGGCGCCGCGGCCGCCACGGGAGACGACGCGCCGAGCCGCGACGAGGTCCAACAGCGGGTCAACAGCCTCTACGACCGCGCCGAGACCGACACGGGGACCTACAACGCGACGCGCGCGGCGGCGATCCCGCGCCAGCGGGGCGGGGCGCCCGCGAGTACCGAGCGTCGCGGCGCCGGTTCGGCCATCGACGGCGCCAGTGAATCCGCCGCTCCCGCGCTCAGCGACGTCGCCCGGCAGTGGTTCGACGTGGCCCGCGCCAAGCTGGGCCCGACCGTCCCGGCCGTCCTGCCGTCCGACCGGGCGCCGGCCCGTCCGACCCGTTCGCCCGCGGCCCGGCCGTCGCGTCCGGCTGAGTCGCCGACGAACGCCCTGGCCCTCGAAGGGCCGAAGCGGGCCGACCGGGCCGTCCCGGAGCTGACCGCCGGATCCGCCCCCGAGCTGACCGCGAGGTCCGTCCCGGCGCTGCCGAGCGCGGCGGAGCCCCGGCAGGATGCCCTCAAGGCGCTGCCCGCCGCGTCCACCGCGCCTGCCGCACCGGCCGCCGATTCCGGGTCGTCGCCGTTGCGTGCCACCAAGCAGCGCAACCAGCAAAAGATCGCCCAGGCCCGCGAGTTGCTGACCGTTCACCGCTCCGCGCAGCTCAGCGCGCCGCTCGCGGCGATCGAGTCCCGGCCGGCCGAGGCCCTCTGGCCCGCTCCCGCGGAACCGGCCCCCGCCCAGACGGGCACCCAGTGGCAGCTCCTCCCGCCGGCCGACCTCACCCCGGATCTGCCGGTCGCCCCGAGCTACCCGCCATCCGCGGACCTGCCGGTCACGGCCGACCCCACGTTCATCACCCCCCTGCCCGCCGCCCCGGCCGCCACGCTCACCCCGGGCATCCCGGCCGACCCCGCCTTCACGACCACGTCGGGCCTCCCCACGACCGCGGCCCCTGCGTACGCCACGACCCCGCCGACGGCCCCGGCCCCCGCGTACGGCACCAACCTGCCGACAGCTGCGGCCACCACACTCGCTCCCGGCCTCCCGGTCGACCCCGCGTTCACGCCGGCACACGGCGTGCCCGTGATGCCGACCCCCGGCCTGCCCACCGCCCCGGCCTCCGCGTTCGCCACGAACCCGCCCGCCGCGCCCACCTTCACCCCCGCGCCGGACCTGCCCGCCACCCCGGCTCCCGCGTACGCCGCCGGCCTGCCGACCGACCAGGGCTTCACGCCTACGCCCGGCCTGCCCGCCTCCGCGTACACCGCAGCCCCGCCCGTCGACCCTGCCCCCGTCCCCGCCGCGCCCGTCCCCGCCGCGACCGTCCCCGCCGCGACCGTTCCGGCCGGCCAGACGGTGGATGTCGGATACGACCTCAAGGCCACCAAGGTGGTCGCCTTCGCCCGCGCCCAGATCGGCCGACCGTGTGTGTGGGGCGCGGCCGGGCCGGGATCATTCGACGCCGCCGGGCTGACCCAGGCCTCCTGGAAGGCCGCCGGGGTCGGACTCCCGCGCACCGCGCAGGGACAGGCGAATGTCGGCACGGCGGTCCCCCTCGCCGAAGTCCGGGCCGGGGACCTGATCTTCTTCTTCGAAGACCTCAGTCACGTGGGCGTCTTCGTCGGCAACGGCATGATGATCCACGCGCCGGGTCCGGGAGCGTACATCCGCGAGGAGTCGGTCTTCCACGCCGGCGAGTCGGCGATCCGCGGCGCGGTGCGCCCCGCCTGAGACCGGGCGGCGCCGCCCAGGCACCGAACACATCACGCCGGCCGGGCCGCGCGGGTTCACCTCGAAGCAGGTTCACCTCGCAGCAGGTTCACCTCGAACTCGCGCGCCCGGCCCGCCGCTCTGCGATCGCCTCCGGTCCCTTCCGCGCGCCACCCGCGCCCGCCCCGGTTTTCTCACCCCTGCACACCCCCACCCCACCCACGCACACCTCTGGACGCCCCTCCGTGCCTGGCCTAGGGTGCGTAGCAAGCGCTTTCTGGCCTGACCATGCCAATGCGCGCCACACCGTCTTTCCCACTCCGGCCACCTCCCGACCGTCCATGCGCTCGGCTCCGCCGCCGGCCCGCACCCTCAGCCGTCGCGGGCCCGGCGCGGAAAGGCAGCGTCTCGTGCCGCACCACGAACCGCAGGTCCCGCCGCAGCCGCCCACCCGCAAGTCGTTCCTGCGCGGCATGGCGGCCGTCGGGGTCGCCCCGCTGCTCCCGGCGGCCTTGCCCGCCGTCGCCGAGGCCGCGCCGTCGGGGCGCCCGGCGTTCCCGCTGGCCCAGGACGGCGCCGCCGTCGACGTGTTCGTGGACGCGGCGGACGACCCCGCCGTGATCCGCGCCGCCGGGGACCTCCAGGCGGACGTGGAACGAGTCACCGGCGTCCGCCCCCGGCTGCTGCGCACCCTGCCCGAACGGGCGGCGCTCCTGGTCGTGGTGGGCACCCTGGGCGCGAGCCCGGTGGTCGACCGGCTGGTCACCGACCGGCGTCTGGACGTCTCCGGGGTGAAGGGGCGCTGGGAGGCGTCGGTGACCCAGGTGGTGGACCGTCCGCTGCCCGGAGTCGACCGCGCCCTGGTGATCGCCGGAAGCGACCGGCGCGGCACGATCTACGGCGTCTACGACACCTCGGAGCGCATCGGGGTCTCGCCCTGGTACTGGTGGGCCGATGTGCCCGTCGAACACCGCGACTCGGTGAGCGTGCCCGCGGGCCCCCTCAAGCGGTACGAGCCGTCCGTCCGTTACCGCGGCATCTTCATCAACGACGAGCAGAACCTGACCACTTGGTCCCACCGGACCCAGGAGCCGGACAAGAACATCGGCCCCAAGACGTACCAGCGGGTCTTCGAACTGCTGCTGCGTCTGAAGGCCAACTACCTGTGGCCCGCCATGCATCCGTACTCGGACTTCTTCAACAAACACCGCGAGAGCCCCGAACTCGCCGACGAGTGCGGCATCGTCGTCGGCTCCAGCCACCCCGAGGCCCTGCTGCGCAACGGCGTCCACGAGTGGGATCCGTGGGCCGCGGAGCACCGGGGTCCGGACGGCGGCCTGCCGGTGTACGACTACACGGTGAACCCCGGTGTCATCTCGGACTACTGGAGAGCCCGCGCGAGACAGAACGCGGCCTACGAGAGCAGTTGGACGCTCGGCATGCGCGGTCTGCACGACAGCGCGCTGGAGACGAAGTACGCGACCACCATCCCGGAGAAGGTGGTGGTGATGAACGACATCATCGCCGACCAGCGCCGGATCCTCACCGAGGAGGTCGGTGCCGCCGCCGAGCCGCAGATCTTCATCCCGTACAAGGAAGTGCTGGAGCTGTACAACGCGGGCGTCCGGGTTCCCGAGGACGTCACGCTGATCTGGCCGGACGACAACCATGGCAACATGCGCCAGCTGCCGAACGAGGCGGAGCGCGATCGGCCGGGCGGCAACGGCATCTACTACCACCTCTCCTACTGGGGTCGTCCGCGCAGCTACCTGTGGCTGGACACCACCCAGATCGCCAAGGTCTGGCAGGAGTTGCGCCGGGTGTACGAGCACGGCGTCGACCGGATGTGGATCTTCAACGTGGGTGACGTCAAGTCGATCGAGACCGGCCTGTCCTTCGCCATGGACGTGGCCTGGGACGTGGACCGGTGGAGCGCCGACGACGTCGAGGACTTCCTGGCCCAGTGGTACGGGCGGCAGTTCGGACGGCGCCACGGGCGGGAGATCACCGCGATCCGAACCGAGTACTACCGTCTCGCGGCCGAGCGGCGACCGGAGTTCATCGACCGTCAGATGTTCTCCGTCGTGCACCACGGCGACGAGGCGGGACGCCGCCTCGCGGCCCACGACCGGCTGCTGGGCCGGACCCGGACGCTGGGCGCCACACTGCCCGAGGCCTACCGGGACGCCTTCTACGAGCTCGTCGAATACCCGGTCCACGGTGCGTACTTGATGAACCTGAAGTACTACTGGGCGGACCGCAACGCCCTGGCGGTCCGACAGGGGCGCGGCGCCGGGACGAACCGTCTCGCGGACCTGGCCGAGGCCGCCCATGCCGAAGAGGCGGCGATCACCGAGCGGTACAACACCGAGGTGGCGGGCGGGAAGTGGGACGGCATCGTCAACCCGTACCCCTCGCAGATCCCGAAGGCTCCCGGACGCCCGGCCGTCACCCGGGTCGCCCGGAATGAGACCTCCGGGCTGGGCGTGGCCGCCGAGGGCAACGAGACCGGGACCAACCGGCCGCTGTCCTTCTCCTCGTTCACCCGCGACCGGCGTTTCGTGGATGTCTTCAACACCGGTTTCCTGGCGATGGACTGGACGGCCGAGGCCAGTCACCCCTGGGTACGGCTGAGCGCGGCGGGCGGCTCGCTGACCGAGCAGACCCGGGTGTGGGTGGAGGTGGACTGGGTGCGGGTGCCCGAGGGCACGCACAGCGCCACGGTCACCGTCGGCGGGGCCGGACGGCGCGTCGAGGTGCCGCTGCGGCTGGTCAACGACGGGGAACGGGCGCGCCGTCGGGCACGGGGGTTCGTCGAGGCCCACGGGTACGTGTCGATCGACGCCGTGCACACCGAGCGGCGGGTGGCGCGCGGCGGGGCCCGTTGGCGGACCGTGCGCGGGCTGGGTCGTCGTACGGGTGCCGTCGAGGCGGTTCCGTCGACCGCGGCGCCGGTCACCGGGGACTTCACGAGCCGGGCCCCGGAGCTGCGGTACCGGGTGCGGTTCGCGAGTACCGGGAGCTTCGCCGTGACCGTGTTCCGGCTGCCCTCCCTGGACGAGCGCGGTCTGCGTCGGGTGGCGGTCGCCCTCGACGACCAGCCGGCCACCGTGCTGTCCGGCCAGGCGATCGCCACCGGCAACCGGGGGGACGCCTGGGCCCGCAACGTCGAGGAGGGCGTCGAGAAGCTGACCGCCACCGTGACCGTCGGCGAACCCGGCGAGCACGTCCTGCGGCTGTTCATGGTGGACGCGGCGATCGCCGTGGACCAGATCGTCGTGGACACCGGTGGCCTTCCGGTCAGCTATCTCGCGCCGCCGGAGAGCTACCACCCGGTGTTCAACCCGGACCCCGGGTACGCGCCGGGCGTGGACGCTCCCGCCCAGTAGGGCGCCGTTCGCGATCGCCCGGGCGCCGGGAACGGACGTCGCGCTCGAAGGCCCGTGTGGGTCGCCGGTCCCCCGCGCCGGCGGCCCACACGGAATCTGCGTGGCCGCCCCGGGTGACGGCCACGGCCTGCTCCCCCGCTTCGTGCGCACAGGCGCCCTTGTGCTGGAGTACATCCGAGAACGTCACGCACGACCGCGTCAGCACGGTGCCGCGCGCTGGGCGGCTCGGCCTCGTCCCCGCACCGTCCGGATCCGCGTCGCGCTGACCGGCGGCACGGCACCGGCCGGCTCGGCACGGTGGATCGGTGTTCCCGAGCCGGTCAGCGGAGCGCCGGTGCCGCCCCGCCGGGCCGCGACGATCTCCGCCGCGATGGACAGCGCGGTCTCCTCCGGCGTACGGGCGCCCAGGTCGAGGCCGATCGGCGACCGCAGCAGGGCCAACTCCCGTTCGGTCAGGCCGACTTCACGCAGCCGCCGGTCCCGGTCGAGGTGGGTGCGGCGGGAGCCCATCGCACCCACGTAGGCGACCGGCAGCCGCAGGGCCTCCGTGAGCAGGGGTACGTCGAACTTGACGTCGTGGGTGAGCACGCACAGCACCGTGCGCGCGTCGGTCGTGGTGCCCCGCAGATAGCGGTGCGGCCAGTCGATCACGATGTCGTCGGCCTCGGGGAAGCGGGCCCGGGTGGCGAAGACGGGCCGGGCGTCGCACACGGTCACGTGGTAGCCGAGGAACTTCCCGGCGCGCACGAGCGCCGCGGCGAAGTCGATCGCGCCGAAGACGATCATGCGGGGTGGCGGCACGCTCGACTCGACGAGCAGGGTCAGGCCGCCGGGGCAGTGCGAGCCTTCCCCGGACTCCGTCCGGGGGGACCCCCCTCTCGCTGCGCTCTCCGACAGGTCGAGGGTGCCGGTGCGGCCGGCGTCCAGCAGGGCCCGCGCCTCGGCGGCGACCGTGGCGTCCAGTGCCGCGGGGCCGCCGAGTCCGCCCTCGTGCGACCCGTCGGGGCGCACCACCAGAGCTGTGCCGAGGAGTTCGGCGGGACCGCGCACCACCCGGGCGACGGCCGTCGACTCCCCCTTGGCGGCGTCCGACAGCACAGAGTGGAGCACCGGCCGGGCGGGCGCGTCCGCGCGGACCGGTGTAACCAGGATGTCGATGATCCCGCCGCAGGTCAGCCCCACCGCGAAGGCGTCCTCGTCGCTGTAGCCGAACCGTTCGAGGACCGTCTCGCCGGTCTGGAGTGCCCGCGCGCACAACTCGTACACCGCGCCCTCCACACAGCCTCCGGAGACCGAGCCGATCACCGTGCCCTCGCCGTCGACGGCGAGGGCCGCGCCGGGGCCGCGCGGGGCGCTGCCGTCGACGGCCACCACGGTGGCGACGGCGAACTCGCGCCCCTCCTCGGCCCAGCGGTGCAGCTCTTCGGCGATGTCAAGCATGTCCGCCCGCCAGCAGGACACGGTCGGGCCGGATCGGCAGGTCCCGGTGGCGTACGCCGGTCGCGTGCCAGACCGCGTTGGCGACGGCCGCCGCCGCGCCCACGATGCCGATCTCGCCGATGCCCTTGATGCCGACCGGGTCGTCCGGATCGGGGTCGTCCACCCAGTCCGCCTCGATGGCCGGGATGTCGGCATGGGCGGCGACGTGGTAACCCGCGAGGTCTGCGCCGTAGGTGCCGCCGAAGGCCCGGTCGCGGACGGCCTCCTCATGCAGTGCCATCGAGATGCCCCAGGTCATGCCGCCGATGAACTGGTTCCGGGCGGTGAGCGGGTTGACGATCTTTCCGGCCGCGAAGATACCGAGCATCCGGCGCACCCGTACCTCGCCGGTGGCGGGGTCCACGGCGACCTCGGCGAACTGGGCGCCGAAGGAGTGCCGTTCCTTCTGGGCCAGGGCGCCGATGGCCTCCGTGGTGTCGGACCGTACGGTGATCCCCTCGGCCGGGATGTCGGCGCCGAGGGCGAGCCGCTCCCGCAGTTCACCGGCGGCGGCCATGACCGCCCATGCCCAGGAGCGGGTGCCCATGGAACCGCCGGCGATGAACGCGGGGCCGAGGTCGCTGTCCCCGATGCGCACCCTGATCTGTTCGGGCCCGGTCTCCAGCGCGTCGGCGGCGACCAGGGTGAGCGCGGTCCGGGCGCCGGTGCCGATGTCGGCGGCGTTGACCCGCACGGTGAAGGTGCCGTCCGCCTCCGCCGTCACGGCCGCCGTGGACGGGCCGGCGCCCGCCGGGAAGGAGGCGGCCGCCGTGCCGGTGCCGAGCAGCCAGCGTCCGTCGCGGCGCAGGCCGGGGCGCGGGTCCCGGTCGGCCCAGCCGAACCTGCGGGCGCCCTCCCGGAAGCAGGCGAGCAGATGGCGGCCGCTGAACGGCAGTCCGGACACCGGGCCCCGGTCGGGCTCGTTGCGGACGCGCAGTTCGATCGGGTCGAGGCCGCACTTCTCGGCGAGTTCGTCGATCGCCGACTCCAGCGCGAACGATCCCGGTGCCTCGCCCGGCGCGCGCATAAAGGTCGGGGTCGGCACGTCGAGCCGTACGAGCTTGTTGCCGGTGTGGTGGGCGTCGGCGTCGTACATCGTCCGGGCCGGGCCTGCGCCGGGCTCGATGAACTCGTGCACGGTGGAGGTGGCGCTCAGGCATCGGTGCTCCAGCGCGCGCAGCCGGCCGTCGGCGTCGGCGCCGAGCCTCAGCCGCTGCCGGGTGGGGCTGCGGTAGCCGGCCAGCGAGAACATCTGACGACGGGTCATGATCACGCGGACCGGGCGTCGCAGGTGGGTCGCGGCCATCACGGCGGCCACCTGGTGGGCGCGCACGCCCTTGCTGCCGAAGCCGCCGCCGACGTGTTCGGAGCGCACCCGTACCGTCGCCGGGTCGAGCGAGAACAGGCTCGCCAGTTCGCTCGCGACCCAGGTGGTGCCCTGGTTGGAGTCGACGACCTCCAGCCGGCCGCCGTCCCACAGCGCCGTCGCGGCGTGCGGCTCCATCGGGTTGTGGTGCTCTTCCGGGGTGGTGTACTCGGCGTCCAACACGACGGCGGACGCGGCGAGTTCGGCGTCCAGGTCGCCCTTCTCGGCCACCGCCGGCCCATGGCTGTCGAGGGGGTACGCGTCGGGGTGATCGCCGGTGAACGCGACGTCGTGCGGCTCCTGTTCATAGTGCACGACCAGTGCCTCGGCGGCCTCCCGGGCCTGCTCGGAGGTGTCGGCGACGACCAGCGCCACGGGCCAGCCCAGGTGCGGCACCCGGTCGTGCTGGAAAACGGTCACGGTCGGGTCCGGCTTGCCCAGCAGGCCGATGTACTCGGTGTCGACGCGTGAGGCGTTGCCGTGGTGCAGGACCGCGACCACGCCCGGCATGGCGAGGACGGGACCGTCCTCCACCGAGCGGATCCGGCCGCGGGCGACGGTGGACAACACCAGCCAGCCGTGGGCGAGTTCGGCGAACGGGATCTCTCCGGCGTAGCGGGCGGCCCCGGTGACCTTGTCCCGGCCCTCGACACGGGTGTGTGCGGTGCCGACGGCGTTCTTGCGCGCCGTGGGGGCGGTGGTCATCGGGCGGCCTCCTCGGCGAGTTCGGTCAGGACGGCCACCACGAGGTTGCGCATGAGGGTCACCTTGTATCCGTTGTGCGGCAGCGGTTTCGCGGCGGCCAGTTCGGCGTCCGCCGCGGCGGCGAAGGTCTCGGCGTCGGCCGGAGCGCCGGTCAGTACCCGCTCGGCCGCCCGGGCGCGCCACGGCCGGGAGGCGACGGCCCCGAACGCGAGGCGTACCA
>Ga0307516_10003171_pt1 | contig 21396 bp, 15 predicted proteins | sample 19_EM_MG_FD_203310 | JGI IMG/M metagenome (GOLD analysis project Ga0307516, IMG submission 203310) | Populus trichocarpa ectomycorrhiza microbial communities from riparian zone in the Pacific Northwest, United States - 19_EM | ecosystem: Host-associated > Plants > Roots > Unclassified | place... | reverse complement strand
TAGCGCTGCTCGATCGGGCGCAGCTCGGCCAGGCGTTGCGAATCGCGTGCGGGGTCGGCACGCAGCTTGTCCAGCCGCATCACGATGCCCTTCAGGTAGCGCGGAAAGTGCTGCATCTGCGCCCACGGGCTTTGCGCGACGAAGCGCTTGGGCACCAGGCGCTGCAACTGCGCGTTGATGTCATCGGCCACGTCCTTCGGCGGCTTGCTGTCTTTCAGCTTGCGAACCGCCGCCGCGTACTCGACGAGCACCGTGCCGGCCATGCGCGCCACCTCTTGCGCGATCAGGTTCAGCCGCGCGCGGCCTTCTTCGATGCGCTTGTTGAAAGCCATCGCGTCCTGCGGCAATGGGTCCTGCAAGAAGGCGCGGTCCAACGCCACGGCGATGACCTGGTCGCGCAGCTCTTCCATGCTGCCCAGCGGCATGTAGGCAACGGCCATCTTCTGCAGATCCGGGATGTTCTTTTCCAGGTATTTCAGCGGCTCCTTGATCTGCAGCGCGACCAGCCGCCGCAGGCCGGCGCGGTGCTGCGCGGCCGCGACATCAGGCTCGTCGAAGACCTCGATCTCGACATGCGCGCCTTTGTCGATCAGCGCCGGGAAGCCGATCAGCGTCTGGCCCTTCTGGCGGATCTCCATCAGCTCGGGCAGCTCGCCGAAGGTCCAGGCGGTGTAGCGCGCGGCCGGTGCATCGGGCGCGGGCGGCGGGGGCGCCTTGACCACGGCGGTGACACCACGCGATGGCGCTGCCGATGTGGCCAACGGTGCGGGCTGTGGTGGTGGCGCATCGGGCCGCTTGAGCGCGGCCAAGGCCTGGAACGCCGAGCGCGCCTGGCCGCCCCACTCTGCCTTCAGCGTGGCCAGTTGCCGGCCCATGCCGAGTTGGCGGCCATGCTCGTCGACCACGCGAAAGTTCATGAACAGGTGCGGCGCCAACTGCTCCAGCTTGAAGTCATTGCGCTGCACCGCCAATTGGGTCTTCTCGCGAACGGCCTTCAGCAACGCGTCCATGAACGGGCCCTGCGCAAAGGTCGTCAGCTCGCAGAACTCGGCCGCATAGTCGGGCAGCGGCACCAGGCGTGAGCGTGGCCGCTGGTGCAGGCTCTTGATCAGCGCCAGCACCTTGCCCTCGAGCATGCCGGGCACCAGCCATTCGCAGCGCTCTTCGCTGACCTGGTTCAGCGCGTAGATCGGCACGGTGACGGTGACACCGTCCTTGGCGTCGCCGGGCTGGTGCAGGTAGGTCGCCGCGCAATCCACGCCGCCCAAGCGAATGGTCTTCGGGAAGGCTGAAGTCGTGATGCCCGCGGCCTCGTGGCGCATCAGCTCTTCGCGGCTGAGCATCAGCAGCTTGGGCTGCTTCTTCAGCTCTTCGCGGTACCAGCGCTCGAAGCTCGCACCACTCACCACATCGGCCGGCAACTGCTGGTCGTAGTAGGCGTAGATCAACTCATCATCGACCAGCACGTCCTGCCGACGAGCCTTGTGCTCAAGCTCCTCGACCTGCGCGATCATCTTGCGGTTGTGGGCCAGGAACGGCAGCCGGGTTTCCCACTCGCCGTTGACCAGGCCCTCGCGGATGAAGATCTCGCGCGCCGCCCGTTGGTCCACGTTGCCGTAGTTCACGCGGCGGTTGGCGTAGATGACGATGCCGTAGAGCGTGGCGCGCTCCAGCGCGATCACCTCGGCCGCCTTCTTCTCCCAATGCGGCTCCAGCAGCTGGGTCTTCAGCAGGTGGCCGGCAATCGGCGCAATCCACTGCGGCTCGATTGCCGCGAGGCCGCGGCCGAACAAGCGTGTCGTGTCGACGAGTTCGGCGGCAATCAGCCAGCGGCCCGGCTTCTTGCTCAGGTGCGCGCCCGGGTGGCGCCAGAACTTGATGCCACGCGCGCCGAGGTACCAGTCGTCGTCATCGGCTTTGAGACCGATGTTGCCGAGCAGGCCGGCCAGCATGGCCAGGTGCACCTGCTCGTAGGTGGCTTGCGCGCCGTTCAGGCGCCAGCCGTGCTCGGCGACCACGGTCTGCAGCTGCGAATGGATGTCGCGCCATTCGCGCACGCGGCGCGGGTTGACAAAGCTTTCGCGCAGGCGTTGTTCCTGCTGGCGGTTGCTGAGCTTGTGGCTGTCGGTCTTCTGTTCCTTGGCACCGGCGTGGCCGTGGGTGCCGCGGCCCTCTTCGATCCACTTCCACAGCTTCAGGTAGCCCATGAACTCCGACTTCTCGTCGTCGAACTTCTTGTGCTTTTCGTCGGCGGCCTGCTGGTGCTCGAGCGGGCGGTCGCGCACGTCCTGCACGCTCAGGGCGCTGGCGATGATCAGCACCTCGGTCAGCGACTGGCGCTCGCGCGCTTCGAGGATCATGCGGCCGACGCGCGGGTCCAGCGGCAGCTTGGCGAGCTCCTTGCCGATCGGCGTCAGCTCGTTGGCTTCGTCGACCGCGCCCAGCTCGGCCAGCAGCGCGTAGCCGTCGGCAATCGCCTTGCGCGGCGGCGGCTCGAGGAACGGAAAGTCTTCGACCAGCCCGAGGTGCAGCGCCTTCATGCGCAGGATCACGCCGGCCAGCGACGAGCGCAGGATCTCGGGGTCGGTGAAGCGCGGGCGGCTGGCGAAATCCTTCTCGTCGTAGAGGCGAATGCAGATGCCGTTGGCGACGCGGCCGCAGCGGCCCGCACGCTGGTTCGCCGCGGCTTGGCTGACCGGCTCGACCTGCAGCTGCTCGACCTTGTTGCGGTAGCTGTAGCGCTTGACGCGCGCCAGGCCGGCGTCGACCACGTAGCGGATGCCGGGCACCGTCAACGAGGTCTCGGCCACGTTGGTGGCCAGCACGATGCGCTTGCCGCCGCCGGTCTCGAAGACACGGTCCTGCTCGGCCTGCGACAGGCGGGCGAACAGCGGCAGGATGTCGGCGTTGCGGTGCAGCGGCTGGTGCGCCAGGTGCTTGCGCAGGTGGTCCGCCGCCTCGCGGATCTCGCGTTCGCCCGGCAGGAAGACGAGGATGTCGCCCGAGCCTTCGCGCCAGAGCTCGTCCACCCCGTCGGCGATCGCGTCGTTCAGGTCGAACTCGCGGCTCTCTTCGAACGGCCGCCAACGTTGCTCGACCGGGAAGGTGCGGCCGCTGACCTGGATCACTGGTGCCGGGCCGCGCGATGAAGCGAAGTGGTTGGCGAAGCGATCGGCGTCGATCGTGGCCGAGGTCACGATGATCTTCAGGTCCGGCCGGCGCGCCAGCACCTCTTTCAGGTAGCCGAGCAGGAAGTCGATGTTCAACGAGCGCTCATGCGCCTCGTCGATGATCAGCGTGTCGTAGGCCTTCAGCAGCGGGTCGGTCTGCGTCTCGGCCAGCAAAATGCCGTCGGTCATCAGCTTGACCGAGGCGCCGGGCTGCAGCCGGTCCTGGAAGCGGACCTTGAAGCCGACCACCTCGCCCAGCGGCGATTTCAGCTCTTCGGCAATGCGCTTGGCCACCGAGCTGGCAGCAATCCGGCGCGGTTGCGTGTGGCCGATCAGGCCGGTGCCACCGGCGCCGATGCCGCGGCCCAGCTCCAGCGCGATCTTGGGCAGCTGGGTGGTCTTGCCCGAGCCCGTCTCACCGCAGACGATGACGACCGGATGGTCCTGGATGGCGCGCGCGATCTCGTCGCGCCGGGCCGAGACCGGCAGCGCGTCGGGATAGGTGATGGGCGGGACCGGGTTGGCGGTCACCGGCCGCGGCGGGCGCGGTGGGCGGGACGGTCGGTCCGGCCGGGCGCCCATCGGGCGTTCTGTTCGAGGGGCAGACATGGCAGGGCGCGCATTATCCGCGCGCTGAATAGGCCGTACCCCTGCGGCACAATGACAGCCACATGGACCTCGTCTTTCCCCACACCTTCGTGCCCTGGTTTCGTTCGGTGGCGCCGCACATCCACGCCTACCGTGGGAAGACCTTCGTCGTCGGCATCACCGGCGAGCTGGTCGCCGCAGGCAAGCTGGCCTTCTTTGCGCAGGACATGGCCATCCTGCATGCCATGGGCGTGCGGCTCGTGCTGGTGCACGGCTTCCGACCGCAGGTGAATGAGCAGCTCGCGGCCAAGGGCCAGACCGCCCGCTTCTCGCACGGCATGCGCATCACCGACGGCGTGGCGCTCGACTGCGCGCAAGAAGCCGCCGGCCAGATCCGCTTCGAGATCGAGGCCGCCTTCTCGCAAGGCCTGCCGAACACGCCGATGGCCAACTCGACCGTGCGGGTGGTGTCGGGCAACTTCCTCACCGCGCGGCCGGTCGGCATCATCGACGGCATCGACTTCCAGCACAGCGGCGTGGTGCGCAAGGTCGATTCAGCCGCCATCCGCCGCTTGATCGACATCGGCGCGATGGTGCTGCTGTCGCCGTTCGGCTTCTCGCCGACCGGCGAGGCCTTCAACCTGTCGATGGAAGACGTGGCCACGGAAACGGCGATCGCCCTTCAGGCTGACAAGCTGCTGTTCCTGACCGAGGTGCCAGGCATCCACGAGGACCCGAACAACCCCGACACGCCGATCGACACCGAACTGGCGCTGGCCGATGCCGAGCGCCTGCTTGCCTCGCTGCCGGCGCCGATGCAGCCCACCGATGTGGGCTTCTACCTGAAGCACTGCGTGAAGGCCTGCGACGGCGGCGTCGAGCGCTCGCACATCCTGCCGTTCGCCACCGACGGCGCGTTGCTGATGGAGGTCTTCACCCACGACGGCATCGGCACGATGGTGGTCGACGAAAAGCTCGAAAGCCTGCGCGAAGCCGGCTCCGACGACGTCGGCGGCATCCTGCAGCTGATCGAGCCTTTCGAGCGCGACGGCACGCTCGTCAAGCGCGATCGCACCGAGATCGAACGCGACATCGCCAACTACACGGTCATCGAGCACGACGGCGTGATCTTCGGTTGCGCCGCGCTCTACCCCTACCCCGAAGCGCGCACCGGCGAAATGGCGGCGCTGACGGTGTCGCCGCAGGTGCAAGGCCAGGGCGACGGCGACAAGATCCTCAAGCGCGTCGAACAACGCGCCCGCACGATGGGCCTCGATTCGATCTTCGTGCTGACCACCCGCACGATGCACTGGTTCATCAAGCGCGGCTTCGTCCAGGTCGACCCCGACTGGCTGCCCGAAGCCCGCAAACGCAAATACAACTGGGACCGGCGCTCGCAAGTGCTGGTCAAGAAGTTCGGCTGACCAGCCGCCGCTTCGTTCGCAACATTTCACTTTCGCTGGAGACGCCCGATGGCCCGCACCGTTCAATGCACTTACCTGAAGAAAGAAGCCGACGGCCTCGACTTCTCGCCCTACCCGGGCGAACTCGGCAAGCGCATCTACGACAACATCAGCAAGGAAGCCTTCGAGCTCTGGAAGAAGCACCAGACCATGCTGGTCAATGAAAACCGCTTGAACCTGGCCGACGCGCGGGCCCGCCAGTACCTCGCCCGCCAGATGGAGCAGTTCCTGTTCGGCGGCGGCGCCGACCAGCCGACCGGCTACGTTCCCCCCAGCGCCTGATCTGCGTTAACAACGCAATTGCGAACCATTCGCGTTTATAGGCTAGACTCGGCTCAGTTGTTTGACTGACCCAAGTCTGGAGTTTCGAATGCGCATGGTTCCCCGCTTGGCGGCTTTGGCCGCCCGTATCGCATCCGTCGCCGCTGTGGCCGCCATGCCATTGGCGGCCCAGGCGCAGGAAAACGTGCTGAATCTGTATTCGGCGCGCCACTACCAGACCGACGAAGCGCTTTACGACAATTTCACCAAGGCCACCGGTATCAAGATCAACCGGGTGGACGCGGACGACGCCGGCATCCTGGCCCGGCTGAAAAGCGAAGGCAGCGCCAGCCCGGCCGATGTGATTTTGCTGGTCGATGCCGCCCGCCTGTGGCGCGCCGAGGTCGAGGGGCTGTTCCAGCCGGTACGCGACCCCTTGCTGGAAAGCCGCATTCCAGCCCAGTTGCGCAGCCAGGACAAAGGCGAAGGCTCGCAGTGGTTCGGTTTCTCGACCCGCGCACGCATCGTGGTTTACAACAAGCAGGTGGTCTCGCGCGAAGACGTGGATACCTATGAGGAACTGGCCGATCCGAAAAACCGCGGCAAACTCTGCACGCGCTCCGGCTCGCACCCCTATAACCTGTCGCTGTTCGGCGCCATGACCGAGCACCTCGGCCCGGTCAAGACCGAGGCCTGGCTGAAGGGCCTGGTGGCCAACATGGCGCGTCCGCCCATGGGTGGCGACACCGACCAGATCAAGGCGGTGGCCAGTGGCGAATGCGCCATCGCACTGACCAACACCTACTACCTGGCCCGGCTGATGCGCTCGGAAAAGGCTGAAGACAAGGCCGCCGTGCAGCAGATTGCCGCGGTGATGCCCAACCAGGCCACCACCGGCACCCACGTGAATATCGCCGGCGGTGCGGTCGCGCGTTATGCCAAGAACCGGGCGGCGGCGGTGCGTTTCCTCGAATACCTCGCCAGCGACGCCGCCCAGGCGTACTTTGCCAATGGCAACAACGAATGGCCGGCGGTGACGGGCCTGAAACTGACGAATCCAGCGCTGGACAAGCTCGGTGCCTTCAAGGCTGAATCCGTGCCGATCTCGGTGATCGGAATGAACCAGGTCAAGGTCCAGCAAATGCTCGACCGGGTTGGATATAAGTAATTACCTGAGGGCAACGTAACAGCGGCAAATCATGCGATATCATGCGACCGCCCCCAGGGTATCTCAGGAGCTTTCGCATGGAATCGATTCAAGAATTGCTGGCGCAAAAGGCGACCCTCGAAAAGAGGATTGCCGAAGCCCAGCGCTCGGCCAAGGCTGATGCCATCGCCAAGGTCAAGGCCTTGATGGCTGAATATGGCCTGACCGCTGCCGACCTGGCCGGCAAGGCGCCCGTCGCGGCGAAGGCAGAAGGTGGCAAAAAGGTCGCCCCGAAATATCGTGACCCGGCCAGCGGCCAATCCTGGACCGGCCGTGGCCTGAAGCCCAAGTGGCTGCAGGCGGCGCTGACCAGCGGCAAGTCGCTGGAAGACTTCGCCATCTGATCGCTTCTTGAGCGCAACGCCGGTGCCGGTCTGGCCCGGCGCTGTGCGAAGATTGCCTTCCCGCATCGGGGCAGCTTCGGCTGCCCCGAGTCGTTTCCGCCCCGCCCTCCGCCTCGTTCCACCCCGCTTTCGCGCGAACTCCCCCGTGATCCCAACCGGCTTCATTCAGGAACTGCTGGCCCGCGTCGACGTGGTCGGTGTGGTGGGTCGCCACGTCGAGTTGAAGAAGGCCGGCATCAACTACAAAGGCCTGTGCCCCTTCCACGGCGAAAAGTCGCCCAGCTTCATCGTCAGCCCGTCGCGCCAGACTTACCACTGCTTCGGCTGCGGCGTGCATGGCGACGCAATCCGTTTCCTCACCGAGCACCACGGCATGAGCTTTGTCGAGGCGGTGAAGGACCTCGCGCAAGAGACCGGCCTGGTGGTGCCCGAAGACGAGGCCAGCCCGCAGGAACAAGCCCAGGCCGCGCAGGCCCGCGAACAACAAGTCACCTTGATCGATGTGTTGGAGAAGGCGGCCGAGCACTACCGCCGCCAGCTGAAAGGCAACCAGCGGGCCGTCGGCTACCTCAAGGGCCGGGGCTTGACCGGCGAGATCGCCGCCCGCTTTGGCCTGGGGTATGCGCCCGAAGGCTGGCGCACGCTGGCCAATGTCTTCCCGCGCTACGACGACCCGACGCTGGCCGAGTCCGGCATGGTCATCGTGCAAGGCGAAGATGAGGCCGAACAGAAACGCTACGACCGTTTTCGCGACCGCATCATGTTCCCGATCCGCAACGTCAAGGGCGAGACCATCGCCTTCGGCGGGCGCGTGCTGGACAAAGGCGAGCCGAAATACCTGAACTCGCCAGAGACCCCGATCTTCGTCAAGGGCCGCGAGTTGTATGGCCTGTACGAATGCCGCGCCGGCCTGCGCAGCAAGGGCTATGCGCTGGTCACCGAGGGCTACATGGACGTGGTTGCGCTGGCGCAGCTGGGCTTTCCGAACGCGGTGGCCACGCTCGGCACCGCCTGTACGGCCGACCATGTGCACAAGCTGCTGCGCTTCACTGAGCAGGTGGTGTTCAGCTTCGACGGCGACGCCGCCGGCCGCCGCGCTGCTGGCCGGGCGCTCGAAGCCGCCCTGCCGCACGCGACCGACACCCGCAGCTTCCGCTTCCTGTTCCTGCCGCCCGAGCATGACCCGGACAGCTACGTGCGCGAGTACGGCGCCGATTCGTTCGAGAGCTTCGTGCGCAATGCGGTGCCGCTGTCGCGCCAGTTGCTGGACCATGCGGCGGCCGACTGCGACCTGACCACGGCCGAGGGCCGCTCGCGCATGCTGTCGCAGGCCAAGCCGCTGTGGCAGGTGCTGCCCGAGGGTGCCCTGCGCCTGCAGCTGCTGAGCGAGCTGGCGATTCGTGGCGGGCTGCCCGCAGAGGAACTGGCTCGACTGTGGCAGCTGGGCGGCGCACGCCCGCGCGACCGCGACGATGGCGGCGACAGCGCCGGCGAAGGCCAGCCGCGCCGGTCCTTCAGCGGCGGCGAGCGCAAGAGCCGCTGGAAGCGCCGCGACGAGAACGACGACGGCCTGCCGCGCCCGCAAGGCCGCCGCCAGCCACCCAAGCGGCCCGAAGACCGCGTCGTGCAGATGCTGTTCGGCCAGCCGGGCTGGTGGAACGACCTGCCTGCCGACGAGCACGACCTTCTGCACCAGCTGCCGGCGCCGCACGGGGCCCTGATCGCCTGGCTGGAGCGCGAACTGGCCGAGCATGGCGTGCGGCCCTGGGCGGTGATCCGCGAAGCGCTGGAGGCCGACGACAGCCTCGACGGCGAAGCCCGCACACTGGCCGACGGAGACGCCGATCCGGGCGCCACACCGGCCGACTTGCGGCGGGCGATGGACACCGTGCTGATCCGCGAACTGGGCGAGCAGATGAAGCGCCTGATCGCCGAAGCGGCCACCCGGCGCGAGGCCTTGACCGAGTACCGGCAACTCGAATTACGATGGAAAGATGCCAAGGCTCGACTGGGTACGGCACCACAGGATTAGTGTCCTGTCCCACAGTAAGTGAGGCCCTGACGCCCGGCACGCCAAATGCATAATAGGTACAATCCATGTATCAGCGGCAAGAGTGACAGCAGCACCTCCGGACCCCGGCCCCCTGCGACACAGGGCAACCACAGGCCAACTCCCCCGCCAGGGCTGCAATTCAATACGTTCACGCCAACTTGCCTGCCCGATCCGTGCCGCCGCCTTTGTCCTCGGTGGCCGGTGGGCGATTTGTTCCGCCTGAATTGCCGTTCGCGCCACGGAGCCGCGTGCTCTTGCAGTGTGTCGGGTAAAGGTTGTGCAAAATCACCCGGGCCTTGAAGGATCAGCCTCATCGAGATTGAGACACTCTGCATGACCGCAAAGAAGCCCTCTGCCGCTGCCTCCCCTGCCGCTAAACCTGCCGCCAAGTCGACAACGGCGGCTCCGGCCAAGCCCGCTGCGAAGGCGGCGACCAAGGCGAGTGCGGGGGTCGAAGAGCCCAAGAAGGCGGCGGCGAAGGGCAAGGCGGGCAAGCCGGTCGAGGACGACAGTAAGAAAGCCAAGAAGGGCGGCAAGGCCGAACCCGTGGCCAAGAAGGTCGAGGTCGAAGAAGACCTGAGCGACATCGAGGCCGACCTGGAGGGCGAAGTCGAAGCCGAGGTCGCCGAGACCGCCGAGGTCGAGGAAGGCGAAGACAAGCCCAAGGCCAAGCCCCTGCGGATGAAGGTCTCGCGCGCCAAGGAGCGCGCGCTGATGCGTGAATTCGGCCTGGACGAAACGGCGCTGACGGAAGAAGAAGTCGCCAAGCGCCGCCAGGAGTTGAAGACGCTCATCAAGATGGGCAAGACGCGTGGCTACCTCACGCACCAGGAAATCAACGACCACCTGCCCGAGAAGCTGGTCAACGAGGAAATCCTCGAAGCCATCATCTCGATGCTCAACGACATGGGCATCGCGGTCTACGAGCAGGCACCCGACGCCGCCACGCTGCTGATCGCCGGTGGCGCCACCTCGACCGCCACCGAAGAAGAAGCCGAAGAGGCGGCCGAAGCCGCGCTGTCGACAGTCGACTCGGAATTCGGCCGCACGACCGACCCGGTGCGCATGTATATGCGCGAAATGGGCTCGGTCGAGCTGCTGACACGAGAAGGCGAAATCGAGATCGCCAAGCGCATCGAAGGTGGCCTGCAGGCCATGATGCTGGCCATCTCCGCCTCGCCGACGACCATCGCCGAGATCCTCGCGATGGCCGACCGCATCGCCGCCGGCGAAATGCAGATTTCCGAAGTGGTCGACGGTTTCGTCGCCGAAGACGAGGCCGACGACTACGTGGCCGAAGAAGACTTCGACGAATTCGACGAGGAAGACGACGACGACGGCAACGGTGGCTCGAAGGCGCTGACCAAGAAGCTCGAAGAGCTCAAGAGCCAGGCGCTGACCAAGTTCGGCGAGCTGCGCGTCCACTTCGACAAGATGCGCAAGGCCTTCGAGAAAGAAGGCTACCAGTCACAGGCCTACAACAAGGCCCAGCACGCCATCAGCGAAGACCTGATGACGATCCGCTTCACGGTCAAGACGATCGAGAAGCTGTGCGACATCCTGCGCTCGCAGGTGGACGACGTGCGCCGCTACGAGCGGGAGATCCGCAAGATCGTGGTCGACAAGTGCGGCATGCCGCAGGACCACTTCATCAAGACTTTCCCGCCCAACGCGCTGAACCTGAAGTGGTCGGACAAGGAAGCCCAGGCCGGCAAGCCCTACAGCACCGTGATGACGCGCAGCCTGCCCGCCATCCAGGAACTGCAGCAGAAGCTGGTCGACCTGCAGGCGCGCGCCGTGGTGCCGGTCGATGACCTGAAGCACATCAACCGCCGCATGAACGAGGGCGAGAAGGCCTCGCGCGACGCGAAGAAGGAGATGATCGAGGCCAACCTGCGGCTGGTGATCTCGATCGCGAAGAAGTACACCAACCGCGGCCTGCAGTTCCTCGACCTCATCCAGGAAGGCAACATCGGCCTGATGAAGGCGGTCGACAAGTTCGAATACCGTCGCGGCTACAAGTTCTCGACCTACGCCACGTGGTGGATCCGCCAGGCCATCACCCGCTCGATCGCCGACCAGGCGCGCACCATCCGCATCCCGGTGCACATGATCGAGACGATCAACAAGATGAACCGCCTGTCGCGCCAGCACCTGCAGGAGTTCGGCTTCGAGCCGGATGCCCCGACGCTGGCCGAAAAGATGGAGATGCCCGAGGACAAGATCCGCAAGATCATGAAGATCGCGAAAGAGCCGATCTCCATGGAAACGCCGATCGGCGACGACGACGATTCGCACCTGGGCGACTTCATCGAGGACACCAACAACACCGCGCCGATCGAAGCCGCCATGCAGGCCGGCCTGCGCGACGTGGTGAAGGACATCCTCGACAGCTTGACCCCGCGCGAGGCCAAGGTGCTGCGCATGCGCTTCGGCATCGAAATGTCCACCGACCACACCCTGGAAGAGGTGGGCAAGCAGTTCGACGTCACCCGCGAGCGCATCCGCCAGATCGAGGCCAAGGCCATCCGCAAACTCAAGCACCCCAGCCGCAGCGACAAGCTGCGCACCTACCTGGATAACATCTGAGTACAGAGCCCTCTGGCAGGGCGCCTGCCGACCTCCGGTTGGCAGGCTAAACTCATTGACGCATGGCCACCATCAAGCGTCGCACCGTCCTGTTCGCCGACCTGCGCGGCAGCACGGCGCTGTACGAATCTCTCGGCAACGCGCAGGCCACCGCGGTTGTCACCCAAACCATCAATGCTCTGGCACAGCGAGTGCCCGCCATGGGCGGTCAACTCATCAAGACGCTCGGCGACGGCCTGATGGCCGTGTTCTCGGTGCCGTCGATGGCGCTCGCCAGTGCGATGCAGATGCACGACCTGCTGGAGTCCACCGTGGCTGCGCCCCATGCGGCGCCCGGCGTGGCCAGGTTGCGACTGCAGATCGCCATGGCGATCGGCGAAGTCGTCGAGGTCAATAGCGACTGCTTTGGCGACGCCGTCAATGTGGCCGCCCGCCTGCTGGACCATGCCGGTGACAACGAGACGTTGATCACCGGCGACCTCTACGACGAACTGCCGATGGATACCCGGGCCACCTACCGTTCGCTGGACCGGGTCCACCTGCGTGGCCGCGCCGAGCCGGTCGAGGTGCACATGTTGCCGCCGCGCGGCGTGGACACCACCGCCACGTTGATGGAAACCCGCTTCGACCTGGCCGAGCCCGAGGGCCTGCAGCTGCTGTGGCGCGACAGCGTCTACCGTCTCAGCCGCAGTGACCTGCCGGTCCTGATCGGCCGGGGCTCGACCTGCGGCCTGCAGATCGACGAGGCCCGCGTCTCACGCACCCATGCCCGCATCGACTGGACGGGGGGCGGCCTGCAGGTGGCCGACCTCAGCATCAACGGCACCTACGTGCGTTTCACCGGGGACGACGAGGTGCTGAGCCTGCGGCGCGGCGCCTGCACGCTGCACGGCAGCGGCGACATCGGCCTGGGAGGCTCACCCAACGAGGTGGGCGTGCCGGTGCTGCAGTTCAGCATCATGTCGAGCATGGACGATACGGCGCCGATGCGGCTGCCACCGAGGAATTGAGCCCCCACGCCCCTCTGGGGGCTGCCTTGCAGGCCGCGCCGGGCCAGAGCCCGGCCCCTCGCCAGGCAATAACAGTCCACTGGACTGTTAATGTCCGGGCGAGGCCCCCGAGGGGGCTCGCGCAGCGGACCGGCAAAGCCGGATCCGCGCACGCCACTTGAAGAGCGGCAGGCTCCTGCGGAGCGCCGCACAGGATTCGATCGAGCACTGACCCGGACATGCCGCCTTCCACTGCTCCGCACCACCACCACGGTCAGCCGTCACCCATCGGCGTGCTGCTGGCCAACCTGGGCACGCCGGACGCGGCCACCCCAGCTGCGCTGCGTCGCTACCTGGCCGAGTTCCTGAGCGACCGGCGGGTGGTCGAGATTCCGAAGATCCTGTGGTGGCCGATCCTGCACGGTGTGATCCTGCGCACCCGGCCAGCTCAGTCGGCCAAGAAGTACGCCAGCATCTGGCTGCCGGAGGGCTCACCACTGGCGGTGTGGACTGATCGGCAGGCCAAGCTGCTGCAGGGCTACCTGGGCGAACGGGGCTGCCAGGTGCTGGTCAAGCCGGCGATGCGCTACGGCAACCCGTCGATCGCTTCGGCGCTCGACGCCTTCGAGGCCGCTGGCGTTCGGCGGGTGCTGGTGTTGCCGGCCTACCCGCAGTACTCGGGCGCCACGACGGCCAGCACCTTCGACGCCGTCAGCAGTTGGGGCCGGCGCACGCGCTGGGTGCCCGAATTCCGCTTCGTCCACCAGTACCACGACGATCCGGCGCACATCGCCGCGCTGGCCGCCAGCGTGCGTGCCCATTGGCAGCGCGAAGGCCGCGGCGAGATGCTGCTGATGAGCTTTCACGGCATGCCCGAGCGCACGCTGAAGCTGGGTGACCCGTACCACTGCCAGTGCCAGAAAACGGCACGCCTGCTGGCCGATGAACTGCGGCTCGCCCCGACCGACTGGCGCATCAGTTTCCAGAGCCGCTTTGGCCGCGCCAAGTGGCTGAGCCCGGCGACGGATGCAACGCTGAAGCAGCTGGCCGCTGACGGCAAGAAACGCGTCGACGTGGTCTGTCCCGGCTTCGCCGCCGACTGCCTGGAGACGCTCGAGGAGATCGCGCAAGAAGGCCGCGAAACCTTCCTGCACGCCGGCGGCCAGGCCTTCCACTACATCCCCTGCCTGAACGACTCGCCGGCTGGCATGGCCGCCCTCGCCGAGTTGGCCAAGCGTCACCTCGCTGGCTGGCTGGACGAGCCCTCAGCCAGCGCCGACGCGCGAGAAGCCTCACGCCAGCGTGCGCTGGCCATGGGTGCGAGCGACTGAGCTGCTGAAACGAAAAGGGCCGCGAGAGCGGCCCTTTGCATCATGCGCGGACGACCGCGTCCGGCTCGTGCTGCGGCTTCAACCAGCGCACCAGGCGCGGCAAGACCAGCACGCCCACCACGATGACCAGCAGCACCAGCGACATCGGCCGCTGCAGGAAGATCGTCCAATGCCCTTCGCCGATCGACAGCGCGTTGCGCATCTGGGCTTCGGCCAACGGCCCGAGGATCATGCCGACGACCACCGGCGCTGTCGGGAAATCGAAGCGCCGCATCGCCACGCCCAGCAGGCCGATCGCATACAGCAGCACCAGGTCGAATGCCGATTGGCGCATGCCGTAGACCCCCACCGTCGCGAAGATCAGGATGCCGGCGTACAGCGGCGCCTTGGGCACCTTCAGCAGCTTGACCCACAGACCCACCAGCGGCAGGTTCAGCACCAGCAGCATCACATTGCCGATGTACAGCGACGCGATCAGCGCCCAGACCAGCGGACCGTTGGTATCGAACAGCTGCGGCCCGGGCTGGATGCCGTAGTTCTGGAAAGCGCCCAGCAGGATCGCCGTGGTGTTCGACGTCGGAATACCCAGCGTCAGCAGCGGCATCAGCGTGGCCGTGATGGCCGCGTTGTTGGCGGCTTCAGGCCCGGCCACCCCTTCGATCGCGCCGGTGGTGCCGAACTCTTCCTTGTGCTTCGACAGCTTCTTCTCGGTGGCGTAGCTGAGGAAGGTCGGGATCTCGCTGCCGCCGGCCGGGATGGTGCCGAACGGAATGCCGATCAGCGTGGCGCGGATCCACGCCGGCCATGAGCGCTTCCAGTCGCTGCGGCTCATGTGCACGCGGCTCATCTTGTTGCGCGTCTCGACCGACTTGCCTTCGTACAACACGTTGTACAAGGCCTCGCCCACAGCGAACAGGCCCACGGCGATCAGCACCACCTCCACCCCGTCCATCAGTTCAGGCACGCCGCCGGTGAAGCGTGTCACGCCGGAAATCTGGTCGATGCCCACCAGCCCCAACGCCAGGCCGATCGCCAGCGCGGTCAAGCCGCGCAAGGTGCTCTGCCCCAGCACTGCGGACACGGTGGTGAAGGCCAGCAGCATCAGCATGAAGTACTCGGGCGGTCCGAGCTTGACCGCGTAGTTCGCGACCAGCGGCGAGCAGAAGGTGACCACGACCGTGGCGATGGTGCCGGCCACGAACGAGCCAATGGCAGCGGTGGCCAGCGCCGCGCCGGCGCGGCCGCTCTTGGCCATCTTGTTGCCCTCCATCGCGGTGACCATCGAGCCCGATTCGCCCGGTGTGTTCAGCAGGATGGAAGTGGTCGAGCCGCCGTACATCGCACCGTAGTAGATGCCGGCAAAGAAGATCATCGAAGCCGTCGGCTCGACCTTCAGCGTGATCGGCAACAGCATCGCCACCGCGGTGGCTGGGCCGATGCCAGGCAGCACACCGACGGCCGTGCCGATGATGCAGCCGAGCAGCGCCCAGAGCAGGTTGATCGGGGTGCCAGCGGTGGCGAAGCCTTGCAGCAGTTGATTGAGGATGTCCATTTAGTACCGCCGGGCCGTTCCCAAGGTACGCGAACGCAGAGAGCTTGGGGGTGTCATAACCATCCAGTCGAAGTCAGGCCGGGCAGGCCGATGGAGAGCAGCTGGGTGAACATCCAGAACACCGGCGCCGAGATCGCCAGGCCGATGAGCACGTCGAGCGCCAGCGCCTGCGGCCGGATGCCGCGTTCGCCTTCGGCCGCCTTGAAACCGCGCACTGCCAGCACGAAGCACAAGGTGCAGCTGAGGATGAAACCGATCGTCGTGATCAGCGCGGCGTTGGCCAGGATGCCGGCGCTGACCCAGGCGAACCCGCGCCAGTCGCCGCGCTCGGCGCCCGAGGGCTCCTCCATGTTGCGAAAGCCGCCGGTGCTGGCCTCCCAGACGAGCCACACGCCGCAAATGCAAAGCATCGCGCCGACCACCAGGGGCAGGAAGTTCGGCCCGACGCCCGCGTAGCCGGCGTCCGACGAGAGCTGGAATGCCCCCCAGACGAACCCGATGCCGGCGAGCAGCGTTCCGGCGCCCAGCGCCGCCTGTGGCGCTCTCACGCCGGCCTCCAGGCGCGATGGGCGCGACAAGCCTCGCCCCGTGCAGGGCGACGTGTTGGCGTGGCCATCGTCAGATCATCCCGGCCTTGACCATGATCGCGCGCAGGCCCGCGAACTCATCGTCGACGAATTTCTCGAACTCCGGGCCCACCATCAGCGCCGAGGTCCAGCCGTTCTTCTCGAGCGACTCGGCCCAGGCCTTGCTCTTGGTGGCCTTGACGATCATCTCGGTCAGTGCCTTGCGCTGGTCCGGCGTGATGCCGCCGGCACCGTAGACACCGCGCCAGTTGCCGATCACGACGTTGATGCCCTGCTCTTTCAGCGTCGGCACGTTGATGCCCTTCAGGCGGGTGTCCGAGGTGACGCCGATCGCGCGCATCTTGCCGGCCTCGATGTAGCTCTGGAATTCGCTGTAGCCGCTGCCGCCGATGGTCACGTTGCCGCCCAGGATGGCGGCGGTGGCTTCACCGCCCCCGCGGAACGGCACGTAGTTGATCTTCGATGCATCGACGCCTACTTCGCGGGCGATCATCGCCGCGGCCACGTGCTCGGTCGAGCCGCGCGAACCGCCGCCCCACTTGACGCTGCCCGGGTCCTTCTTCATCTGATCGACCACATCCTTCATGGTCTTGAAAGGCGAATCGGTCGGCAGCACGAAGACGTTGTATTCGCTCGTCAGGCGCGCAATCGGCGTGGCCTGCGACAGGCTGACCGGCGGCTTGCCGGTGATGATGCCGCCGAGCATCACCGCCCCCATCACCATGACGGCGTTCGGATCGCCCTTGCTGGCGTTGACGAACTGCGCCAGGCCCAGCGCGCCCGCGGCGCCGCCCTTGTTGTCGTAGCTCACCGTCGCAGCGGCCCCCGACTCCTGCAGCGCCTTGCCCAGCGCGCGGCCGGTGGTGTCCCAACCGCCACCCGGGTTGGCCGGGATCATCATCTTCAGGTTGGCACCCGCGGCGGCCAACGCCTGCAGCGGCAGGCCCGAGCTGGCAGCCAGGGCGGCGAGTGACTTCAGGAAGGTGTCTCGGCGCATCGCAGTCTCCTTGGAGGTTCGTTTGGGGACACGGGCATGCTCGCCATTGGGGCTGTCATCCGGCTGTCGAACCAGCTAGGGGAAACCCCGGATCGGATGAGCGCCGCTCGAGGGGATCAAGAAACTCGGGGGCGCCCGTCGTTTCCCGAGCCCCAGGCGAAGCAGGTGGCAAGGGGCAAACGGGGTGCTAAGGTCGATGCGGTGAAAGTCCTGCTGATCGAAGACGACCCGACACTGCAAACCACCTTGCAGCGCACGCTCGAACGCCGCGGCATGCGCGTGGTCACCTGCGGTGACGGTGCCCGCGCACTGGAACGCTGGCAAGCAGCCGTGCCTGACATCGTTCTGCTGGACCTGAGCCTGCCCGGCCTCGACGGCCTGAAGGTGCTCGAGCGCGCCCGCGCCGAAGGCCTGTCGACGCCGGTCATCGTGCTCACTGCCCGCGGCACCATCGGCGACCGCATCATCGGCCTGAACACCGGAGCCGACGACTACCTGCCCAAGCCTTTCGACCTGGACGAGCTGGAGGCGCGCATCCGCGCCCTCACCCGCCGTCAGGCCCAGGCTGGCAACAGCTCGCCGGCGCTGGCTGCACCTGAGTTCGCCGGCCTGCGCTGCGACACCGACAACGGCGCCGTCTACTTCCGCGGCGAGGCGCTGGAGCTGGCCCCGCGCGAAGCCACGCTGCTGCGCACGTTGCTGCAACGCCCCGGCCACGCGCAAGCCAAGGAACGTCTGTTCGAAGCCGTCTTCCCCGGCCACTCGGAAGTGCAGCTCGAAGCGATCGAAGTCGTGGCCTACCGCCTGCGCAAACGCCTCGCGCCGACCGGCGTGCAGCTGGTGACACTGCGTGGCCTGGGCTATCTGCTGAAGGCCCCCACCTCATGAAGCGTTGGTGGGCCCATCGCTCACTGCGCGACCGGTTGATGCTGGGCATCCTGCTGCCGGTGCTGGGCTTCATCGTCATCAACACCGTCGTGCTCTACCGCCAAGCCCTGCGCGCCGCGGACACGGCCTACGACCGCACCTTGCTGGCCACCGCCAAGTCGATCGGCGACCTGCTCGAGGTCAACATCGACGGCGACAAGGTGCATTTGAAATCGACGCTGCTGTACTCGGCGCTGGAGCCGTTCGAGGCCGACAACCGCAGCCGCCTGTACTACCGCGTCACCGGCTTCGACGGCGAGACGGTCTCCGGCTTCGAAGCGCTGTCACCTTGGCACGGCAAGCTGCCGCAAAAAGGGCCCTACGCCGCACTGGTCGACTTCTACGACGACCGTTACCAGGGCACCCCCGTGCGCGTAGCGGTGCTGCTGCAGCCGGTGACCTGGGCCAACGGCCAGGGCATGGCCACGATCCAGGTCGCCGAAACGCTGGAGCTGCGCGAGACACTGGCCCGCAGCCTGCTGCTGGACACGCTGTGGCGTCAGGCCGTGATGCTGCTGCTGATTGCGGCCGTGGTGGTGTTCGTCGTGCAGCGCGCGACGCGCCCGGTGCGCGAGCTGAGCATGCGTCTGCGCTCACGCGCCGAGGGCGACCTGGCTCCGCTGGAAGACGACGGCGTGCCGCGCGAACTGCAGCCCCTGGTGGCAGCCACCAACCACCTGATGGGCCGCTTGAGCCATCTGCTCGATCACCAGAAGCGCTTCGTGCGCGACGCCTCGCACCAGTTGCGCACGCCGCTGGCGGTGCTGAAGACGCAAGTGCAGTCGGCCCAGCGTGGCGATGTGGCCCCCGGGCAGGCCCTGAGCGAGATCGGCGACACCGTCGACCGGGCCACCACGCTGGCAAACCAGATGCTCGCACTGGCCAAGGTCGAGCAGATCCGCCAGCAGGCCGACGCCAAGGCGCTGGATTGGGCCGAGGTCGTGCGCGCGGTCGCGCTCGACATGTCGGCGCTGATCGTCGAGCACCGGCTCGACTTCGACATCGAGACGCAACCCGCGCCGGTGCGTGCGCACGAATGGGCGCTGCGCGAGCTGTCGCGCAACCTGATCCACAACGCGATCAAGCACGGCCCGGTCGGTGGCCGGCTGGCCATTCACCTGCTGGCCGATCGCCACCATGCGGCGCTGACCGTGTCCGACAGCGGCGCCGGCATCAGCGCCGAGCAGCGACAGCGGCTGTTCCAGCCCTTTGCGGCCGGCAGCACGCGCAGTGGCTCGGGCCTGGGCCTGGCGATCTGCCATGAGATCGTTGCCACGCTGGGTGGGCAGATCGAGTTGGAGAACCGTGTCAACCATGGCACGGTGGAAGGCCTCGACGCGACTGTGCGTTTGCCGCTCGCCGAGCCGGCGCGTTGAGCGAAAATCCGGCTCGTGAAGGAACCCAAGCTCAGTGCAGCACCGGTCCGCCTGGACAAATGGCTTTGGGCGGCGCGCTTCTACAAAACGCGCGCGCTGGCCGTCGAAGCCATCGGCAAGAACCGTGTCGACGTCAACGGCCAACCCGCCAAGCCCTCGCGCGACGTGCGCGTGGGCGACGAGCTGACCGTGCGCGAACCCGGCCTGCCCGCCCGTACCGTTGAAGTGCTGGGCGTCAGCGACCTGCGTGGCCCGGCGCCGGTGGCCCAGCAGTTGTACGCGGAAACAGCCGCCAGCCTGGCGGCGCGCGAGGCGGCCCGCGAAGCCAGGCGCCAGGGCGTGGAGCCGGCCCAGACCATCGAGCATGGGCGGCCCACCAAGCGCGACCGGCGCCAGCTGGCCGACTGGGACCGCTGGAGCGCCTCGGCCGACGACTGAGCCCGCCGCGGGCACAGCATATGCCGCGATTTTTTGTGTCCGCGGCATGCAAAAACCCTCTTGAACCCGGGGAAAGCAGCCCCAAATGGCCGCAGAACCCGAAAAAACCGTCCTCTGACGACATCGACATGAGCAGCCAAGACCCTAACTTCGAGACCCCCACCTCCATGGCCGACGCTGCCGACATGTCGGCGCCCGCCGCCGCCCCTGACACCGTTGGTGATGTGGCAGCGCAGCTGGCCCAGGCCCAGGCCCAGTTGGCCGAAGCCCAGGACGGCCACCTGCGTGCCAAGGCCGAGGCCGAGAACGTGCGTCGCCGCGCCGAAGAAGAAGTCAGCAAGGCGCGCAAGTACGCGGTCGAGTCCTTCGCCGACAGCATGCTGCCGGTGAAGGACAGCCTCGAAGCCGCCATCGCGATGCCCGACGCCCCGCTGGAGAAAGTGCTCGAAGGTGTGCACGCCACGCTGCGTCAGCTGAGCGCAGCGCTGGAGCGCAACAAGGTGCTTCAGATCAACCCGCCGGCCGGCACCAAGTTCGACCCGCACCAGCACCAGGCCATCAGCATGGTGCCCGCCGAGCAGGACGCCAACACGGTGGTCGCCGTGCTGCAAAAAGGCTATCTGATCTCCGACCGGGTGTTGCGCCCTGCCCTGGTCACCGTGGCCGCCCCCAAATAAGCATCCAACGGCGCGTTTTCAGGCTCCGGCCCTTGAAGAAGCCCCAGATATCCACAAATCCAATTCCAACGCTTTCACGCATCCAGGAGCAAAAATCATGGGAAAGATCATCGGCATTGACCTCGGCACGACCAACTCGTGTGTCTCCGTCATGGAAGGCAACACGACGCGCGTGATCGAGAACTCGGAAGGCGCTCGCACGACGCCTTCGATCGTCGCCTACCAGGAAGACGGCGAAGTTTTGGTCGGCGCTGCCGCCAAGCGCCAGGCCGTGACCAACCCGCGCAACACGATCTACGCGGTCAAGCGCCTGATCGGCCGCAAGTTCACCGAGAAGGAAGTGCAGAAGGACATCGCGCTGATGCCCTATTCGATCGTGGCCGCCGACAACGGCGACGCCTGGGTTGAAGTGCGCGGCAAGAAGCTCGCGCCGCCCCAGGTCAGCGCCGAAATCCTGCGCAAGATGAAGAAGACCGCCGAGGACTACCTCGGTGAAGAGGTGACCGAGGCCGTGATCACGGTGCCGGCCTACTTCAACGACAGCCAGCGCCAGGCCACCAAGGACGCCGGCCGCATCGCCGGCCTGGACGTCAAGCGCATCATCAACGAGCCCACCGCCGCGGCCCTGGCCTTCGGCCTGGACAAGCACGGCAAGGGCGACCGCAAGATCGCCGTGTTCGACCTGGGCGGCGGCACCTTCGACATCTCGATCATCGAGATCGCCGATGTCGACGGTGAAAAGCAGTTCGAAGTGCTGTCGACCAACGGCGACACCTTCCTGGGCGGCGAAGACTTCGACCAGCGCATCATCGACTACATCGTCACCGAGTTCAAAAAGGAACAAGGC
>Ga0307516_10003169_pt1 | contig 21404 bp, 28 predicted proteins | sample 19_EM_MG_FD_203310 | JGI IMG/M metagenome (GOLD analysis project Ga0307516, IMG submission 203310) | Populus trichocarpa ectomycorrhiza microbial communities from riparian zone in the Pacific Northwest, United States - 19_EM | ecosystem: Host-associated > Plants > Roots > Unclassified | place... | reverse complement strand
TACCACAACATGACAATCACCACAATGACGCGCCCACCACTATTCACCACCTATATCGTGTATCTAATGATTAGCCGTGACATGGAAAATGTATACGTTCATAGCTGCCCACGCACGACAGTATTGAATGCAAGAAATAGAAACATGATCTTATACTGATATCAAAGATTTACATGTCCACACTTCCCCCATCATCACCTTGCAATGCCCAGGCCCAGTTCCCTAGCATATTTGCTGCTCCTCGACGAATTTGCTTTAAATTATTGGATGCAGCTGCTAGGTTTGTCCGTCCAATATCAGCGAGCCATCCCTTTCCCTGATATATGTACTGGTTAGAGAAAATACTGTAAGCCGGGGGAATCACCCACAGTATAGGAGACCTAGATGAGTCTGTTATAATTTAAATATTTTCCACAAGAAATGGGATCATACCTCAATGCGAATGAACGCGAAACAAACAGATACCACCAAAATCACGGCAGTAAATATCATGGGCATCCATTTCCATGGAAACAGATCTGCAACCCTCCTATTCATGATCGCATGACACAAGCGGTGAAATTTGACCTGGTCATATCATAATAATGAGAGAGAACAAAAGATGGACCATGCAATACACACCATTTTCCTTTGGATGAACCTTCTGATCATAGTCCGAGATGACCCTTATATTGCAAAGGAAAAATAAGTGAGATGAGGCCAGAAGCAATATGGATGCCAACCTACTCGTGTCTGAATGCCAAATTCGGATGAACGTGTTTTCAGAAGAGTGAGATGCGCCCGCTGCGAGTAATGTAAAATCACCGTATTGATAAGCCTGTAGTACCAGTCAGGAGCGAAAGGAATGAAAAGAAGTAAGATTACCATGATTGCTTGTACAGGGTGTCCTGAACAGGGCAGCAGTAAGCTATTGTAGGAATATCCTGGCGAACCCACCCACCATCATGAGGAAGAAGTTGAATTTGCTCCTCATTGGCAATGTCCCACACCACGACATTACCGTCAGTGGATCCACATGCAGCCGCACGGCCATCATGGAGGAAGGTCACTTGAACAGGGACATTTTCGCCAGTGTCTGAAACATATTTAAATTGGCGATATGGATGGCATTGACGAATCTTGTAAAGATCCATGCCTTCCGAAAGGTTGGATATTAATAAAGCTTGTTCATCTGCCGACAAGAGAGAATGGCCGCTGCAGCCGAGCGATCAATGTACAGTGCTACTGACTCGGTCATTTTGACATACATCAACCTGTGGGAGTGCATCGGCACAGATGTCCATAGCAATTGCATTTGGGGATGTGCCAGGTCCCAACAACTTCCAGGAATTGTCAATAGTTGAAGGACTTAGTCAGACAAGACTTACACTATTCCATGGCTAAGGTACGTTGCAAGTAGCTGATGACCACCCTCTTTGAAGGCAAGCGCTCGCACTCAAACACATTTATCAATGTCCTGCAAAGTGTTCAGTAACTCCGGTGGCGGGGGAAAGATCCTGAAGGTGGCGTAATAGTCTACATACAACCGTAAGGGATGTTGCAATCATTTCAGATGGTACTTACTAGGCGTGACTTGCTTCGCAAGATGGACCTCAGAACCCACTCCAAGGGCTATCACACTGGAATAAATATCAATAGCAATAGCATAGACTGGAGCATCAACACCCATGAGGACGGCACTATCCAGATCATGTTCCGGAACCTGGTTCACGATGAGAAATGTGACAAAGGCGAGAAAACTAGCGAAACATACAATAAAGTTGTTGACAGTAAATATCGTTCCATTGGCATTGCTGACGAAGATACAATGCCTGGTATCGTTCGGATCCCAAGCCATGGAAGTGATGGCGCTGTTAACAGGAACCCTGTGCAATAGTGTCCCCATCATCGGGTCCCAGACAATAACGTTTCCGTCTTCTCCACCACTTGCTAGGCGATCTCCGAGGGGAGAGAAGGCAAGACAGGTTATAGTGCCAGAATGCCCACACAGATCTTTTTCCTTTGCATGGAAAGGTTGGGGCGACAGTGACATGGGATTCGTCTGCTTTTGCAAAAGAATGACACTATTCAGCAATAAAGTCTGTGTGATGTTATTACCTTAATGGTAATAACTAGCAGCTACTAGCTAGTCTACTACAGCGTCACTTGGCAGATACTAATCACCAAACTTATAATCAACATCCTTCACCTGTAATACAGCCTTTGTCCTTGGAAGTAAGGAGTTCAGCCACTCCTCATCATAGCAGTTGTGAGGAAATCCAATGGGGGCTGCTGCCACAACATTGTAGTTACTAGTATGGGGACGAATGCGCAACAGGTTCCCACCACGCTTGCGCCCACCCACTGGCGCCACATGCATCTTTTCGATAATAGGATCTAGCTGCCAGAGGAGAGTCGACAGTTGCTTCGAGCGCCATTTTGGATAAATGCGGGGATAAGTTAGGGACCTGCGAGGTGCCTCGGTGTCCGACTCATCCGAGCTCATACCCTGAGTGCCCAATGCTTCTAGTAGGCGTTTGTGCTTGCTCAACTTTGGATCTCCGGCAATAGCATCGAGACACCATTTATAGAGCTACCCAAAGCAGAGCGTAAGATTTGTATATGCTCGATAACTCGCTTACTTACCCTCCCTTTCCTGACTCCTCGCGACACTTTCTGTAGGCGCTTTCCCTCTTTTGTCTGTGCAGCTTCAGAATTATGGTCCATGTCTATAACCAAAGCCTTGTAACGTGACTTCACATACTTCAGGTGCTCGTAGAAAGCATCACCAATGACATTGATAAGAAGGTACCATGGTGGGATTGGCGGGGAATTGTACCAATCTTCCTTCGTAACCTTTCGATGGAAGTCCGCAGCGAAAACTTCCATGGCTGTGCGATTGAACATCGAGGAGCGATTTCGACCTAAGTCTAGTCTGAAATCATTAGCCGTAATTTTAATGCTTCCCGGTAGCTCTTGGATGAACGCTTCATTCTCCTGCTCCGTAATAGTACACCGGTCCTTTGCATCAGCAATGTATTTCCAGTCCCTGATCCCAAGTAAAGTGAGTAAGTGATCACGGATATAGTGCTGCACCGCTGTGAGATCAGTGAACAACAGTGAAGTATCGGAAACGAACCAAGAACTGATCGTAGGTAGCCATGTCCACATCTTCCATCGTCTGGGTATTCACCACACGATGATGCCTCGTCCGCCTTCTCTTCTTTGGCGGAGGGAGGATGTTGTCAACCCCATCCTCACCATCATCATTAGGATCGGAGGGGGATGACTGGCCTGGGGGTGCAGCTGAGGCTGTCTGGGCGATTTTCGCACGCAGTAATTCCAAATGAGAAGTAAATTGCTGCTGCTGCTCTTGTATCGTACATTGTACGGATTGTTGATTCAACTCGATGGTGGATACAAGATGATTCATGCTTTCCGTGAAGAACTTGAGAACTGGGGTAAGATTGATGTCGGTAGGCATACATGCACCAGGGACTGCTGGGGGGATGAAAGAGCTGTTTCCTGAAGGTCTAGCAGAGCAAGAGGGACCACTGGGATTCGAAACCATGCTCGTGCCAGAGCAATCCATGTTTGGCCAGTCAGGAAAATCTTGAGGTCGCTGGCTCGGAACCTGGAATGGGAAAATCTTTAAGACGAATAGACTAGAGTCAAAATACTCACTTCCCCAGTAGCACTCGTCCCTACGGTGGTCATGCTATCAGTACGCACTATCCTCACCTTTTCTTTCGCCTTTTCTTTGTTGCTTGAACTCGCCTTTCTCTTCTTGGAGACCGATCCATCCTCATTGTAGCGTATGGTGTCGTGGGGTCGATGCTGATAGCCTGGGTTCATATTTACATTATTCTTCCCAACCAAATACCCTTGTGAGTTGCACGCTATAAAAATATAATATTTACTTACAAGAAAGGTGAATGTTGCATTCGGGCGTTGTTGGGATGGGACCATGGGGAGGGTTTCACCAGTCGGCTATCCATCATCCCGGGGGTTGTTGGTTAGCACCTAGGAAAGAGTGATAGCAGATTTGCGTACTGGGTGGCCATAAGTCCAAGGAAAACTAGGATGCGAAGGTATGCCCTCAGGGATACCTGGAAGGGATATGGGCTGTGCACTGGACGACGACTAAAGACATAAGGTGTCAAATACAATCACAATGATTTGAGAACTCACCGACTGAGCACCGTTATTAGATGGTGACAGTCCCAGTGAAAATCCGACACTGGCACCAGAAGTCGTGCTCGAGAACGAGCTTTGCGCACGACTCAGTGGCCTCTGTCGAGGGGTACTTGGCATTGGAATGTCTTCACCTTCATTCGCGGCAGAAGTGGACGGGTGCGAAGGCGGGAAATCAAACGAAACTGACGACCAGGGTGTGAAAGGTGCACGCTAGGGTTGATAGGCATGATGAGACAACTAATAAGAAGCTACTAGTCCATGCACTTACCGACACACCGGTTTGGCTTTGAGTTGTTCCAGAGACAAGCGGGTTCGGGTTCCCATGACTGTCTGCCCAAATATGCGTGGGGTCCGGCTCCATACTCCCAAAAGATCACGAAGAGCCAGCTTCAAGACGGAAGAGAAAAAAGGGTGGTGCTCTGTAGGATTGGAGAGCCATATTACGGAGATTTATGTGCACCTCCATAGTGACTGGCACAAAGCGAGAGGCGTTGAAAGCCGTTGGTTTGGTTTTGAAAAGCCTTTATCACTGATAATCCTCGTGTTAGGGTGAAAGAGATTTGAAAGGCTGTGTCTGGGTACTATATCAGGCTATTCGGCTGAATCATTCCCGGAGTCCGCAAATCTGAACGATTCTACCAGATCAGTCCATTCTTTGTCATTCCCCATTCAATGGCAAGAAAATCATCTACTCAAATGTCGCCTGTGCCGGCAGAACTCTTGCTTGTCACTTTAGGTCATACGGCCATACTGAACAAGTCAACCAACGAAACCAAACACCACCTCCAACATTTGTCCAAGAGAGGGTCTAACTACTACCGGTTTGATCAGTCTTCCACGCCGCTAATGATTCTGTAGGGTTGCTTTACGGGTTGTTTGGATATCCCAGACGACACAGGTGAGTCCCCATCTCGATCTCCGGCGTTGGCGCACGCGCTGACTCTCTTCAGTGAGCTGTGTTCCATCACTTTTGGTCATATCAACCACAAACTCAAGCTCTCATCCTACCCGATCTGTCATGCGCTCTGTGTCCTCACATCCCACCGACTTCTGTATGTGCCATACGAAACATTCGATCGGTTACTTTCACGGTTAATGGACATTTTCCGGCCATAGGATGCCCTCATTAAGGAATTCAATAGTATCGAGGAGGTCAAGCAGGCATACAAGGTCGTTAAACGCGCTGGTGTGCTAGACGGCTCAATCGGTATGTCACTCGCTTGTCTTTCACTTGGTCATATACTAAAAATGAACACATTATAGAAGATTTGGGTAGCTGCGGTGACAATGACCCCACAACCACCAGTACTGATAGTAACGCTAATGTGACGATGAGCCTATCACTACTGACGAGACGATAAGGACAACCCCACAACCATATGACTACGACCACACAAGGTGCCACCAGCGTCGTTCGTGAACTGCCCCTAGTTTGTGAGTCTTGAATATTCCTATTGATTGCGATGCCATTCTGCGCGACGGCCCCTTCATTATAGATTGGCGATCATCAATCACCCTCTCCTACTGTGCCAAATGATTTTGCATCACAATGAATATCAGTCCTCCGCCATTCCTGACATGCGAGCACTCCGGGTCGCTGTCACCCTTATTCAGCGCCATATGGAAGAGGACGAGGTTGGCTGTTTGGGGGGTGTGTTGCAAATGGGTGGAATATGCCTACGGCCTGTTGGCTTCTCCTTCGAAGTGGGACAGGGGCTCGGGAAGCTATAGTCCCGCTACCTCCAGAAAGAGGAGTTGCGGAGCAGCTTCTGTCGCTTTCCGACTAGCTTTGGTGGTTGATCGAATGCAGGCACTTTTGTTATTACAACCATTCATACAACTTAACGCCTATTCGACATTGCAATTTATGTACTTTATGCGACAACTGTATTAGTGCATTCATGGTAAGTCAAGGTTAAATCAAGGTACCCAGTACAAAGCATAACACCATCCCAACTCCAGCAAATAATATGGTCCAAAGAGCAGACTGGGTGAATACAACAAAGGGAGCTGTGGCTAATGTATCAGCACCATTAACGTTGGAAGTAGGATATTCAACATTAAGGGTGTCAGGTTCGGGTGGAACCGCAGTGGACCAAACCTTCGCCATTGGGCTAGAGTCGGTAGCATCGGACGTGCAACTTGCAATCATGTATTTTGATGTCTGAGAAGCACGATACTTCACAAAGAATTGTGTCGTCAACAAAACTGTGTAAAGTTATGCACACACTACTTACCGCTACAGTTTGCACGAGGAGTTGTGCTGAATCATTTGGTTACTCATGGTATGCAGAGAGACGGGGAAAACATACCTTTTCCATGAGACAGTACTTGCGTCAGTGTTGCAGATTCTATATCCCAAATACACACCTCGCCGTTATCTCCGCCCACTATTACTGTCTTCCCAGACACGTCAAACTGGACACCGCAAATGCGCAAGTCCCGTGTCCTGATGCGCAGCTTGCGCACATGTCGTAGCCGCTCTGTCGGTGAATCACAAATGCGATATAGGTCCACTCCGTCGTGCAGATTCCATACGAGAAGGGATTTTGTCACATCATGGTATGCAGTACTGCCGCTGTATGTAACGTGTTAGCTCAACTCGAAGAAAATGAGAGTAGTTCTACATTCTCGTCACCAGCTTGTGACGCCAAATACGTGCCCACGGCGAAACATTCCACGCTGTACTGTAAATGAATGGTACGAATAACTTCAAGCTTGGGAGCTGAGACACGCACACCTCCTTGCTATCAAGAAAGCAAACCATTAATGACTGCCCATTGTCAAAGAAATGACAACTTCTTGCGAGTGCCCCGTGGGAGGGTAGATGAGGAACTGGGTCCGCGATGAAATACTTCAAGGGGGCTGGGCACATTCAGTGCATTGAGACATTGATGATTTAGCAAGACTTACTCAAAGTGCACAAGGAGATGGAAAGAACAACAATGCAACCCAAACCTGTTGCAGCGATGAAAGTGTGATCGTCATCAACTGCCAGATCTTCTACAGGCCCCTCAAGAAGCGTGTGCGCACATAAAATCTTGCTCGCTTCCTAGCAAATATAGCAATAGTATGATGGGCCAAATATAGCAATTTATTGGAAAAAGAAAAGAAAGAAAAAAACATACGAGATTGCTGAATATAGACCTCAGATGCAATGTTCCATCAGCGCCTGAAGAAGCTAGGAATAGGCGGCCATCGTTTTCCTTGTTGTGGAGCCATTTGAGAGCTGTAATGGGACCTTGTGTAGTTTTAATGCATTGATTTAAGGTGCCGCTACCGAGAGACCAAAGTAGGATGTAGCCATTGTCATCTGTATTCTCGATTACATCAGAGTCTATGGTCAGTGAGATGACATACCCCCCGTTCCAAGACACAACCCATCCTCATGTTTGTTTTTTTTTGGCTCATCAAACGGTCAGGCCTTCAGGGTAAGGCTCTAGCGTATATTGAATCCTACTCAATCGAGAAAATCTCATGCAATCTGATCATATCCACGATTGTATTCTCATCGCAGCCGCCAGCGTAGGTGCTTTGTAATAACAAAGACTGATTCCGACAAAGAAATTGATTGCAAGGTATGACATTTGGTTTGTGTTCTTTTTAATCTGATTTTGGGGTGACGCATCATGGGTTCAGTTCACGGCGGTTTCACGAGTGGCGAAGACCAAATATAATGTCGTCCGAAGACACGAATCATGCATTTCCTTACCCTCGCCTTCAATTCGCAATGAGTCTCCAACGCCGTAAAGGTCGCATGCACCCGTACAGCCGCGACAGTTGCCACAGCTACAACCTTCGTTCGTGACCGCCTACGCCATCGCTACGTGATTCCCCGTCTTTGTCTCTAACCCCTCCGGCTGTTCGCCCATGCTCGGAACGTCTCCTTCGGCTTGCGTCAATCTCATCTTCATCTCTTTCATCCATCTTTACAAGCCCTCCTTCTCCTTCCGTCCCGATACCATCAGCGCAGTCTTGCCCACTTGAGAGCAAAATCAAGATCACCAGTGACATAGGTAGTATGCTTCGACATTAGTTTCATGGTACTGACGTTTTCCATCCAGCAAATCACGAAACTCGCCGAGTTTCTTGCTGGTGAAGCGCTAGTATCTCGCAAGGTACGTTTTGGGATGCACCGTCACATCCATTTCCTTCTGATAAATGTCTTTTAGGAACGGGACGAAGTGGCTCTAGAGGCTGAGCAAATCAAAGAACTGGTCACTTATCGATCCTCAGAGGCATCTAGATTACGAACATTCCGTGATACTGTAAGTATTGACATACTCCCGTTCCACCTTGATATTCATTTTGCTTTGTTTTTAGCTACTTAGGACCTGGAGAGAGTCGATTACATGTGTGGTGTGTAGAAAGGCGTGCACCCACCCTTACTTGTATGTCAATATTGTTTCCATCGCACGACAGTTGTTGGCTTACTTGACACTGCAGAATACAAGAGTGCAAGCACACGTTCTGTCTGCAGTGTCTCCGGCGGTGGTTTGCAGTGGGCTTTGATCTCCCATACTCATGCCCCACCTGTTGTGTTGGGGTCTGGGATGAACCTCAGGAGCACCCAGCCCTGACATGTGTGATCTCATCACTTGAAGCTACACTTGGTTCTGCTATAGAGGAGGACGATGTTGATACTGACATTGAGTCCACTGACGGCGACATTTGGGCTGGTACATTCCGGAACTACTACGTCTGATTAACCTATGCAAATTCTAATATAATTATATACAGTCGTACTTCTGTCGCTATGTATGAAATATATTGTAACTTTGACCGTAGTGCTATGCCCCACAATGCCACATGCTCTCTGGTGCCTTTCGGATATTTTGTGCCACTTTGGTGTGATGCTCGCCCTTAAATAAAGCGACTTGAGATCGGTAAGAGGTTTGCGTCGCAGCAGAAGTCTTCGGAGTCCATTGTTCGAGGGTACTCCTCTCCACATGACCGCAAGAAGCGGGTGGTGGTTCCAGAGGCTCTACGGGTATTGCGACTGAAGCCCAGTCGAAAGTACTGCACTGTGAGGGTGGATGTAAAGTAAAAATACCCAGTCCGTGAGGGTGCCATCGTTTGTCATTCTTGGGATACGGTGAAATGAAGACAAGCTTTCTTCCCATCGCACGACGACAAGGAACCCCGACATTCTCGGCCACCTCCGGCTCTTTCGGCAGGTGTCGGGACCAGGGCTGCAATAGCGAACGACTCGGAAATAAGCGACTTTCTCTTGGTGAATGAATTTATCATAAATCTTCTACCGGGGTTCTGCGAATGGTAAGACGTGGGGTATGAGCAGCATAATGATGGCTTTGATGGAGAGTGTGGTGTCCTTGTGGCTCGACGTGGTTGACCAGCTGGAGACGGAGGTGCCAGTGAAGAGGGCCTAACAGACTGCCTAAGCGAGGTGCTTTGAGAGAAATGGAATGCACTGCCGGTAGGCGTGGCGATAATTGGAGACGAGTTGGGAAATATGGAATCTGCATGTCATGTCTAGAATAAATACAAAGAGATATAAAAATATAGCGCGTCGGCACATACCATAGAAACAGGTGTCTAGGATATCGTCCTCCTGGTCATGTCCGTCGTGATCTACCCATGGTTCATCGTCCGAGCTCCTGCCTGTACATAGACCGGCAAAAAAGTCACCATCTGGTGGAAGAAGCTCCACATGAAAACAGGGCGGTGCACTGCGGTAGACAGCTCTTTTCCAAGCCTAAGGAAATCTATTCGAGGGCGTTTTTCAAGACAGCATTGAATTTTACTCACGTCCAGGGAGATAGGTGCGCCTGTTGCACCAGCACCAGTCTAGGAAAGCCGTTGTCACTCGCTGCGTGCAGAGAAGGGGGGTAGGTCAAAGGAAAATAAGGGAAACTCCATCTTTCAAAAGAGAGTACATATCTGGAGATGCCCCGGCGATAGACTGCCGTCAATGAGCGAAGTAAGTGATGTAATCGAAAGACTTGGTGCAAATGGAACTTGAGTGGTGGAATGCCTTGCCAAGAAGGCGACGTTGGGGCGGAAGATGGCGCGATAGGTTGTTGGGCTGAAATTATTTGGTTATCGCAGTGTAAGGGTGATACTGACCATGGATGGCCTCGAAGATGCAATGGGGAGGACTCAGTGCAGGGCCTGCCAAGTACTACGTAAAGCTAGACTACTTGTAACTTTTGGCTCACTGCCGATTCGCAGGAAGAATAAAAACGTCAATTATAGCGATTACTCTACTGCTGGTAGTCTTAAGTAGCTATTAGATTATTCTACGTATGCGAGCTCGGGAAAACCCCAGCCCAAATGTTGTCATCTATGTTCGTTGCCAGCGTCGCTCGAGCAGGGGCTCCAATGACACCATTTAGTGCTTCCATGATCTGCATGAGAGGACAGAGCTCCTTCGGCCTTTCCCATACTGCAGTCTTACATACAGGACAATGGTATAGGAGAACTTGGATTACTTCTTTGGCAAACAATGTGGCGAGCGTCTGCGCTGTGTATGGGGGTTCTTTGTTGATTGTGAGGTGAGCAGGAATCTCTCGATACCGGAGTTGCCTCCAGAGGCATTCCTGAAATTGTTGTCGAAGGCAGGATAGACAGACCAAATGATGGCATTCCTCAGTCCTATGATGGATGAGGGAAATCGTCATAAAAGACTAAAGAACTATACTCACACGAATGGGCGCATGCAAGGTAACTTACAACAGCCGCACCTAAATGCACGGTCCCTTGCCTGAATGGCCTTCAGAAGCGGTTCAGATAATTATCATTCCCACTTAAGTTAAACAGAGAAAACTTACGGAGTCGCGAAAGACTTCGAGCTCAGATATCTCCGTCGCAAGAGAGTCAGCAGCCTCTTTGGCCTTGGTCAACTCTGCCCTGGCTTTGTCCCGCTCCTGGGATGCAAATCAACTGAGAAAATATGGCTGCGCGTGGGGGAATGCACCTGGCGTGATACTTTCAGGTCTTCATCGAGAAGCTGAGTCGTTTTCGCAATTTGCTAAATGGTAATCATTAGAATTGCTTTTAATATTACATATCCAGGGGTGCTTACCTTAATAGTTAGCTTGATTCTGTTCTCTATGGAAGATAATGATCCTGAAGAAGGAGACGAGAGAGGTGTTGCAGGAGACGGAAAGATAGTAGACCCGAAGGATGACGCAGGTGAAGAAGATGTTGACGAGGACAGCAATGAGGTGACTGGAGAATCGAGAATGGGGGATCGGGGTGATCTTGAGGCTCGCGTGCGCAGGCCGTAGCTATGGCTCTTGGTGTGGTCATATTGCAGCTTTCGAGTGGAAGATCGACGCGGCTGTTGGAGGCACATGATAAGAGAAAAGTAAAGAGGGAATCTTGGGTCGTGTCGCTCATCTTATGTGTCCTTCGCCACTCGCTAGAGCGACAAAGAAGTGAAAGGCTTTGATTTGAAGGTACTACTATATCTGGATCCATTATGTAATGACCATGCATTCATGACACGTGCAGACGCGGCTCCTTTTCCTAAACCGAGGTCCCTGCACGTGGTCCAAAAGGCTGTAGTCCAAGCAACTTTGTTTTCTGATATCTTTCTGTGGTTCTCGCCTTTTTATACTGACAATCAGCAGTTCAAACTTCTTTGAACTTGATATGATTCCCTCCGTTTCGGTGCAAAATGCTGAATCCCTGTTGCAATGCTATAAAGTGAGTGAAACCAATGTGCCCGCTTGCCGCATACCAGTTCTCTCAAGATGAAAGCTCCCAGAAACGTTCAATGTGATCACTCACACCGGACAGCTCCCTATCGCCCAATCAGGCGAATTGAGCGTGATGTGCGTATGTCATTGCACATTCCCATCAGCCTACTGACCCGTCGTTAGATTGTCCCAATTCACCGCCAGGTGTTCCACAGGTATCAACCTCTGAAAGCTGGACATATTGAAACATATTGAGAGATTGTAGAGGATGACGTAGGCTTGTAAGTGCTATTGCGCTAATTGTTGCTGATGCTTTCCCCCAAGACTGTCCTTGTCCATCAGCAACATTTTCCGGTGTCGCTGGCTGAGATAGCAGTGCGAATGGAAACTTGTCTCAGCGGCGAACCAAGGTATGTTTGGTAATTCATACCACGCACGGTAGCTTATTGGAGCACTGCAAAGTAACCAGCAGGGGCCTTCAAGTATCGAGCATGATCTAACCCATCTTGACATGCAGTCTAGCAACCCCAGCGAGCAGGTTGCATCAATAGAGGGTGCCTCGGAGATCGCTGGTCCAACTAATGAGTGTTCTCAGCCGGTCTGGTGAGTCCATCGATTGGTGTTCCCATGTTTAATACTTTGACACAGAATATGTATGATAGCGAGAGTGAAGATGTTTCCTCAGCGCCTATACGAGTTCCCCCCCGCCGTGAAACCAAGCTCCGCGGGATTGATTCTACCATGGGTCGATACACGTACGAAGCTGACAAGCCCCTATTACATCCTCCAAGTGGTCTATGTCCCATGGTTGGGGATCTGTTCATTCAGAAACATAGCAATGGAGAAATGAAAATCTGGCTCTGGAACAATGATCGGTGGCTCCGTGACATCCGAGATGGATCTGTCCATCCCACACTTGGTGATTATCGACTTAGCATCTGTGCCGGAAGTGACCTGACATGGGTAACACGTAAGACTCGTGTGACTTATATTGGAAAGGAGCGCAGGCATAATAAAACAGCTGGTTCGTATGCTCTTCACCCTTACTGTGCAATATTTAACTAAGGTTTTGCCAGCAGCATCCTCCCGTGCTCGGGAGGGTTGACGAGCTTGCACCAATCTCGGCAAGTTAGCTCTACAACCTAATTTAGAATTGTGTATAGTCATGATAACACAGGCATACTCACCCTGTCTAATGAGAGCACTACGCGAGCATTGCGAGATAGTAACGGGTCGACGTATGAGCAAGTAGCACAATGTGCGATTATATCCTGAAGTCTAATGACAACGATAGGATCAAATCCATCGTAGCATAGCCGAACGTCGAGCAGGAGGTAAGGGCGGTAAGGATCTCTGAGGATATCAACTTCACCTAGCTCCTGCAAGGGCTTCATGATGCAGAAGAACTCTGTCACAGCATCGGACAATTCCATTGTGGTTCGTGAATGGCTGAAGATCTCTTGGATTTGGCCGGCACGGGAGCTTCCACTGTGGTGGAAGAAAACGAAGCTATTGCTGACATGTTGGGATTCAGTCGCGTAAACAACTCCTTTCTTACGCACGCTCTTCTGGCATTGGATCTTTGGCTCCAATGATATGGTACAGTCTTTGAAGGGGTCTGTGTATGAGCGATAGCGCGGAACGGGGCCATCATTGTTAAGTCGTTGCAATAACAAGACATACACGTCATTGGAAGGTGTGACAAGAGGCTGCTTGCCCATCCGCGGTATATCGCTGCCTTCGTTGTCTAAGTTGTGACTCTCGGGGGCGAGGGAAAGAAGATCGAAAAGAATACTGCCCCTGAAGTCCTTTCTGAAGTGGCTCTGGATGATGGGGCGGAAAGATCCCAGTACTTCTGGAAGGCTGTTTGAAGCCATGAGCGCCTTGAGATTACCGCCCCTACAGAACGTGTGGATGAATGTGAGTTCAACATCGCCTGTTTTTCCTTGATTAGCCACCAGAATGCTTGGCAGTAGAATACTCCATACCAAGCCGTCGATTAGTCTTATAGCGTTGCATAATCCCATTAAACCTCTCGAACGGAAATGCCCACCACCCATGTGCAGGTCCAAATCCCCGCAGGCACTCTGCGATGTGGAGGGACAAGTGATTATTAGTGACCAAGCACGCCTCACCGAAGATGCTAACGACGCTCTTCATGTAAAATTTGAAATATTCCTCGACAATCGCGATGCGCTCCTTTGAGGTCGTTCGCATTGTAGCGAAGCGGATTGCGATTATAAGTGAGAGATAGTTCTTCAATATTTCTGTCTCCCTCCGAGAGGCACCAGGTTTTCCCCATAGTCTGCAAAAGGTGATGACGAGGTTGATTGTACCTGCTGTCCTCCACTGATCTGCTTTCAGTTTGCCGTGGCTGGCACAGCCGAAATTGCGAGGAGCACGAGATATCCAGGTTGGGAGGGTGGTCTTCGACATGTCTGCCCAAACCTCCTTCAAAACATTGCCATCGAGGATGACGGTCTTCGGGGCATTTGTCCAGGCTAGAGAGAGGTCCGCAATCGGGCGAGGGAAGGTTTGTGGGCAGCGAATTTCGGGGCCATTATGGTCCTTGTACTACGTCTTGCCTTTAGTAACAAGACTAGAATACAAAATATACGATACTCACCCATTGTAGGAGAGCTTCAGCATACGTTGCTTTGCTCAACGATTGATCCCCATTGTGCCGAAGGGGATCCAGGTCAATATCTCTATCAACGTGGGGGTTGACGTTGTTGGCGTGCGCTAGCGACACGATGTAGCCTTTGTGGATACGAGTCAATGCAGTTCGCGAACCTTTTCGGATGGCTTCAATTCCAGCATCCAAGTGCCTCTGCTGTTCCTCGGAAGAGTGTAACGAAACGCCACCTTGTTCCTCATCAGTGTTGGCGTTCATACGGAGAATTTGGCGACAATGGTGCTGAAGTTCACCCAAAAACAGATTGTGCATGGCTTCAACAACTTGGTATGTCGTTGGGTCCCAATACGGCAAACGCAACAGCTCTGACCAGCGAATGCCATACTTCAAGTATATTGAGTTACGCAGGGACTCCGTGGCAGTGTCTCTCCATTTGGTTGCAATCTGGAAGTGTTCCTGCCAACTTCGTCGGCCCCAAGAATTGACGTCAACTTCGGAGATGTGGTTCCTGGTCTGCAAACAGAACGAGCAGAAACGTGTTGCACAGTGACCAATAGCACCAAGCGCTTTCCGTAGGGCAGGTAGATCGCATACAAGGGGTATGAGTGCGCAGCGGACCATACATCCGAACTCGTGGAGTGCAGTTTGTGTGAAATAAAAGCCACATTCCCAACCGCGGAGCAAATCATTGACAAGAGGCCGTAGCACATGGTTGAGATGGTGCAGAGATGGCTCATTTGGTCCCGGAATGATGCCAGCGATGTAAACATTTTCGATGTGGTAGTGCAGGTGTGGTGGTAAGTTGTAGCATATCATGTAAATGACTCCAACAGATGAATGTGGACCATTCTTTTTGCTACCCCATGGTGAAAACCGATCGACAAAGAGACTGAAGATTAGCCTATAATCAGATTTATCGTCTTGTGCCTCCAAGTATGGTTGCCCGTCTGGACCTTTGAAGGACCGGAAGGTATTGCCATCCCAAATGTCCTGCATCTGACCAGCAGCTGGACCGAGGGTTGTCCATAAGATGCTCGGCAAGCCTGGTTGTGCAAGTAGCCGTCCAATCCATGAGGAGAGTGGCTGATAGAAAAAACGGCAGCGGGGTTTCGTGCGACCATTGGCATTGGCATCCAACAGTTGGGTCGCACACTCGTCGGAAGTAGGAGTCTCGCGAAACGTGCAATTAGGCGGACAACTGAAGTCTCCATTATAGGGATAATTGTGGGGATCATAAAGGGAGAAGCAGTGTTTACAGCATACATACTCCAGCAAGGACGGCTCCAGATTGAATTTCTTGATTGCTGTGCGAATGTCAGAGGGCCAATCGGAAAGGAGCGCCTGAATATTTTCATGGAGTGTTTTCTGCGCCAGTGTATCGGTCATGATAGAACCTATGAAAGTAATGAGCGCCAGAGATACCACCCCTCGGATAGCCACCAAAACGAAGTTAGAATGTTCGCGAGACAAGCCTGCCAATATATGTAGAACGATTGCAGTGGCCATACATGCTACAAGAGGTGCTGCCAGCTTATACAGTTGCTCTGTACTGCAATGATGATGACCTTTTGCAATGAGTCTGAAGTCCACATTCACACAACAATAACTTACGAGTTTCGACTAACTCAGGAAGAATTGATCCCAGATACGAGTATGGTTTGACATTCTCAGCCTTCTGTCTCAGCCATTCCTGGGTGACCATACGGTCCAGAAAATCTTGATAGTCTTGTATTTCTCGTATAAGATCACGCCTGGCGGTTCGCACCGAGTCCTGGTTTTCACTTGACACAGAATCGATCAGTTCGATTGTCTTCTCGATTGCCGATCGATGAGAAAGGAATAACACGCTTTTCCTCGGGTCAAGCGCCCCTGGTGTGTCGGACGATGAAAGGGCCGGTCGTTCGACAAAAACCAATGTTGACGATGGCGGAGAGCAGCTTTTCTGTGAGAGAAACAGCATATGATACTCCGCTAGTAAGGCCAGTTCTCAATGCATGTCAGGCTAAGGTGTATGAACCGAAGAATAGTCCTCACTTTTATGAAGTAAATCGTGTATATCATCGACATCATGAGATGCCTCCGAAACATCGCCCATATCGACATCTGCAACATGGAGTTCTCCTTCCAGGACTCCATCTACCTTTCCATGACTCTCAACTCGTTTATTTTATGGGGATATCACTCACTTGATGGTCTGTTACTAGTGGCGGTACATTGGTCTTGTACTGAACGTGGTGACAGGACGCTATCTTCGGCATGCAGCTCAGATAGAGTGGCTGCGAGCAGGTCAGTGTCGAGCTGAATATCATCATCCCCATCTTGCTGAAGTTTGAGCCATGTTTCCTCCTCTGCCGCGTGTCGTCGCCAGGCTGAATAGCTGATCCACCGCCCCGACCTAATCTGTTGGGTGTGAGGATCAGTGACCTGGAATCGAAAACAGCTATGTGCATGGCAACTGCATATGCGCTTGTTGCGCTGGCCAGACATCGATGGTCTTTTGATAGGAATTGATAGGAAAACTTTAGGTCTGTTGGACTTTTCCGACTATAAAAACTTTCTGGGCTTCTCGTCATATATAACCACTATCCAACGTTTCTTCATTTAGTCTCACAATTAGCACACTAGCTTGCAAATGAGTAAACAATGATCATTGTTTCCAGACAAGGAATTGTAAAGAATGTAACGCTTGAATCCACGACTCAAACGGACGGAAGGTGTATTGGGGAGCGGCCAATGAGTCATCACATTGCGGTACGAGCATGGTTACTCACTACATTTGCCCTCAACGTCAGCAATAACGCTAACGCTGACATGGTCTGTGGGAGGAGGCTCAAATCTGCGGGGCCTAAAAGAATGACTTGCTGTCTGAGCCAGTCAAGGTGTCTGTGACAGGGTTGAAGGTGAGATCATCGTAGCGATATGGCAGGTGTGGACCCAACGGCACCGGCATGCTCTGGTTCGGGTATGCATACTCGTCGGGTCTAGCATGCATAGGCGCAGGGAAAGCCCACCCACCAGGCCGCATATGGCGCTGCATATGTCCTGCGGGTCCCCGATGCTATGTGGGGATGGCAATAAAGGGGTTGTCATGTTTGGACCATCCTCCTTCGCCCGTTTCGACTCCTGGCGTATATGTGGTCGAAGTGGATGTAGACGACACCATCGCAGAAGGCATATGCATCGCTGCGCCCTCGGAAAAGAAGTGTGAGTGCGGTTTCATTGATGGGATCGGTAGTGTAGGTGGGGGGGGTAGAGATGCCTCTAATGGACGCGCAGTTGGGCGCGGGCGCGGTGACATTTTGACAGGCGGTGGGCCGGAGGGGCTGACCATGAGAGGCCTGTGTCTGTTCGACAAGCTCTTCAATTGAGTAGGCCTCACCGCCTGCTTCTACTTCTTCCCACTCCTTATACGCTTGGCCAGTCACCTCTATGTACCTGTCGTCTTGCTCCTTTGCGTTGTTGTCGACAGAATGGGGCCTCGACGACCAGTAGTCCTGTAGTTCCTTGACAGGGAAGGTTTCCATGAGGGCACGTTCCCTGTGGAAACCTTCTGCAGCGTATCCTGCGATCCGCATGTACCAATCTGAAGGGAGGTCGTATCCATCTACATCGAGCGTGAGGAAAGTAAAGTCCGGATTCACAGGCAGTTGGGAAGCTTTTGGCACAGTGGACATGAAGGCTGTCCCTTCGTCATATCTGAAAAGAATTAACAAGGTGTGAAATACAACGGTCGGAGGACATACTCGTCCCACATTGCACCATAGATAGTGCGCACACCTGCACGGCGTGCGTTGTATTTCTGCTTCCATAGAAACTTACCACCATTCCGTTTATGTAATGTCATTTCGTTGGGAGAGGCTATAACCCTGCAAATAGAGACAAACAATCATTTTAGCAGAATAATAGGAATAGATACCCAGACTACCCCCGTGTATAGTCTGTGCGCGGCGAAGAGAGGTATCTCGGGCGGTCAGCCTGTTTGTCGTGCCCGTCGGTCGCCCCTCTCCTAAGATCACTCAGCCTTCGCATACTGTACCACAAGCGCAACTTCGCTCCATACTGCCGACCTCAAACTACCAAGGTGGACTGCCTGTTGGTGAATTCTTTGAAGTGAGTAAACTCCCGTCGAATATGGCAATATTCAACAGTCTCAGGCGTGCGGCAGTGACAATAAGATTCGCAAGTTTCTCTATGCCATCCAAAATGCATTCGGTCACCAACCACCTCAACCCTGAGCGCTGTCATGTAAATTGACAACGTTGACAGCTACCGCCACCACCTCGACCATGGCCACGACAAACAGCGGAGGACGAGGACAACGAACTCAACCTCTGAGACAACCCTAAGGGAAAACACCCAAAGAACTACCACACAAGGACTCTGAGGAGGAACGGAGTAGGATCACAAGCGTCTTAGAGCAAAGACCCAAAGAGAGCTCAAATGGAGAGCCTCTGGGTGCTGGATTGCAGCAGTATATATACTACACTACACGTGTCCTGTGCGAGGCTATCCATGAGGCTGTATGAGGCAGTGAACACAGCTGCCATCCTGTGGTAAGGCTATGCTAATGACATCAAGGGGTACAGCATGCACAGCACGAGGCTGTGGTCCAGACAGGTCCAAAGATGAGATGCACTAGATAAGATAAAAAAGTGAGACCGTTACAACCTCGACGGCCGCCATACCTTGACACCACCATTATGATCCACCTTGATATGCACATCTACAGGAAGGTACGGCACACATTTTCCCCCTTTCTACGTTGTCAACTCATATTTCCCACTTCTTGGTCATTACTAGCTTGATCTCATCAGCGACACGAACTGATTTCACGGTGCATCTCCTTCATGCACTTTTTCATTTTGCTTACCCTTATTTCGCTTGAACTGCAAATGAGACGCATAGAGCTGAATTGCGTGCGGATGTCCCAAAAACTGTGGGACGAGCCTACAGTACAGGAGTACAAGTGCGGATACCAGCAGGGGCGAGAAACGATGCAAGCTGGATTGTACATTGATGTTAAGTTTATGGTTAAGTATGTGTAATCAAAGGGTAAAAACACTAGGAGATACAATCTTCAATGAGAAATCATGGACGGTACAGGTGAACTCATTCTTGTTGTTGCACTGAGTTATAACAGTAAAGTAGAGTGACGTACGTGGAATTCCTCCGATACCCCTGCAAGCATCACCATGGCTTCATTCATCAGCTATGCAGAACGTTAGTTCCACCCTCCATGACCGAGGAGAAAATGTACCATATCGTGAGCGAGACTTGCTTCGTGAATCTGTAAGAAAAGATTGATGAGAGATGCGTCCTTAGTCAAAAAATATCAATGTTACTGAAAGATGTCAGTTTGATTAACGGCACACAAAGCCTCGGTTACAATCATCATGCGCAGCAGGTGGGGGTAGAGCGTCAATAATGTTGGTATGCAGGTGGTGGTCGGCTACAAAGAGCAGTATTGTAGTTGGCTTGTCCAGAATAGATCGTGAGTACACACCAAGACCGCCACAAGGCCAATGATAGACATGGAATCAAACAGTGATCAAGTAAGGAAGAGAAGGGGGGTGGGGTGCATTGTGCGTTTAGATGAAATATTTACAATGCCTGCTAAAACCATTTTCGTTGTTTTGTCTCAATTCCCTTTCATTCCATGGATACATACATACGCTGTCAACACGTCATTCCTTGCCTTTCTCTTTATTTCTACCCCTTCCGCAAGTGGCTCCTTGTCGACTGGTTTGTGAAGCTGTATTACCTGTAAGGTCTGTTCAGCGAGTCGAATGCATCGAAAATTATCCACTCCCCTGCATCATGAGATTTGTCATGTCCCAGTTTGGTCCGGTTTTTGAGGTACATAGCAGCAAAATCACGAGCTGGCCAACAATTCTCGTATTGATTCAAAAATGGGAATCGCTCCATCGCCTAGACATTTTAGGATTAAAGTTTCAATTGGGCATGACCTCAAAAACACTTTCCTGTTGGTAGAATGAATCTATAGCTGCCGGGGATTGCTTCTGCATGGGCTGGGACATGTCAAGCACTCCCTTTGCAATTTCGTGAAGAGCATTCTAATGCTATTGAGTGTAGTCATGCAAGGATTGTGGACCTCTTTACCTACCTGGACAGATCTATACCTTGTGCTTTCCCATCCAAGAGCAACACTCAGCATATAGCCTCCTGCGTGAGGCCTAGACAGTGATCCTGCAGGTGCGGGGATTAAATGCCGTTCAGGCCCATTCGTTGTATTTCCTTTGTATGCCTCATGGTCAGTTCCGACGTCAGAACAAGTACAAAATCACCTTGGCTAGGCATCTGAGGTTTATTGGGGTACCCTGTAGTGGGGAGGTCATCACCGCATGGGGCGGAGGGCAGTGGCTGCGACCCGGATGTTGGTGACTGACTAAGAGAAAGCTCAGGGTCTATGCTATTATCTAGAGGGAAGATCCTTCGGAATGTAATCCGTGTTTCAGGCAAGGGCGGGCTTTCGTCCCTTTCTCTCAGAAAAACAGAATGGAGGGTAATGGCCGGAAAGTGTCGCTTGTGAAAGTTAAACATGCTGATAGATATGTGGCAGTCTGAAGTATTGTGGCCCCCAATTTATGCTCAAGCCATACACAAGGAACACACGACTTCTGCTTTGTCTCATTTGCGTGTTGCACGAGGCCTTCATTCAAGGGCTGACATTGACAATCAGTAATATGTGGAATCTTTCCGGACATTCTACGTCATGTCTAATCATTAGATACGGCGGTAATAGTGGTGGTTGATATTGGCACAAATGTTTTACTCGTCGCTATCGTGCATGCGTGCACATGGCAGCTATGAACGTATACACTTTCCATGTCACGGCTAATCATTAGATACACGATATAGGTGGTGAATAGTGGTGGGCGCGTCATTGTGGTGATTGTCATGTTGTGGTA